>Ga0209536_100003033_pt1 | contig 27193 bp, 33 predicted proteins | sample DeeMarSeWOR28_12_FD_187461 | JGI IMG/M metagenome (GOLD analysis project Ga0209536, IMG submission 187461) | Marine sediment microbial communities from White Oak River estuary, North Carolina - WOR-2-8_12 (SPAdes) (version 2) | ecosystem: Environmental > Aquatic > Marine > Intertidal zone >... | reverse complement strand
CTCGGGGGTCGGCCTCCGGAAAGCTCCCGGGAGGCAAAGAAAGACGAGCCGCGGGGGGTCACGGCCCGTACTTACCTTCAAGTTAGAAAGTTTTCTCAGCAAACGCCAGTTTCACGGGGCTCGGGCGCTGGGCTTCCACCCCTCGTCCACCGTGGCCCGGGAAGCGCCCAGGGCGGCCCCGAGAACCTCGGCCAGTTCCGCCACCAGCTGGAAATTCTCCGGCTTGCCCAAGCCACGTCCGCCGGAAACGATGATATCGGCATCCTCCAGCTTGATGGTCTCGGTGACTTCATCGATAAACTCGACCAGTTTCGTCTTCGTCCGGAACTTATCCGGACCGGCGGCGGTTCGGACGCGAACATCTTCAATGCCGCCGGTGTGCCGACCCTGATCATGGGGGTGGGCATGCATCAGGTCCATACCAGGAAGGAATATGCCTCCATTCGTGAAATGGTCCACGGCGCGGAGGCGGTCCTGAACATAGTTGAAGGATGTGTCCGGTGAGGGAACTCAAGGAAGAAACGATAAAGACCGAACGCATATATAAGGGCAGCCTGCTGGGAATGCGCAAGGATACGGTAAAGTTGCCTGACGGCAAACAGTCGACCCGCGAGATCGTGGAGCACCCGGGCGCGGTGGCAGTGGTGGCGGTCACTAAAGATAAGGAGCTGGTCCTGGTGCGGCAGTTCCGCAAGCCCGCGGAGCGGGTCATGCTTGAGGTGCCGGCGGGGGTTCCCAAAAAGGGGGAATCCCCGGAGGATTGCGCGCGCCGGGAGCTTGAGGAAGAGACTGGTTACCATGCCCGCAAGGTCCGTAAGATATGGGAGGGCTTTGCTTCCCCCGGCTATTCGGACGAGGTTATCCATTTTTGCCTGGCGCTGGAGATGACGCGCCTGCAGCAGCACACCGAAGAGGACGAGAACATCGAGGTCGACCTGGTCGATGTTGAGATGTGCGTTGACATGCTTAAGCGTGGTAAGATCAATGACAACAAGACCATGATCGGGATCCTGATCGCGGACATGTATCTGAGGGGAGAGCTTCCGTGAAGAAACACTGCCGGGAATTCCTGCAGTTCATCAAGGTGGAGCGGGGGTATTCGGAGAATACCATGAAGTCCTATGAGAAGGACCTTGAGCAGTTCATGCTCTTTGCCCGGACCAATGACATCAGAAAGGTCGACCGGGAAATGGTCAGGGCCTATCTGGAACATCTCTATGACCAGGGCTTTTCCGTCCCTTCCACAGAAAGAAAATTAGCCTGCCTCAAATCATTCTTTCGCTATTTGATCAGGGAAGGGCAGATCGAGACCGATCCCGCCTCGGACATCAAGCTTCCCAAGAAGGCAAAGCGGCTGCCCAAGGCGCTGAGCATTGCGGAGACCATCCGCCTGATCTCGGCCCCGCGGGAAAAAGGCCATATTCCCCTGAGGGATTCCGCTCTGCTGGAGCTGCTTTATGCCACCGGCATGCGCGCCTCCGAAGCCATCGGGCTCAATATCTCTGACATCAATTTTGAGGTCTCATTCGTCAAGTGCTTTGGCAAGGGCTCCAAGGAAAGGATCGTTCCGATCAACAAAGCGACGCTCAACGCGCTAAAGGCATATCTGGAAAAGGGAAGGCCGGATTTCCCCAAAAAGGACAAGGACGCGCTCTTTGTGGACAAGAACGGCGGCCGCCTCACCCGCCAGGGCCTGTGGCTGGTGACCAAGAAATATGTGAAGCAGACCGGGGTCAAGGGCAAGACCTCGCCCCATACCCTGCGCCATTCCTTTGCAACCCATCTTTTGGAGAAAGGAGCTGATCTGCGCTCGGTGCAGGAGATGCTGGGCCACGCGGACATCTCGACCACCCAAATATACACATCCGTTTCAAGGGAAAGATTGAAACGAATGTACAAGAAGGCGCATCCGAGGGCATAGGACATGACCTTAATATTCTATTTAATGATAGCGTTCGTACTATTATATTCCATAATCCTGCATGAGCTGGCGCATGGATATGTGGCGGGGATGATGGGAGACGATACCGCGCGCATGTACGGCCGGATCACCCTGAACCCTATTCCGCACCTGGACCTTTTTGGCACGCTTTTGCCGGTATTGCTTTTGCTTTCCGGCGCGCCCATCGTGTTCGGTTGGGCCAAGCCGGTGCCCATCAACCCTTATAATTTTCGCGATTACCGCAAGGGCATGATCTGGGTGAGCGCGGCCGGGGTGATCACCAACCTTTTTGTGGCCTGGGTCCTTGCCACCATCGTCAAGTTCCTGCCTGAACCGAATTCTGCCTTCCTTTATATCCTTTCTTCGGCGCTGGTCTTCGGGGTAAGGATCAACATCGTGCTGGCGGTCTTTAACCTCATTCCCGTGCCCCCGCTGGACGGGTCAAGGCTGCTCTCCATGTTCCTGCCTTATGAATACGCGCAGTATATCTACCGGCTGGAGCCCATGGGCTTCTTTATCCTCCTCTTCATCCTGATCTTTCCCCCGACCCAGATGCTGCTCTGGGGGCTGATCAGCCTGGTATATAACCTGATGATGTTCCGGTTGTTCTGATATTAATTCCCCATAATTTATTATGGGGTTCCATGCAAATGATTATAGGGGAGTGACCCCACATTGAAATGTGGGGGATCAATGCGGTGTACAGGTACTTAGAAGCCCTCGAAAAATTTGGGATGAATCTTGGGTTGGATCGGATCACTTATCTGCTTGCACGGTTAGGCGATCCCCACCTTAAGCTCAGATCCATCCACATCGCGGGGACCAACGGCAAGGGCTCGACCGCGGTGATGATTAGCTCCATGCTCAAGGAGGCGGGCTATCGGGTCGGCCTTTATACATCACCCCATCTCTTTGATTACCGCGAGCGGATAAAGGTGAACGGCCGGGATATCAGCCGCAAGGATTTAGAGGCTGGCCTGGAAAAGGTCAGAAAGATATCCGGCCGCATGAAGAGCAAGCCCACCGTCTTTGAGGCCCTGACCGCGGCCGCTTTCTGGTATTTTGCCAGGAAGCAGGTCGATTACGCGGTGGTCGAGGTCGGCCTGGGGGGCAGGCTGGACGCCACCAATGTCATCACTCCACTGGTTACGGTGATCACCAATATAGATTATGAGCACACAGAGGTCTTGGGCAGGACTTTGGCCAGGATCGCGGGCGAAAAAGCAGCGGTCATCAAGCCAGGGATCCCCGTTGTGACGGCGGAGGAAAAGGCAGAGCCTTTGAGGGTGATAAAGAGAACGGCTCAGAGGCAGGACTCGCTTTTGATACAAGTAGGCAAAAGGCAGGAGGCAATAGGCACGAGGATGATGGGAGAGCACCAAAAACTCAATGCGGCCTGCGCGATCGCTGCTATCCGCCTGGGCGGGATTGAGGTCTCAAGGCGATCCATCCGGAAGGGGTTGAACAAGGCGGCATGGCCAGGCCGCTTTCAGGTCGTTTTAAAAAATCCATTGGTCCTGGTGGACGGGGCGCACAATCCCGCCGGCGCCAGGGCGCTGCGGGTGACGATAAAGAAAGTGTTCCCCGGAAGGTTCTCCGTGGTCTTTGGCTGTCAGGGAACAAAGGACCACGACCAAGTGCTCAGGGAGTTGGCGCCGGTCATTTCGGAGTTAATCATCACCCGCTCATCCCACCGGCTGGCTGCGGACCCAAACTTGCTGGTGCGATCGGCCCGGCGCAGAAGGATCCCTTTTGTCGTTGCCGGGTCCGTGGGAGATGCGCTCAAAAGATGGGATCGCACAAAGCCGCTTCTTATTACCGGGTCTCTCTTCACCGTTTCCGATGCGCTGAAATATCTTGACGTTGCGCAGCGGGCATAGTAAAATAACACCAACATGGAAACCTCCGGGCCGGATAACATGGCGGGTGTTGGTGAAGGCGGGACCAGGATCCCTCCAAAAAAGAAAGGAGGCTTTCTTGGGTTCCTCAAGACGCTCCTGCTTTTGTTGATCCTGATAGCCATCATTGTTGCCAGCTTCTGGGTCAGTTTTCTCCTGGGAAAAAGGATCCTGGTGCCGGTAAAGGAAGCGCCGGAGAGAAAGTTCGAGGTCTCGATCCAGGAAAGCCAGCCCACTCCGCAGGCGATGCAGCGGCTTGAGGAGATCATGCTGGAAGCGGAGGAAGAAGAGGTGCCGGTCAAGGTCGAGCCCAAGAAAGTACCCAAAGCCCAGCCTACCGTTTCCAAGGGGTATTCCCGCACGGTCAAGCAGGAACAGAATGCCCAGCACTATTATAAGGTAGTGGCGGAAGTTTCCAGCAGCCAGAGCGGAGCCGCGGCATTGGCGGAAAAGCTCCAGGCCGCTGGGTTCGCCACCTATGTCAAGAGAACGGACAATGGTTATCGCGTCCAGGTGGGGGCTTTTTATCGGAAGTCAGATGCGCAGCGGCTGCAGAGCTCATTGCGCGCCAAGGGCTTTCAGTCAACGATCATCTACGAGTGAATTAACCGACCGGTGGGTCCATCACCGCGGATGTTTTAAAGGAGGAAAATGCTATGGGTGTGTATGATTACGTGTTCGGACATTTTTCAAGGGACCTGGGCATAGACTTGGGGACGGCGACCACGCTGGTCTTTGCCAGAGGGGAGGGGATCATCCTCTGCGAGCCGTCGGTGGTGGCCATCAACAAGGACAGCGGCCGCGCCCTGGCCATTGGCAATGAGGCCAAGGGGATGCTGGGCAGGACCCCTGCCAATATCGTGGCGGTCAGGCCTATGCGCGACGGCGTGATCGCGGATTTTGAGATCACGGAAATGATGCTCCGCCACTTCATCAAGAAGAGCCACAACCGTTCCGCATTTGTGCGGCCCCGTATCGTGGTGGGCGTGCCTTCCGGCATAACCGGTGTTGAGAAACGGGCGGTGCTGGATGCTGCCATGCATGCGGGCGCGCGCGAGGCCTACCTGGTGGAAGAACCCATGGCCGCCGCCATCGGCGCCAACCTGCCGGTCTCAGAAGCCCAGGGAAGCATGATCGTGGATATTGGCGGAGGGACCACGGAGGTCGCGGTCCTGGCCCTGGGCGGGATCGTTGTTTCCAAGTCCATCCGCGTGGCGGGCGATGAAATGGATGAAGCTATCGTTGGCCACTGCCGCAAGAACTACAACCTGCTCATCGGGGAGCGCACCGCCGAGCAGATCAAGATCGACATCGGTTCCGCTTATCCGCTTTCCGAGGAAAGGACCATTGAGGTCCGCGGCCGCGACCTGGTCACCGGCCTTCCCAAGACCCTTACCCTGACCTCTTCCGAGATCCGGGATGCGTTGTCCGATCCGGTCTCCACGGTTGTGGACGCGGTGAGGATGACGCTGGAAAAGACCCCTCCGGAGCTGGCAGCGGATATCATGGACCGGGGCATCGTGATGGCGGGCGGCGGGTCGCTCCTGCGCGGTCTTGACAAGCACCTGGCCCAGGAAACCGATATGTCGGTCTATGTGGTGGATGACCCGATCTCCTGCGTTGCCTACGGCACCGGCAAGATCCTGGAGGAGATCGACACCCTCAAAAAAGTACTGATAATGCCCAAGCGCACGGCGCAGTGATCGGATACAGCCCATACCGTAAGAAAAGATCCAATTTTCTGCCGGTCATAATCGTTCTGCTGGCGGTATTCATCTCTTTTTCCGCTTTCCGGGGCCTTTTTGGCGTTCGCACTCTTCTGCAGGCAGCGCTCTACCCGTTCCAATACGCGGCCCTGTCCGTTTGGAAGGGGGTTACAGGGGTCCCCTCGGCGATCACCAGCCAGAGAAGCCTTCTTAAAGAGAACGCGGCGCTCAAGGATGAACTGGATGAATTACGTCCCCGGCTCTTGGTCACCGATGAGCTGGTCAGGGAGAACCAGCGGCTCCGCGGCGCGCTTTCTTTTATGGGCGGCAATCCCTACCGTTTCAGGATGCTGGCCGCTCAGGTGATCGGCCGCTCACCCGACCCCTATTTCTCGGTCCTTCAGATCGGCCAGGGCAGCCGCGCTGGCGTCAGGAAGGATATGCCGGTCATCGTGGCGGATGGCCTGGTGGGGCGGGTGGTGGAGGTGTCAAGGTATTCCGCCAAGGTCATGCTCATTACCGATGCCGAGAGCTCCGTGGCGGCGGTGGATGCGCGCAGCCGGGATTTTGGAGTGGTGGACGGAAGCTCTCCCCTCAGGCTTTACATGCGGCACGTGGACGCGGGCGGTGATGTGGCGAACGGGGATGTGGTGGTTACCTCAAATATCTCCACCATCTTTCCCCCCGGCATTCCCATCGGCATTGTCAGTCGGGCTTCAAAGAAAGAGCATGATCTTTTCTATCATATCGAGATCAAGCCGTCCGTGGATTTTTCAAGGATCGAAGAAGTGTTCGTGGTCTTCTGATGCGTTTGTTGATCATCGCGATATATGTGGTCCTGGTAATTGTCCTGCAGAGCGTGGTCTTTGCGCGCCTGAACCTTTTCGGCGTTTCCCCGGACCTGGTGCTGATCTCGGTGGTCAGCTTCGCGGTCCTGCAGAACCGGGGCAAAGCTACGGTCTTTGCCGCTTCCGCGGCATTCCTTCAGGATATCCTTTCCTTTGGCGTGTATCTCAATACCGTTACCCGGGTGTTGATCAGCGCCCTGGCCAATAACATCAAGGACAGTTTCGCGGGCAACGAGTATGCTCTGACGATCGGGCTGGTGCTTTTTCTGACGCCCGTGGTCATGCTGCTTGAAAGCGGGTTCTACGTTTTCTTTCAGGGGCGCCAGGTCGATCCTTTGTGGTTGCTGCCGACCATTGCCCTGGCGGCTTTTTATAATATGGCGCTTTCTCTGTTCATCTTTCCGGTAGTGAAAATGATCAGCCATGCATAAAAGAACCCAGATCCTTATCCTGGCCATTATCGCTGTCTTCTGCCTGCTTTACCTGCGCCTTATCCATCTCCAGGTAGTGGAGAGCGGCAGGTTCACGGTCCTGGCGGTCGAGAACGCGGCCAAGCTGGTGCCGGATCCCGCTCCGCGCGGGGTCATTTACGACCGTCAGGGAAGAGTGATGGTCGATAACCGCCCCATTTTTTCATTGAGGATCCTGCCCTATGTCCTTTCAAGCAAGAGCGAAGAGCAGCGGCGCTGGATACTGGATTATCTGAGCCGCCTCTTGGGCGAGCGGATCGATCCCAAGGTCTCCGCCACTGAGCCCATCATTGTGAAAGACAACATCCCCCTGGATCGGGCGATCCAGATTGAAGAGCAGAAGGGCGCGCTGGAAGGGGTCCTTGTCTACAGCCGGCCGGTGCGGCGTTACCCTTATGAAAAGATCGGATCGCACCTTCTGGGGCATGTTGGCGAGATCGAAGCTGCCGAGCTGGAACGGATGCGGGGCGGCGGGTATCGAATGGGGGATGTGGTGGGCAAGGACGGGGTGGAAAAGATCTACGATCATTATATCCGGGGCAGGGATGGCGGAAAACGGGTGGAGGTCGACGCTTTCGGGACGCCGACCCGCATCCTGGAGACCGTCGACTCGGTGCCGGGCGCGGACATGACATTGACCATCGATCTTGATATCCAGCAGGTGGCCGAGGCGGCGTTGGGTCAGCAGGAGGGGGCGGTGGTGGTCATGGACGCGCATTCCGGGGAGGTCCTGGCCATTGCCAGTTATCCCAACTTTGACCCGAACATCTTTACCGATTCAAGGGAGAACTGGCGCTGGAAAATGCTGGAGCGAGAGAACCATCCCTTCATGAACCGGGCGCTGGCCATTTATCCGCCCGGCTCCATTTTTAAGGTCATTACCCTGACCGCCGCGCTTGAGGAAGGGATCGCCGACCCGGAAGAGATCATCGAGTGCAACGGTTCATATAAGGTCCACAACCGGATCGCCAAGTGCTGGCTGGAGGGAGGGCACGGTCCGATCACGGTGAAGGAAGGCCTGGTCTGGTCCTGCGACGTGGTCTTTTATGAGCTGGGCAAGAGGCTGGGAGCGGACCTGCTGGAAAAATACTGCAAGGCTTACGGCCTTGGGCAAAGGTCCGGCATTGACCTTCCCCAGGAAAAAATGGGGTTCGTTCCCAACAGCAAGTGGAAGGAAAAAAAGTTGAAGGAGCCATGGTACAACGGGGATTCCATCAACTACGGGATCGGCCAGGGCTTTGTGCAGGTCACGCCCCTGCAGATGGCGGTGCTATACGCGGCCCTTGCCACAGGCAACATTATCCGGCCCTATGTGGTGAAGGAGATACGGAACGGGGCGGGTGAGGTCGTCTATAAAGGGGAGCCGCAGATCGTGGGCAAGGCGCCGGTCTCGCCGGAAAACCTTGCCCTGATCAGGTCGTTGCTGCGAGAGGTCGTTCTCAGAGGCACCGGGGTCGCGACCAGGTTCACCGGCATTCCTGCGGCGGGGAAGACCGGCACGGCGGAGAATCCCGGCGAGCCCCACGCCTGGTTCATCTGTTACGCCCCTTTTGACAAGCCAGAGATCGTGATCGCGTCCTTTGTGGCGCACGGCGAGCACGGCGACCGGGCTTCCGCTTATGTGGCGCGCGACATCCTCAAGTGGTACAAGCTCAATCGCGTAACCCGGGATTTTCCTCCTGATGGGCCTTTCAGCCAGTATATCGTCCAGCGCGGTAAATACAACGTGCCCTACCGCGGGAATCCGCGCAGCGACTGATATTGAATGTTCGGTGGTTGTGTGGTAAGATTGGGGCTTGTTGAACAATCTTTTTATGAGGGGTAGACAGCAATGGCGAGCAAAGTCGAGATAAAAGCAGATAAACGGGAAGAATTGGGCAAGAAGACGAAAAAATTGAGGCAGCAGGGCCTGGTCCCTGCGGTCGTTTACGGCAGGAAATTCAAATCCACCGCCATTTCCATGTCGGTTAAGGAATTCACCAAAAAGGTGCTGCAGTCCGAGGCCGGCCAGAACCTTATTTTTACCCTGAAGATCTCCGAGGACGGTAAAAAGTCTGTTCCGGTGAAAACACGCAGCGTTCAGCGTGACCCTTTGAACGACCGGATCCTCCATGTCGATCTGCTGCACATCGTTATGGACGAGGCGATCAAGACCAGGGTGCCGGTGGAATTGAAGGGGCTTCCCATTGGCGTCAAGGAAGGCGGGGGCGTCCTGGTCCACGGCTTGCGCGAGATCGAGGTCAAATGTCTGCCGGGAGACATACCCGACAAGTTCGAGATCGATGTGTCCGGCCTTGAGATCAACCACTCGCGGCATGTTTCCGACCTGAAAATTTCCACGAAAGTGGAGGTCCTGGCCCCGTTGGAAGAGATGATCGCCAACGTTTCTCCCCCGACCAAGGAAGAAGAGGTCGTGCCTGCGCCGCTCACGCCCGAAGAGGAAGCGGCGGCAGCTGCGGCGGCCGAGGGAGCGGAAGCGCTTGCCGGTGAAGAGGTCAAGGATAAGGCTGCCCCCGGAGCGGCCCCTGCGGAAAAAGCTCCTGCCGGCAAGCCGGCAAAAGAGGAGAAAAAATAGCCTTTTTTGCGCAAGTTTTTGCCGTTATTTCACGATAATATACATAGGCGCTATTCGACTATCTTTTTAACCATTTGCCCTTCTTTGTTCTATGAGCTGCGGAGGGCAAGGAGGTTATGATGGCGGATTTTTCTGCAGAAGGCGGAGGCGTACACCCGGGTAAACCGATAATCTGGCCGACCGGAAAGTCTTCCAGCACTCCGGTAAGTTCTTCCCAGACCTCCCAGACCGCAGGGGGTATTCGCGGTGTTCCCACCCAGGCCCCGACCAAGCCCGGTGAGGCGGCGCCGACCCAGGCGGCAAATCAGGCGGGGGCCACTGCCGGGACCCCGGCGGCCAAGGCTGCGCCGTCGGTCGCGAGACCGCTGACCGTCGAGGATGTCCGCGCGCATTTGCTCAACATCCAGGTCAATCCCAATGACCTCAACACCAAGCTGGCTTCTTTGATGCTGCGCAATGGAGTGGAGCTTTCCCGCACGAATTTTGTCAAGCTGCTCACCATGCTTCAGGGGACCGACAAGTCGCAGGCCATGCAGGAGGCGGCGGTCCTGCTCCTGATGAAAGGCATTGATTCTCCGCAGGCGGTCAAGGTGCTGGGCCAGTACTTCGCGCAGAACCCCGGCGTGGCTTCCCAGCTCCTGGGCGCGCAGGAAGCGGTCGGCAATCTCCTCACCGCCCTGGGCATGGGTAAGGGGCTGCTGGACGCCAATCTTGTTTCCCAGCTCTCGGCCCTGCTTTCCCAGTTCGATGAGACCTTCCGTAACCTTTCCCAGAAGTCCGAAGGCAAGGGCGCGTTGAGCCGGGAGAACATGATCAACGACGTTCGGGCCCTCAAGGCGCTCCTTTCCGGCGTGCAGAACAAGGCCCCGGAGGCGGGCGGCGCCCAGGCCCAGGCGCTTTCTTCCGCGCTCATGCAGTTCCAGGGAAAGCTTGACGGCCTCATGCAGAACATGCTGGCGCAGGCTATCCTTTCGCAGTCCGGCCGCTCAGAGGTGAATTACCTTTATGAGCAGGTCCCGAACGCCATGACCAGCCCCCCCAAGGACCTTGAGATCGTGGTCAAGCGCGAGGGCGAGGGCAAGAATTCCATGGTCGACCCGCGCAATACCCAGGTGGTCATGTCCATGGAGACCGCGAACATGGGCAAAGTGGTGGTCTCCATGTACGTCAAGGACAACAAGGTCTATGTGGTCTTTGTTTTTGCCCAAAAAGATTATGGTGACCAGGGCCGGTCATTGATCGCCAAGGAGTACGGCGGTTTCCAGGGAAAGCTGGCGGAGCGCAATTTCATGATAACCGGCTATCAGGTCAAGGTGGACCCGGCCATGTGCAATATCAAGCCCTACCTGATACCGATGATCCCGAGCCTGGAGAATCTATTGAAAAAGATCGATATCGAGGCGTAATGCAATGGCGGAAGTCAACGAAAGAGTAAAAGGCCCGGGTGAGGAGGGTGTTCCCTCGCGGGAAAAGACCGCCCCGGCCCAGCGCAAGGCCGCGGTGGCGCTGCGCTATGATATTGACCGCGACAAGGCGCCGCTGGTCATCGCTTCCGGCCGCGGACCGGTGGCGGATGAGATCCTGCGCATTGCCGAGGACAACAAGATCCCTCTTTACGAGGACCCGGAACTGGCCAAGCTGCTGGCAAAATTAGAGCTGGACACCGAGATCCCGGGCGAACTTTATACCCTGGTGGCGGAGGTCCTTTTCTTCGTCTACCGGCTTGACCGCATGGCTGAAAAACGCGAGCGCATGGTAGAGAGGCTGCGCGAGGAAGAAAAGGAAAAAAGACGCCCCTGATCACCAGGCTTTTTTTGCATCTTCTCATCGAATTTTCGATTGACATTTGATACCCCCCATTCTATAATGTTTTCACCATGACCGACCGCATTTTTGAGATCGGTGAAGCCGGGCTTCAGAGTTCTGATCAAAAGGTCCGCAAGCTGATGGACAACATGGTGAATTCTGAGGTCCCCGGCTACCGGAAGTCGGAGGCGGTCGTACGCTCCTTCCCCCTTGAGCTGGAAGCAGCCAGCCAGCGCATTTCCGCCATGAAGCCACAGGTCGAAAGCTCCTTCTATAACAACATCCATGGGGCGCTGATCAAGACCGGCGGCACGCTCGACCTGGCGCTGGGTTCCGACGGTTATTTTGTGCTTGCCGGCCCCTGGGGTGAGGGATACACGCGCGACGGCAGGTTCCGCCTGGACAAGGACGGCCGGCTTTTGAGCGTGGCCGGTAATTTTCCGGTCCTGGGGCAGGGGGGGCCGATCGTGGTAATACCCGGGGCTGAGGTCGAGATCGGCCAGGGCGGGGAGGTCAAGGTGGACGGAACAGTAGTGGACACTATCCGGGTGGTCGATCCGCAGCGGAAGGATTCCTTTGAGTCCCTGAACGGAAGCATATTCAAGCTGAAGGACTCCTATGCCGCGCTTTCCGAGGTTGAGAACCCGCGCGTGATCCAGGGTTATATCGAGGCTTCCAACGTGAACATCGTTGACCAGATGATGGAAATGATCTACCTGGAAAGGATCTATAACCTGAACGCGAAATTGATCCAGACCCGTGACGCCGAGCTTGCCCGGGCAATGGAGCTGGGCAGGGCGGCGCAGTAAAGGAGGGGTAATCCATGTTCCAGCCCTTATATGTCGCAGCGACCGGCCTTTCCGCCCTGCAGGATGATATCCTCAGCATAACCAACAACCTGGCGAACGCCAAGACCGTGGCCTTTAAAAAGGGCCGCACTGAGATGGAAAGCCTTTTCTATATCGAGAAGAGCTTCCAGGACCAGCTCTATGAGGCTATGTCCGGATCGGAAACACCACCGGTCTCGGTCGAGTACGGCACGGGGGTGCGGGTCGCTTCCACGCCTCGTGACTTTGCCCAGGGGTCCATCGAGGTCACGAACAATCCCCTGGATATCGCCGTCAACGGGCAGGGGTTCTTCCAGTTCCGGATGCGCGACGGCTCTTACGCCTACGGCCGGGCCGGCAACCTGCATGTTGACAACGACGGCAATCTGGTCGATCCCAACGGCCATATGCTGGTGCCCGATATCGTGGTCCCCGAGGGGACGACCTCTGTCATCATCCAGCAGGACGGCACCATCCTGGTAGCGGTCAACAACGAGACCGAATATTCCGACATCGGCCAGGTCAGCCTGGCGCGCTTTACCAACCCCGCGGGCCTGAAATCCATCGGCCAGAACCTCTTTCAGGCGACCGAAGCCTCCGGCGAGCCGCTGATAGGAACGGCCGGGGATGAGGGGTTCGGCATGATCAACCAGTATTCGCTGGAGCAGTCCAATGTGGACGTCATCTCCGAGATGATGCGCATGGTCATGGTGCAGAGAGTGTTCGATACGGTGACCAAAGCCGTCCAATCTTACGAGGGCATGCTGACCAGTCTTGAAAGAATGAAGCAGTAGACTTAAATGACCAATAACCAAGATACAAGATACAAACAAATTTCAAATTTCATATTTCAAGCGCCAAAATTGGTGATTAGAAATTGGTCATTGGTCATTGTCTGGTTATTGGTGTTTGGTTCTTGGTTGTTTGTTGCCCCGGCGTACGCATTGGACAATCCTGAGAAGGCCCTGACGGATGTCATCGAGGACCATGTCATGACCAAGTACCCGGAATGGATCGGTTATGATATAAAGATCAGCTTTAAGTACGCGGACAAGATCCTGGATGGCCTGGAAGACGTGGATGAGGGTGCGGACCTGAGGGTGGTCGAGGTCTACCGGGATTTCAAGCCCGTGGGAAACGTCATTTTCCCCATCGAGGTCGTTTCCAAGGATGATACCCGCCGCATCTTCGTGCGGGCCAAGGTAGAGGTCTTTAAGAACGTGGTCATCGCGCTGCGCAGCATCAAGCGCGGCGAGGTCATCCAGGTCGAGGACCTGGGGATGGAGTCGAGGGACATTGCCTCCATCCCTCAGAGATATTTTGACCAGATATTCCAGGTGGCGGACATGGAGGCGAAGACATCCATTCCCAGGAACAGCACCATTTTCGAATGGATGATAAAGGAGATCCCGCTGGTCCACCGCGGGGATGACGTCCTCATCCGGGTATCGGCGCCCAACCTCAAGGTCAAGGTCAAAGGAAGGGCGCTGGAGGACGGCTATCTTGGCAAGTGGATCAAGGTTAAGAGCGAAAAGTCGAAGGACCCGCTGGAGGGGATCCTGATCTCCTCTTCTGAGGTCGAGGTGAGGTTGAAATGACAAAATTCAAGTTCTTGCTGATAGCGGTGTGTCTGGTGGCGATGGCTGGGCTGGCAGTGGCGGATTCGGTCTGGAACAAGGACAGCTCTTCCCCCTATAGCACGCAAAAGGCTTATAAGACCGGAGATATCATCAACATCGTTATCCTGGAGAGCACGGTCGCCCAGAACAAGGCGGGCACGAAATCCGACGTGCGGGATGATCTGGGGATGAAGTTCACCCATACCCTTCAGCGCCTGGCCCCGGTCATCGGCACCAATAACCAGGCCACGGGGCAGGTCAGCAACAGGTACAGTGGTCTGGGCCAGACCTCACGCACCAGCAACGTGCAGGCACGCATCGCGGCCTGGGTGACCGAGGTCATGCCCACCGGCAACCTCAAGATCAAGGGCCGGCACAAGGTGGAAGTTAACGATGAGATCCAGGAGATCACCATCACGGGTGTGGTGCGGGCCAAGGATATCAGCGGAGCGAACACGGTGTTCTCCTATCAGGTGGCGGATGCTGAGCTGGCGGTCAAGGGCACGGGGGTAGTGGCGGAAACTGAATCTCCCGGCTGGCTGACGCGTATATTTAACTGGCTTTTCTAGGAGGCGATCAAGTGAAAAGAGCGGTGATCCTGTGCTTGGTGCTCGGTGTTCTGTGTTCTGCCGTTTTGGCGGTTTCCCCCGCGGTCAGGATCAAGGACATCGCGCACGTCCTGGAGGCGCGCGAGAACCAGCTCATGGGCTTCGGCCTGGTAGTGGGGCTCAACAACACGGGAGACCGCTCCCAGACCGGCTTCACCCAGCAGGCGCTCACCAATCTGCTTTCGCGCATGGGGGTGGTCCCCCAGTCGGTGGATTTCAAGTCCAGGAATGTGGCCGCGGTCATGGTGACCGCGACCCTGCCGCCCTTTGTGAAATCCGGACAGAAACTGGACGTGACGGTCTCTTCTCTGGGGGACGCGACCTCGCTGCAGGGCGGTACCCTTTTGATCACTCCCCTGCACGGCGTTGACGATAAGGTCTACGCCGTGGCGCAGGGAAGCGTCCTGGTGGGGATCGAGTCCTCGACCCCGGTAGTGCCTTATGTGCGGCAGCGCCAGGCGACGGTGGGCCGGATCCCCAACGGGGCGCTGGTCGAAGCCGAGGTCCCGGTCTCCATCGGGGAAAAGGGACTGCTGACCATCGTGCTGGACAATCCCGATTTTACCACCGCCAACCGGGTGGTTAATTCCATCAATACGCTGGATCTGGACGCGGCTGCCCGTGACGCGGGAACGGTCGTGGTACCCGTTTCGGTGACCGAGAACATTGTTTCGCTGGTTTCGCGCATCGAGAACCTGACCGTGGTCCCGGACACTGTTGCCAAGATCGTGGTCAATGAGCGGACCGGCACCATTGTCATCGGAGAGAACGTGAAGATCGCGCCCGTGGCCGTTTCATATTCCGGCATCGACGTGACCATCGGCGATATCTCTCTCTTTTCCGAAGGGGTGACCGGTGACACCACGGCCGGGGACGACAGGTATCGCGCCCGCTCGCTGGCGCGCCTGCGCCGGACCGAGGGGGGGTTACGGGAGGTCCCTGCCGGCGCCACGCTTTCGAGCCTGGTCAGGGCCCTGAACACCATCGGTGCCTCTCCCAAGGACCTGATCGCCATTCTCCAGGCGATGAAAAAAGCCGGGGCCATCAAGGCCGATCTTGAGGTCATTTGATGTTAGAGGGAATAAGTGCGGTGAACCCGATAGCTGATCTGCAGGGCGTGCAGGGTATGCAGGCTGCGAGCGCGTCCCAGCGTTTGCGGCAGATGCAGACAGTGCTGGCGTCACCGCAGATGAGCGCGGCCACGATCGAGGACCGCCAGAAGGTAAAAGAAGAATTCCTGGCGGTCTTTTACAAGGAGCTGCTGAAGCAGGCATTCAAGCCGCCCAAGCTGGGGATGGGGGAAGATGAAAGCTCCTTTATGAGCACCTTCGGGTCGGACATCATGGTGGAAAAGATGGCGCTGGAACTGGCGCAGAGCGGGGCTTTTTCCGCCCGCGATTTGTTCCCGCCAGAGGTCGGTAAATAATCATGCCGAAGGCCAAAAGCAAAACCAAGGCCAATAAAAAGAAGGCGGTCCTGCCCAAATCCATTGAGGCCTACATGCCGCTTGTTCATTCTATCGCTTCCATGGTGTCCGGCAAGGGGCTTCCCCCCAATATCGAGTACGATGACCTGGTGTCGGACGGAACCGTGGGATTGATGAAGGCCTGGGAGAACTTTGACCCGGGGCGCGGGGTCAAGTTCGAGACCTACGCCTCTTACCGCGTGCGCGGGGAGATCCTGGACGGCCTCAAGAGCTACAGCCCGGTGCCCTACCGCGTCCAGGTGATGGTGCGGGACATGGCCAAAAAAGGCGTTTCATCGGTGGTGGGCAAGGGCAGCGACAAGGAAGAGAAGCTTCTTGAGAAAAAAGAGCTGACCGAAAGCGAGTTCAAGCAGGCGCTCAAGCGGATAAAAAAGATCGTTTCTGCTTCCGCGCTCATGTACCTGCTTTCCCTTGAGGAGATGTCATCCTTTGGGGTGGAGGCCCCGGTCCCCGGGGAATCGACCCCGGCGGCTGAGGCCGAGTTCGCCGAGCTCAAGCAAAGGATAAGGAGCATTGTGGAGGGGCTTCCGCCGCTGCAGAAAAAGGTGGCGGAGATGTTCTACCATCAGGGGATCAACCAGAAAACGATCGCCGAAAAGCTGGGCCTTTCCCGGCCCAAGGTGTGCCGGGTGCTGGCCAAGACCATCAACACCGTAAGGAGCAAGCTTAAAAATGGTTGAAGTGTTCGACGCTACCTTTGGCAACCTGGAGCGGGCGATGGAGATCTCCACCCGCCGCCAGGAAGTGATCACGCACAATATTGCCAACGCCAACACCCCCGGCTATGAGGCGCTCACTTTTGACGAGCAGCTCATGCAGGCGGTCAAGCGGCAGGACAAGAAAAGAGTGGTTTTGGAGGAAGAGCTGGCGGCGCTCTCGGATAATTCGCTGAAATATTCTTCGTACGTCAAGCTTCTTTCCAGCAAGATCAACGTCCTGAGGACCATCGCGACCCAGGGCAGGAGGTAATGGATCATGGGGCTTAGCCGTGCTATGGACATAAGTCTATCCGGGCTCGACGCCCAGCGCATAACCATGGAGCTGATCGCTTCCAATATCGCGAACATCAATACCACGCGCACGGTCTATGGAGGACCCTACCGCCGCCGGGTGCCGGTCATGGGCGAAAAACCCATTACCTTCGCCGAGCAGCTCTCCCGGGCGGAGCGGAAGCTGCAGGGTGGCGGGGTGGAAGTGCAGGCTGTGGTGGAGGACTCTGCCCCTTTTCAAAAAGTTTATAAACCCGGCCATCCGGACGCGGATGAAAATGGCTTTGTTTCCCTTCCCAATGTGGACCTTTCCAAGGAAATGGTCGACCTGATGTACTCGTCCCGGCTTTATGAAGCGAATATCACGGCCTATAACGCGTCCAAGAAGATGATCCAGGATACCCTGCAATTACAATGACGAATGGAGGTTGGATCTGAATGGCTGAATCCATTGATCCCGTCAGTGCCGAATCGCGGTTAGCCCGTCTCCTGGGCACCGATGACCTGCTGGCCCAGGTCCCGGCCGGAACGTCCGGTGTTAACCCTGCTGCCGGCCCGGCACAGAGCACGCAGTTCAGCGGCAATGTCTTTGACGATATCCTTTCGCAGGCCATCGAGGCGCTGAACGGCGTGAGCCGTTCCGAGGTCTATGCGAACCAGATGGTGAACAGGTATCTGCGCGGCGAGATCGAGCTGCACGAGGTGATGGCCGCCCAATCGAAAATGAGCATCATGGTGCAGCTGGCGGTGACCACCATCAATACCGCGGTCACCACCTTCAAAGAGATCACGCAAATGCAGGTCTAGTTAGGAGAATGAAATGGCAGAACCATTAGCCCCGGGAGGCGGAGGAGGCAACATCAGGAGGCTGTTCCTTTTAGGAGGGGTCCTGGCAGTGGTCGTGTTCGCGGGGCTGTTCCTGTTCTTTCGCGGCTGCTCGCCGGTGGTGAGTGGCGGCAACGGCAACACGGTCATCTATTCCAACCTTGACCTGAGGGATGCCGCCAATGTTATCGCGCGGCTCAAGGAGCTGAACATCCCCTATGAGATCAGGGAGGAGGGCCGGGCCATTGCTGTTCCCAAGAGCCGGGCGGACGAAGCGCGCCTGGGCCTGGCCGAGAAGAACCTTCCGGTGGGAGGGGCGGTGGGCTGGGAGATATTTGACGAGGCGCGCCTGGGCGCGACCGATTTTGACCGCCGCATCCAGCTTATCCGGGCCATTTCCGGAGAGCTTTCCCGCACCATCCGCCGCATTGAAGCGGTGGAGGACGCGCGGGTGCAGATCGTGATCCCCGAGACGCGGCTTTTTGCCGCGCAGGTGGCCCCGGTCACGGCCTCCGTAATGTTAAGGTTGAAGCCGGGCGGTGAGCTTTTGTCTGAGAAAGTGAACGGCATCGTCCACTTGGTCGCCAGCAGTGTTGAGAACCTCCAGCCCGAGAACGTGACGGTGGTGGATAATACCGGCAGGATCCTGACGGCCAAGGGAAGACTGGCGGTCATCCGCCGGATGCCCAAGCCCGCCAAGGAGAAGGTCGTGGCCGAGGAAAGAGTGATCCTCAGGTCCACGCTTGAAGCCACGGTGGAAGCCGTCCCGGTCCCGGCCGTGAAGCCGACCCCTGAGGCGGTGACCGCGGCCGCCATCCCGCCGCCCCTTAGCGCGGAAGAAAAAACGCTGATGAAGGTCAGGGCCAAGAGGGAACTGGAAGCCAATCTCACCGGCAAGGCCCAGGAGATCCTCAACCGCTTTTATCCGCTCAACAGCGCGATCGTCAAGGTCAATGTTGATGTTAAGAACTCCACCAACACCTCATATAAGAGCCTGAAGATCCGTAAGATCACGGCGATCATCCTGTTGGACAAGCGCGTCGGCCTTTCCCAGGAGCTCAAGCAATCCACTTTTAAGGCGGTGGCCGCCGCCATCGGCTACGACCGCAGGCGCGGCGACCGGATCGTGATGCAGAAGGTCCCGTTCCACGTCGCGGCCCCGCCGCCGGAAGTGGTGAAAGGGGAAGTGGAGAAAGCGCTTCCTCCCCGCCAAAAGGTGGCCGCGCCGGTCCTGCCCGCTTTTCCCTCCGGCTGGACGCGCAATATCATCTGGATCATCGGCGGGATAGCCGCGCTCCTGCTGCTGCTGACCGTGGCGCGCCTCTTCAGGCGCGAACCGGCCCCCAGGATGGAGGAAGAGCCCATTCCCGCCCGCGAGAGGACGGTAGCGCCGGAGAGGGTCTCGGCGGTCGAGAATCTCAGGAACATGACGGCGGAGAACCCGGAGCGCGTGGCGGAAATGCTGAGGAACTGGTTAACGGAGTGAGATCATGCCATTAACAGGAAGGGAAAAAGCCACCATATTCCTGTCACTGCTGGGGGCGCAGACCTCGGGCCGGGTGTTGCGTTATCTGCCCGAGGAGCTGGCGGATGTCATTGCCGCCGGCATCAATCATTTGCCCACTCCCTCGCCGGAGGCGGTGGAGCAGGTGCTGGGGGAGTTCAAGAGCTATCTGGCGCTGCCGCAGAGGGCCGCCCGGCCCGCCGCGCCCAAAGCGGCGCCGGAGAAGCCCAAGCCGGTCGCGGCCAAAAGGAGCTATTCCGTGCTGATGTATGAGCGGCCGCAGATGGTCGCCTATCTGCTTTCCCTGATGCCGGAGGATGAGAAGGAAGAGGCCCTGCACGGCCTGCCCCGGGAAAAAGCGATGGTCGAGGAACTCCTGGCTGAATTGAAGAGAACCCCTCTCTCGCCCAAACTGGAGAAAAAGCTTAAGGAGCAGTTCAAGGACAAACTGTTCCTGCAAGAAAACTGATAAATGGGACTTATAAAAAAGGACCGAATTGAAGAAAGGGGCAGCATCACCCTGGAAAAGCCCCTCAACCTCCCCAAACCAAGGAAGATCGAGAAGAGGCCGATCGCTCCACAGATCCCTGTCGGCGAGCAAAGCGTTCCCCTGGCCCGCACCGAGGCGGAGCGCATCGTGACCCAGGCCATGCAGGAAGCGGAGGCGATCCGTGAAGAGGCCCGTGAGGCCGGCCGGGAGGAAGGACGCGCGGAATCGGTCACGCGCATTGAAGAGGCCATGGAGACCCTGAACCAGGCGGTCAAGGAGCGCAAGACCATCATCAAGGACGCGGAGCAGGAGATCCTGCGCCTGGCGCTCAAGGTGGCGGAGCAGATCATCCGCTCCGAGGTGTCCATGCACCGCGACGTGTGCCTGAACATCGTGGCGGAAGCCATTGCCCGGGTGTCTGACCGCGAGCAGATCATCGTCCGGGTCAACCGCGAGGACGCGGAGTTTCTCAAAAGATACAAGGACCGTCTGGCCGGCATGGTCGACGGGGTCAAGAGCTTTTCAATCCTTGAGGACGCCAACGTAGATCCGGGCGGCTGTGTGATCGAGACCAATCTCGGATTTATCGACGCCAAGATCTCCACCAAGCTCAAGTCCATCGAAGCCTCCCTCAGGAAGGTCTCTGCCGAAGAAGAAGAGAAAGGGCAAGAGTAGCCCCCATGGCGGTCGATTTCCAGAAATACCACGCGGCGGTCGAGAGAGCTGACCTGGTAAGGGTCATCGGCAAGGTCGTGCAGGTGGTGGGCCTGATCATTGAGGCCCAGGTCGGTGGAGTCTCCGTCGGCGATCTCTGCACCATCCGCCTGGAGAAAGAGAGCCGCCTGGCCTTTGCGGAGGTGGTCGGATTCCGCGAGAACCGCGTTCTGCTCATGCCCTTAGGCTCGACCGCGGGGATCTCGCCTGGTTCACAGGTCGTGGCGGCCGGAAAGCCGCTCATGGTCAGGGTCGGCCAGGACCTGCTGGGGCGCGTCCTGAACGGCCTGGGTGAGCCCATCGACGGCAAGGGCCCGATCATGGGAGATAACGATTATCCCCTGGACGCGGATCCCCCGGACCCGGTAAGGCGTCCGCGCGTGACCGAGGTCATGAAGGTCCGGATCAAGGCCATTGACGGCATGCTTACCGTGGGCCGCGGCCAGAGGATCGGGATCTTTGCCGGCTCCGGGGTGGGCAAGTCCACTCTGATGGGCATGATCGCCCGCAACTCCGAGGCGGACATCAACGTCATCGCGCTGGTGGGTGAGCGTGGCCGCGAGGTGCGCGATTTTATCGAAGAATCCCTGGGGGAGGAGGGCCTGAAGCGGTCGGTCGTGGTCGCCGCGACATCGGACCAGCCTCCCCTGATCCGCCTCAAGGCGGCGTTCGTGGCCACTGCCATTGCCGAGTATTTCCGCAACCAGGGCAAACAGATCATCCTGATGATGGATTCCACCACGCGTTTTGCCATGGCCCAGCGCGAGATCGGGCTGGCGGCGGGGGAGCCCCCCACCACCAAGGGGTATACGCCCTCGGTCTTTGCGCTCCTGCCGCGGCTGATGGAGCGCTCGGGGACCTCGGTCACCGGGACCATCACCGCTTTTTACACCATCCTGGTGGAAGGCGATGATATGAACGAGCCCATTGCGGACCATTCGCGCTCGATCCTTGACGGCCACATCGTGCTTTCCCGCGACCTGGCGGCGCGCAACCATTACCCCGCCATCGACGTTCCCCACAGTGTCTCCCGGCTCATGACCAACCTGGTCTCGGACGAGCACAAGCAGGCGGGGGGGAAGTTAAGGGAGGTCCTGGCGCGCTATTCCGAGGCGGAGGACCTCATCAACATCGGTGCCTACGTCAAAGGGAGCAACCCCAAGATCGATTACGCGCTTTCCAAGATAGACCAGGTGAACAGCTTTCTTAAACAGGGCACTTTTGAGAGGGTCGAGTATGATGATACGGTCAATCAGCTGATCGGCATCTTCATGTAAGCGGGAGGACAAATGGCCAAGAAGCCGAAGCCCGGCAAAAAGTTCAAATACGACCTGGAGTCGGTCCTCAAGGTGAGGGCGATCAAGGAGAAGAAGGAACAGGAAAAGTTCGCCGAGAAGCAGCGCGATTACATGACCGAAAAGGAGCGGGAAGAGGCGATCGAGCGCGAGAAAAGGGGGAAAGAGGACGAGCTGCGGGGCGTTTTCAAGAAGGGGCCGATCTCGGATTTTGCCAAGGTCATGCGCCGGCGGTCCCATCTGGACGTTCTCAAGGACGATCTGGACAAGCAGGTGGAAACGGTCATCGAGGCCAGCAAGGTGCTGGAGGAACAGCGCGCGCGGCTGGTCTCATCCATGAAGGACAAGAAGATCATGGAAAAGCACAAGGAGAAGAAGTTCGATGAGTTTAATAAGCTCATACAGGAGCTGGAGCTAAAGTTCATGGATGAGATCGCGACCCAGAGGTTCAAGCACGAGAAGGGAAGCTAAAGCGCCTTACGGACCTTCCCCGCTTTAATGCACTTGGTGCAGACGTATTCCTTGCTCTTTTTGCCGCCCAGAATGATGTTGATCTTCTGCAGGTTGGCGTTCCACAGGCGCTTGGACTTGCGGTTGCTGTGGGAGACCTTGTTGCCGATCTGGGACCTTTTATCGCATACCACGCATCTTTTGCTCATAACGTTTATAGTATAACATAACTGTGGTAAAATGACAATTAGCCATGCCAAAGGCTGAGCTTAACACCCCGGTCCAATATCTTAAAGGTGTCGGCCCCAAGGTGGCGAAACTCCTGAAAAGGCTTGGGGTGGAGACCATCGAGGACCTTATCTACTTCTTCCCGCGCGGCTATGAGGACCGCACCAATATCCGGCCCATCGGGACGCTCCAGCCCGCTGACCTGGAGGTCATCCGGGGCGAGGTCATCAGCGTCCACCACCAGCTGACCCGCAACCGCTTTTCCGTGCTCAAGGCGGTCATTTCCGACCGCTCCGGCTCCATCCAGGCGGTCTGGTTCAACCAGCCCTTTCTGGAAAAGGTCCTGCGCAAGGGGATGAAGCTGTATGTTTCTGGAAAGGTGGAGATATCAAGCTTTGAGGGGGTCATGCAGATGGCTGTGCGCGATTTTGACGTCGATACCGGGGTAAATCCCAGGATCATCCCTCTTTATCCCCTGACCGAAGGGCTCTACCCAAAGAAATTGAGGAGCATTGTTGAGAGTGCCCTGCGCGGCCACCTGGAAGAGATCGAGGAGTGGCTGCCTGAGCCGTTCCGTGATAAATATAAGTTGGGAGAACTGCGCTCGTCCATCAGCGACCTTCATTTCCCCGAAAAGATGGAAAAAGTCGAGCCCGCGCGGCGCCGGCTGGCCTTTGATGACTTTTTTGTTTTTCAGCTCGGCCTGGGCCTGCGCCGCAAAATGGTCAAAAGCAAGAAAGGGATCGTGTTCAAGACCGAAGAAAAGCTCGTGAATGATTTCAGGGCTTCCTTGCCCTTCGAGTTGACCGCGGCACAGGACCGGGTCCTATCGGAGATCCTGGCTGACATGCAGGGCCCGCACCCCATGAACCGCCTGCTGCAGGGCGATGTCGGTTCGGGGAAGACGGTGGTGGCGGCGATCGCCGCGCTGGTCGCCATCCGCAACGGCTACCAGGCCGCGATCATGGCGCCCACCGAGATCCTGGCACAACAACATCATGAAAAAATGCAAAAAATATTGAAGGACATCGAGATCGGACTTTTGACCAGCAGTACAGCAAAGAAACGAGGGGCCAGGGACGAGGGACGGGGGACGGATCTATTTATCGGCACCCACGCCCTGATCCAGGAAAAGGTTAACTTTGAAAGACTAGGATTGGTGATCATTGATGAACAGCACCGCTTTGGTGTTCTGCAGCGGGCAAAACTGGTGAAAAAAGGTTTAACCCCCGATGTCCTGGTCATGACCGCAACACCCATCCCACGATCCCTGGCGTTGACCCTCTATGGCGAACTTGACCGTTCGGTCATTGATGAGATGCCTCCGGGAAGGACCCCGGTCAAGACCCATTTTGTTTCTGAGAACAAGCGCAAAGGGGCTTATGAGTTCATGCGCGAACGGGTCAGGGAAGGGCGGCAGGTCTTTGTGGTCTGCCCGCTGGTGGAGGAATCCGAGAAAGTCGACCTGAAAGCGGCCATGGACGAGGCGGAAAGGCTGCAAAAGGACATCTTCCCGGAGCTCAGGGTCGGCCTCATGCACGGTCGGCTCAAGAGCGATGAAAAGGAAGCCATCATGCGGGATTTTAAGGGCGGCAAGATCCACATCCTGGTCTCCACCACGGTGATCGAGGTTGGGATTGACATCCCCAACGCCACGGTGATGGTGGTGGAGCACGCGGAGCGCTTTGGCCTGTCCCAGCTCCATCAGCTCCGGGGCAGGATCGGCCGGGGGGGAGAGCAGTCCTATTGCTTCCTGGTCGCGGATGCCAGGACACCGGAAGCCAGGGCCCGCATCAAGGCCATGATCGATTCCAGCGACGGCTTCAAGATCGCCGAGGTCGACCTGAGGCTGCGGGGGCCGGGCGACTTCTACGGCACCCGGCAGAGCGGTTTGCCAAATTTCCGCGTAGCTGATATAATTAGGGACGAAAAAATACTGCGAGAGGCCAGGACCGCAGCGTTCGGGTTGATCGCCGAAGACGTGGACAGTGCGCGTAATATCTGGCAAAGCCAAGGGAAAAAAGCTAAAGGCTCCGTTGCGGGCGCGGCCCTTAACTGATCAGGCAAAGGAAGCGCTCTTTAACATCCTGAGGGAAAAGGTCCAGGACCGCGTTTTCCTTGACCTTTTCGCCGGATCCGGGGCGGTGGGGATCGAGGCCCTTTCCCGCGGGGCGAGGAAAGCGGTCTTTGTTGAACTTAACCGCAAGGCGGTCGCGGTGATCCACCAGAACCTGGCGGAGACCGGACTGGCGGGCGGGGCCGATGTCTACGCCAAGGATGTGTTGCGGGCGCTCAAGCTCCTGGCGCGCAACGGGGAAAAGTTCGATGTCGTTTTTCTGGGCGCGCCCTATGACAGTCCCGCGCTGGAAAAGGCCCTGGAGATCATAGGCGCGGCGGACATGCTGAGGGAGGGCGGGATCCTGGTCGCCGAGCACCGGCGCCAGCACAGGCTCCAAGAAGCATATGGGGGGCTCAAGCTCTTCCGCGAAACGAGATACGGTGAAACCGTTCTCTCGTTTTACCTAGAAGAAAAACCTAACCCTTCTCCATCAGAGATGGAGAAGGGCATTAAAGCAGAATAGACAATTGTGTAAAAAGTTGGGATGAGGATGAAAATAGCCATCTATCCAGGCAGTTTTGACCCGGTGACCAACGGCCATATCGATGTGATCGAGCGCGCGGCGCGGCTCTTTGATAAGGTCCTGGTCGCGGTCATCCGTAATCCGGAAAAGAGGCCGGCATTTTCGCTGGACGAACGGGTCGATATGCTTAAAAAGTCGCTGGCCAGGGACAAGAACGTTTCAGTGGAGAGCTTTGACGGCCTGCTGGTGGATTACGCCAGAAAAAAGAAGGCGAACATCATTGTCAGGGGCCTGCGGGCAGTGTCTGATTTCGATTATGAGTTCCAGATGGCGCTCACCAACCGCAAGATGGCCCCGAAGGTCGAGACCCTGTTCTTCATGACCGATTACAAGTACTCCTATCTTTCCTCGAACTTCGTCAAGCAGATCGCCCATCTGGGCGGGGACGTCAAAGAACTTGTGCCGCCGGCGGTGGCGGCAAAGCTGAAAAAGCAGGGCTGAAACACGATCGGGAGGGACCAATTATGGAAATATTAGGTTTGCTGGACACGCTGGAATCCATGATCCTGGACGGGGCCAAGGTCCCGCTTACCCGTAAGATCCTGGTGGACGAGGAAAAGGTCCTGGCGGTCATCGACAAGATGCGCCTGGTCATCCAGGGCGGAGGGGCGCTGGCCAGGGAAGCTATTTCAGCCAAGGGCGGGCAGAAGGGCGAAGCCGCTGAAGCCAAGAGCGAGGTAGCGGGGCCGGAGAACCGCGAAATGATCGAAGGCCGCTCAGTGCAGGAGGTCAAGGCAGTGGAAGTCCTGCAGCAGGCCTACCAGATGGCCAAAGAGGTCAGGGAAGGGGCGGACAAGTACGCGGACGAGGTTTTGGCCAATCTGGAGGCCACTTCGACCCGTGTCCTGCGCACCATCAAGGCCGGCCGCGAAAGGCTGGCGAAGGCCCCCCAGGCCAGTGAGAAAAAATGAAGCGGGAAGACGGAAGATCAGCTAAGCAGCTGCGGCCGGTCAAGATCACCCGCGATTATCTGAAGTATCCCGAAGGGTCCGCGCTCATCGAGATGGGCGGGACCAAGATCATCTGCGCCGCCTCGGTGGTGGAAAGCGTGCCTCATCACAAGAAGAACACCGGCTCAGGCTGGATCACCGCTGAGTATGCCATGCTTCCCCGCGCCACCAGCGAGCGCTCCATGCGCGAGCACATGCATGGCCGCACCCGCGGCCGCACCCAGGAGATCCAGCGCCTGATCGGGCGTTCCCTGCGCTCGGTGGCCGACCTGAGCAAGCTGGGGGAACGCACCATTTACCTGGACGCGGACGTTATTCAGGCGGACGGAGGCACCCGCACCGCCGCCATCACCGGTTGTTTTGTGGCCCTGGTGGACGCGATCAGGGAGATCCGCAAAAGGGAGTTGATCGATTCCGACCCCATCCGCGAGTTCATCGCCGCGGTGAGCGTGGGGATCGTTGACGGAGTGGCCATGGCCGATCTCCCTTACAGCGAGGACCTCAGGGCAGAGGTCGACATGAACGTGGTCATGACCGAGTCCGGGAAGTTCGTTGAGGTGCAGGGGACGGCAGAAAGCGAGCCCTTTACCGGCGGGCAGCTGGAGAACATGCTTTCCCTGGCGGGCTCGGCCATTGGGCAGTTGATCAAGAAGCAAAGAGAGGTTCTGAGGAAATGAAGGGCGTAATACTGGCGGGAGGGACGGGCTCGCGTCTTTTCCCCCTGACCAAGGTCACGAATAAGCACCTGCTGCCGGTGGGCAGGAAGCCGATGATCTTCCATCCCATTGACAAGCTCTTGCAGGCCGGGATCAAGGATATCCTGATCGTGACCGGGGTGGAGCACATGGGGGATGTGGTGGGCCTTTTGGGCAGCGGCAAGGACTTCGGCTGTCGCTTCACCTACAAGGTCCAGGACGAGGCCGGCGGCATTGCCCAGGCGCTGGCCCTGGCCGAGGAGTTCGTGGGCAAGGACCTGATGGCGGTCATCCTGGGCGACAATATCTTTGAGGACAACCTTAAGCCCTTTGTCCAGTCCTTTGAGAAGCAGAAGAAAGGCGCGCGGGTCCTGGTCAAGGAGGTTTCCGACCCGGAGAGGTTCGGCGTGGTCGAGATCAAGGAGGGGAAGGTCGTTGCCATCCAGGAAAAGCCCGAAAAACCCAAGAGCAATTTCGTTATCGCCGGCATCTACTTTTATGACCACAGGGTCTTCCAGATCATCCGTTCGCTCAAGCCCTCTGGCCGGGGCGAATTTGAGATAACCGATGTCAATATGGCGTATATGGAGAAGGGCGAGCTGGCGTACGATATGCTGAGCGGCTGG
>Ga0209536_100003032_pt1 | contig 27198 bp, 17 predicted proteins | sample DeeMarSeWOR28_12_FD_187461 | JGI IMG/M metagenome (GOLD analysis project Ga0209536, IMG submission 187461) | Marine sediment microbial communities from White Oak River estuary, North Carolina - WOR-2-8_12 (SPAdes) (version 2) | ecosystem: Environmental > Aquatic > Marine > Intertidal zone >... | reverse complement strand
ATTTTTTTGTTTCGGAATCCTCACCGGTTACATCACCCTTAATTTCCATTTTTTGTATCGAATTGCACGAATTACAAAAAGCCTCAATATTTTTTAATCTTGCCATAATTTTTACTCAAACTTAATCAAATTGCAAACATAAATTTATCATTATCATTTTCCATAATCAAATAATATACAATAGCTCAACAAATGCTAAAAATTTGATAACATTTCAGATTTCTATAAAAAACCTCTTTTCTGCCTCTTTTTTAATCTTTTCTTTTAAACTGATGGGAGCATTCTTCTTAGAAATTGAATCTCTCAGAAATGACTTTATATATTCCTGAATTTCAAATTCCTCTTTTAAATGAGGTCCCATATTTAGTTTTTGTTTTAAATCGGCTTCATCAGTTTGTTTTAGTTCTTTATCCAACCATGATGCAACATCACGTAATTTTTCAATTGAATAATTATCCTTATATTTTTCTAGTTCATCGGTAGTCAGATCAACTAATGCGTTTTTTCCAGCATGTAATCTGAAAAAAAGTTTTCTGGACCTGTAAATTCTGCTTGAAATTACAGTATCAGGAACATCCAAAAATTCAGAAATGGATTGGTATGAGAGATTATAAATATCTTTTAAAATTAATGGCAGAATTAAGTCTTGTGGAAGATCTTTGAGTATCTCTGATAATTCTTTATCACTTAATTGATTTGAATTATTTTCTATAAGCTTAGAAATCAACTTTGAACCTGCGTTCCATCTATCGATTGATTCAGAGTCGAAATCAACCATATCTTCATTCTCATTGTAGTAATCAAATATCAGCTTAAAAAATATTCTGTGTATCCAGGTTCGCCAATCGGTTTCCGCTTTTGTTTTATCACAATAATAAATTGCATTTTTGTAAGAGATCCATACAATTTTTTTAGCGATGCGTTTTTTTAGAACAAGCCAAAAAGAAAGATTATAAATATCATCAACAAGAGTAAAAGCCTGTGTTGTAAATTCCTCTCCCAATTTTTTTAATTCTTCTCTTGATGTATTGAACTGTTTCATTTTAATCAAGTATTGAATTTTTATTTGTATACAATGCCATTTCTTTTTGTCTTATATATATTCTGCAGATCAAATAAAAATCCGTTAACAACTGTATAGGAAACTTCATTATCCTTTTTAATTATGAAGTTTGCTTCACCTTCAACTTTTATACTGCTTTTTATTTTAGAGATATCGTTCAAAACTATATTAAATTTGAATTCAGAGAACTCATTCAAGTAGCTTTCAGATTTAAATAAAACGTTTGTATATCCCTCTTTAAATAATTCTGGAGCGTTCAGCTTTTTTAATTCTTCAATGGAAGTAACTGCATCTGGTTTTGTTTTCCCGGGTTCAACGGAATAGCCGGTCAAATCGATCTCTTCGTACCCTGCAAAAACGGATAAATCACCAATATCTTCAATTGATGCTTTAAAGTAAAAATCTTTTGCCCCGTTCATATTTTTTTCTTCAAAGTTAATTCCGATATCAACTAAATATTCGTGATCATTTTTTTTCATTTTAAGATTTCTCAAAATTAGGTCCATCATTAGCTCTTCGTTTTTTGGAATTGATTCATAAAATTCTGCCGTCTGATCTTTATATATTTCGCCTGCAATGCTTGCAAATGCAGTTAGCAGAGCAATAAAATTTATTTTTCGTAAAAATTGTTTTTCCCTGTCGTCACGCCAGCCGCCTGTTTCCAAAAGAACTACCGAGGTTCCCCATTTTGTAAAGTTATCTCCGAATGCACGCGGTTCGTAATCGTCAGAATATTTTCCGATATGCCCGGGAATAAACTCGTTTAGAATTTGCATCATTGTCCCTATAAGCTTCATTGCATTCTCCCTGGGAGGAGTGATCGTTTTTTCCCAATCAGGTGCAGGAGCTAAGAATGAAATTGAAGCCGGGTTGATTGAATTTCCAGCAGCATATTCTCTGCTTTGGTCGTGAAGGTTAAAACCAAAATCAGCTTTCAAAGTATCGAAAACATTCTTCAACAATTTTGCTTCGGGAGTCTGCTGTCTTATCAAATCGCGGTTTAAATCTATTTCGAAAATATTTCTTCGCTGAAATAATTCGGCACCATCAGGATTGAGCATTGGCAAAAAACTGATTGTCAAATTCGCTAATAAAAAGTTCTTAAAATCAGCAAATTCATTTCCTGCAGTAAAGAAATTTAAAATATCAAAGATTGCCGCAGTTGCAGTTGGTTCATCGCCGTGCATTTGAGACCACAGAAATACTTTCTTCTTTCCGTTTCCTGCGGAAATTAAATGAATATCTCTTCCTTCTGCGGATGTTCCGACTTTATCCACCTTAAAAATCTTATTATTTTTTGCCTGCTCGATTAATGGAATAATATCAGAATGTTTGAATCTTCTGTTAACCAAAGATTTTTCTTTAAAATTTTCGTATGAGTAGTATAGATCCCAGGCAAGCTGTTTTTCCTGTGCCATTATAAATCCTGACAAAATAATTGTAAAAAGGAAAAGAGATTTTTTCATTCGAGTTTTAATTTAATTATTCGAAAGTTTATTTACTAAGAATTGAATAAAAGGAGTATGAATTATGGCAACAAATAATTTAGAGATAGGTTCTACCGCGCCTGATTTTAATCTGATCGGAATTGATGATAAAAAATATTCGCTTGATTCCTTTAAAGATAAAAATGCATTGATTATAATTTTTAGCTGTAACCACTGTCCGTACGTGCAGGCTTACGAAGAGCGGATTATAAAAATACAGCAAGATTACGCCGATAAAGGCGTGGTAGTAGTTGCTATAAATTCAAATGAAGATGTTAATTACCCGGATGACTCATTTGAAAATATGAAAAAGAGAGCTGCAGAGAAAAATTTTAACTTTCCCTATTTAAGAGACGAAGACCAGAGTGTAGCCCGCGCTTACGATGCAACACATACACCTGAGATTTTCCTTTTTGATGAGAACAGAAAACTTGCCTTCCACGGCAAGATTGACGACAACTGGCAGGAGCCCGATAAAGTACAAAGCCATTATTTACACGATTCACTGGATGAATTATTGGCAGGAAAAGAAATTTCCGTGCCCGAGACTTTTACAATCGGCTGCACGATTAAGTGGAAGAAGTGAACAAGCAGCTTACTATTTCAACAGAATCAATTTCTTTGTTTTAATAAAATCACCAAACTTAAGTTGATAAAAATATATTCCGCTTGGAAGTTCTCCTGCTTGAAATATTACATCGTATTCACCCCTGTCCTGATGTCTGTCTAAGAGTGTTGTAACTTCATTTCCAGGCAAGTCGTAAATTTTAAATGTGACTCTGCCTGATATTGGGATTGTATATCTGATATGAGTTTTTGAATTAAACGGATTCAGAAAGTTTTGATCAAGCCTAAAGTCCAGAGGCGCGTTATCATTGTTACCAACACTTGTAACTGTATCTCTTATGGCAATGAGGGTTTTTTCTCCATTCGTGTGTAGAGAGCCAAAATGAGTGCCAATATATAGAGTGCCATCAGAACCAATAGCTCCAGAATTATCAACCATATATCCCTCAAGGGGAATTTTCCAAAGCAGTTCCCCTTCATTTGAAATGGCATAGTAATAATAATCCCTTGTTGAACCACAATAAACAGTCCCATCTTTATCAACAATAAGTGGTGTAAAGATAATTTCATGAGGTTGTTCAAACTGATATGTCCACCTATAATTTCCATAAAAGTTCACACTTTCTATTCTACTGAACCAGGTGCTTGCACTATCGACCATATAAGAATAATAGATATTACCGGTATAATCTATCGCAACCGAACTTTCAGTGAAGCCTGCATTGTTATTGTTAACAATATATTCCCAATTTATATTACCTAAACTATCAATCGAAGTTAATGCTCCAGGTTGTTGACAACCTGGTATAAAGTAAATATTTCCCGAGTTATCAATAGTTAATGGCTGCCTATCGATTCCTATACATGTTAGAATTCGTTTTATACTTCCGTTAAGATTTAGTGCATATAAATTACGATCCCTTCCGACTACATAAATTGTCCTTCCATCTGGAGACATAGTTATTGAGCTTGGAAACATGCCATTGCCATAATTTACAGACCATTTTAATTTCCCCTCTTTTGAAAACGAGTATAAAGAATCTGAAGCATTTGTTATATAGATATTCCCCTGAAGATCAGTATTCATTGCTTTCTGATGAATATTATCTCCCGTATTATACTTCCATTTAAGAGTTCCTGCAGTATCAATTACATAAAGCCAGCCACTCTGCGAACCAAAGAAAATTGTTCCCTCATTATTTATTAAATAACCCGATTCGTTTGCGTGCGGATCACCTGTTAAAAACGTCCATTTAATTGTTCCGTCTTTCGGATCTATAGCATAAAAGTAGTTTGTAGTATCTCCTGAGAAAAACAGATATGACCTGGTACCGACATATAGTTTTCCATCTTCCCCTATTACCGGACCTGAAAAAACACCATAGGGCAGATCAACTGTCCATTTGATTGTTGCTGTTTTTGGACCGTTGTATGGAGACCTTCCGGTGATTTGCGGATCGTGTCCAAGCATAGGCCAGGGGCTGTCTGCCAATGTGGGCCAGGGAATATCAACCTGCTGCTGTGGGTGAATAGATGCGCATAACAAAAGTGATAGTAAGATATTCCTCTTCATATATGCCCCAAAAAATAAGAAAGATTACGACTCTTTTAAGGCGTAATCTTTCAATTAAAAATTTACTTTAGAAGAGTCAATTTTCGCGTCTCAAAATAACTTTTACATCTTATTCGTTCGATTTAAATATAGTTAAAAAACGTATTAATTATAACCAATGGATAACTATATAAAACCGGTTGGATAAAATAGTTGCCTGCCTATGCTAAAGCTTCGGCAGGTAAAATTGATTGAATGATTGTATTGTTGTATGAAATTATAGAAAATTTCATACAGGAGTAAAAGAAATAATTTATTTAAAAGCACTATAATTCTCACCTCACATAAAAAAGTATAAGAAGAATTATGCCGGTGATAAAAACTTTAGAACTTGAGAGGTTTGATTATGGAAAAAATTGAGCAAAGTCATATCTGTCGTCAAGAGTTGTCGTTTGTTTTATAAAATACAACGGAGTGCTATAGTAAATTATTAATCAAGGGCAAATGAGGGGTACTTTTGAAATGTAAACTTTGAACAGGAAATGTCTTAATACATAAAGCCAAAATTTAATGAAATAAAAAATCCGTTTATATGATCTTTAAATCTACTATTTAAAATTTCCACACCATCATCAAGGAACTTTGTGTAATAGTAGCGGATGTTTAAGCCAATCAGGTTTGATTTATCCAATCCGAAGTTTGCACCGAATCCTACGTAACCGCCAACGCCGAAGTGCGTCTGTGCCTTTCCAAATGCAGCAAAAAACTCTTCGGAATACGGTGTGGTTAAAGCAACTGAGGGGCCTACTCCTGCATTTACATAAGGTCTTAAATTATCGGCTAGCTCATTTTCAAACAATCTGAACTGCGCCCCAAATGTGAGAGGAACCTGAAATACGCGATTCTTTTTTCCAATTGTAAATGTTTGTCCGAATATATCCACATATTCAATCTCTCTTTCATCTTTAGCCTCAGATATGGAGATATCGGCAAAAAGAGTAAATTTAGTATTCAGTTGTTTTCGAAAAAATCCACCGAAACCAAAACCGCTTTCGCCAATCAGAAAATCAAATCCCCAGGCATTTGGCGGAAAAACTTCCGGAGGTTTATCGGGTGCAATTTCTCCAATTCCCTGCGCCATGGCTGAATTACCATTCCAAACCGGCGGAAGAGTTGTAATTATCAACAATATTGAAAATATTAAGGTTCGCATGTTCTTTACTATTTTGTAATTCTAAAATAATCAACTTGATATCAATATCAACCTAATTTTTTATTACCACTATTTTTTTACATTTGAACGGTTCTAAAATGCCTTTCCGAAAAAAATGAAACAATCTTAAGTGATTTTAACAAAACAAAATATCGATAAAATTGATATTGATTCGATAATAAATGATCGAATAAATAATAAAAAATTAAATGAGATTCTGTTTGTTGTTCCAACCCGCAGAAAGATAAGATATCTGACCCGCGAGCTAACATCGATTTCTCCGGATGAATCGGCTGCCGGATTAAATATTGAAACGATAGGGTCATTTTCGCAAAATCTCATTTCAAATTTCATTGGAGAAGAAAATCTCATTTCTGAAGAAACAGGGGTATTAATTCTGAACGAGTGCTTTAAAGAAACAAGCTTAAAATATTTTTCACAATATAAAACTCAAATTCCTTTCGGTACGCTAGAAAGAGTAAAAAATGTTATTTCTGAATATAAAAGACATGGCATTTCCCCCAGAAGATTGAAAGAAGAATCTGAAAAATTAACCGGAGCAGAAAAACTTAAAGCTATTGATATCGCTGAAGTGTATAACAGATTTCAAAACAAATTGCATAAAATTAATCTAAGGGAAATTGGTGACATATATGCACGGTTAAATGCTTTAAGTACTGGTGACTTTGAAAAAACATTTGAAGAAAATTATCAGGATGTAAACCTTGTAATTATTAATGGTTTCGATGAGTTTACTATGCCGGAAACAAATATTATTAATTCATCTGCTGAAATTAAAAACTTAGAACTTTTTATAGTTCTCGATTATTTTAAATACAATCCTACCATTTTTTCGCATCTCGATTCCTGCCACATTCGATTTATTCAAAAGGGATTTAGAGAAGTTGATGATTTATCACCAGCACCCAAACCAATATTTGTTAATTCTGTCAGAGAGCATTTTTCGCTTCAATCTGCACAAAAACAAATTGTTAAGTTTAAAAGTCAATTAACTGTTATTAAAGCCCGAAGCAGGGAAGAGGAGATTGAATTAGTTGCAAAGCAAATAAAATTGCTATTACAAAAAGATGATCTCGAACCGAACAGACTTTGTGTGGTTTTTAATTTAATAGAAAAATATTCGCCAATTATAAGGGATAGATTTTCTCTCTTTGGAATTCCATTTAATCTAACGGACAGATTTTCACTCAGCACTTCTGAGCCGATAAAGGGCATTATTCATTTACTGGAAATAGTTGAGAATGATTTTTATTACAAAAGTATTTTAAGGGCTCTGGGTAATTATTTTACTAAAATAGGTGGAATTGATCTTTCCAATCTTTTAAAAGTCGCTGTTGAATTGAAAATTGTATCTGGTTATACAAACTGGATTAACAAAATTCATGAATCAATAAACGAGTTAGCATCAAGTTACAGTGACAGGAATGATAATACTGCAAAAATTGAAGGCTACAAACAGGCTGAAAAAGATATACATAAAATAAAAGTACTCCTTCAGCCCTTCGATCAAAAGCTGCAACCTAGGGAATTTACACAGAACCTTTTATCGATTATATTCCAACTGAACTTCCCTGCTAAAATATTAAATGCTTCACAAGATATAGTTGAAAAAGATTTAAAAGCTCTGAATACTTTTATAACTTCATTAAAGGAGCTTACAGATATTCTTGAGCTTGAGAGTGAAGGGGAAGTTAAGTACGATTTAAGATTTTATTTGAATCAGTTAAAGACTTTATCTGCATTCAGCAGGTTCAACGTAACCGAAAAACCGGGATATGGTGTGCAGGTTACCACGTTAAATGAAATTCGAGGTCTTAAATTTGATTACCTTTTTATTTGCGGTTTAAATGACGGCGATCTTCCCACTCGCTTTTCACCCGAAGTGTTCTTCTCGGGTTCTTTCGCTCGCGAAGAAAATCGTCATCAGATTGAACAACGCTATCTTTTTTACCAGGCTTTGTGTGCCTGGGACAAAGAATTGTATTTAACTTATCCCCAATTTGAAGAAAAAAAAGAATTGGTTCAATCGAGTTTTTTGGGGGATTTTTTGAAGCTTTATTCCGTTCAAAATAAAAATGAACAATCCTTTTCGAAAATAATATTTTCAAAAAGGGAACTGCTGGAGTTTATTGGTCTTATGCGTGATAAGAGAGGTCAGGCCTTAAAATTTCCTGATGAGATTAACATTAATATTGAAAGTATCAGTAATTCAATTAATATTGATAGTATTCGGCGGGAAGATCCATTTGGCAGCTTTCAATATTCGGGGTATCTTGAAAAAGATATACCTGATAATTTAAGAGAACGGTTGAATGAAGTAACAAAAAGACAATTTTCTGTAACGCAATTAGAAACTTATGCTAAATGTCCGTATAAATTTTTTCTGGAAAACATTCTGAGAATTGAAACAGTTGAAGAACCATTAGAAGAGCTGGAAGCATTTGAGTTTGGAAGTTTAATTCACTCTATTTTATTTGAATTTTATTCTATGCTCAAAAAAAGGGGAATTATTTTGAAAAATTGCTCTGATAAAGATTTTAAAAAAGCGGAAAACATATTATTCGAATTAGCATCCCAAAAGTTTGATGAACTTAATTTAAGTTCAGAGCTTGCATTTTATGAGCGCGAGAAGTTATTGGGAATGGATGGTAATAAAAGAAATTCTATTCTGTATAAGTTCCTGCAGGAAGAAAGGAGTAATGATGATGGTTATATTCCTGCTTTTTTTGAGTTGGGATTCGGCAAATTAAAAAATGATAACAATAAACAAATCCCTGATAAGAAAGAGATTAAAATTGCTGATATAAAGTTTAGAGGTAAAATAGACCGGGTTGATTTAAATGAAAGAGATAAAACATTGAAGGTTATAGATTACAAACTTGGCGGAATAAAACCTACAATAGAAGATTTGAAAAAAGGATTATCTCTTCAATTACCGCTTTATTTGTTTGCAGCAAAAGAATTGATTTCTGCTCACTTTAAAGACGATTTTAAACCTGCAGGTGCTGAAATTTTTTCACTTAAATATGCTGAAAAGGAATTTGGAAAAAAGTCAGTAAGTTTGAGGAGAAAAGGAAAGAACGAAAGTGTTGAGGTTCAAATTGAAGATGCTGAGGAAATGATAAAAATTTGCATTGAGATGATAAATACTTATGTTAAAGACATTTCCAAGGGTAAGTTCAATTTATCTTTATTAAATAACCGCGAGTCCAAAATATGCCGTTACTGCGACTTTAAAAAAATCTGCAGAATACAGGATGTTATTTCCTGATCAATAAGGTTTGCTCAAATAATAACAATACAATATTTTGATATAATTCAATTAAATCTTAACAATAACAAAACGAGAGGAAGTGGTAATGAAAAAAGTTCAGTACGTGTTGATGATGCTTTTTTTTCTTTTTTCGGTTTCGTTTTTATATGCACAGGTAAATCGATGTGGTACAACTGAATACATGAACTGGCTAATGCAACTGGATCCGGAACTCCAAATGAAGATTCAGCAGATGGATGAAGAAACACACCAAATTTTGCTGAATGAACCTGGGTATCTGTCTTCTGAAACTATTACAGTTATTCCTTGCGTTGTTCACGTTGTGTGGAATACTGCATCGCAGAATATTTCCGATGCGATGATTCAATCGCAGATTGATGTTTTAAATGAGGATTATAGAAAAATGCAAGGAACAAATGGTTGGAACATTCATCCTGACGGCGACGATACAAAATACGAATGGCGGCTGGCAACAGTAGACCCAAATGGCGATTCTACAAATGGAATAACAAGAACTTTTACAACTGTAAATTCGTTTGGAAGCAATAACACTGTTAAGTATACAGCTTCCGGTGGACACGATGCGTGGCCTTCAGATAAATATTGCAACATCTGGGTTTGCAACCTAAGCGGTGGATTACTTGGTTATGCACAATTTCCAAATGGAAATCCTGCTACGGATGGTGTAGTTATTCTATATTCAGCATTTGGAAGAAATTCACCATTTTATCCCTACCATATGGGTAGAACGACTACTCACGAGCTCGGCCACTGGTTGTGGCTTTATCATACATTCCAGAACGGATGTACTCCTCCCGGAGATCAATGTGATGATACACCCTATGTTGATAATCCGAATTTTGGTTGCCCTACCGGACACGTTTCATGCGGAACAGTTGATATGATTGAAAATTACATGGATTACACTGATGATTTATGCATGAATATCTTTACAATGGATCAGGATGATAGAATAGATGTTGCTGTAAATAACTGGAGATCCGATTTACTGGTTTCTTACAAGGAAACGAATCAAATTGCTTCAACCGGCACCGATTATATTTATACTGATGTTGGTGGAAACACTTTTGCCAAACTCAATTTTACCAATATGGGAACGGTCGATAGTGTAACCGTAGAAGTCTGGCCGGAATATTTTCCTCCAAACCAGCCAGCAGGAACAAAAGCGGTTAAAAGATTTTTTGATATAGATGCACATGGCGGCACTGGATATTCAGCAACACTTACACTTTATTATAAAGATTCCGAAGTAATCGGTTTTGTAAATGGAGATTCATTCCTTGAGCTTTTCAGGTACAATGGCGTAAACTGGCAGCAAATGGGCGGAATTGTTAATACAACAGAGAACAGCGTTACACTTGCAAACGTTTCCGAATTCAGCATATGGGCACTTAGTGATCCAACCGATAACCCTATTCCCGTTGAACTTACATTATTCAGTTCATTCGTCGAAAATAATCAGGTTAGATTAACCTGGACAACTGCAACAGAAACTAACAATTATGGTTTTGAAATTGAGCGGTCATTAATCAGTGAAGGTAACTGGCAAAAAATAAGTTTTGTTCAGAGTACCGGAACTACCACACAACCTCAGGCATATTCATATACAGATATAAACTTATTGCCTGGCGAATATCAGTATCGGCTGAAAATAGTCGATAACGACGGTTCATTCGAATACAGCAAAATAATTAATAGCGTGGTTGAACCTCCAGAACAATTTTCACTAAACCAGAATTATCCAAATCCGTTTAATCCTTCAACTACAATTTCGTTTCAGATTCCTGAAAGAGGACATGCAAAGCTAAAAGTATTTGATGCGTTAGGAAATGAAGTCGCTACCATTGTAGATGGAATTCTGGAAGCAGGTATTCACGAACTGGAGTTTAATGCAGCAGAATTAACGAGTGGTGTATACATTTACACGCTGATTTCAGGTAAATTTTCCCAATCGCTAAAGATGCTTCTGTTGAAGTAAAATTTAATTCGTTTGTTTACTTATTTGCCCCGTTTTATCCGGGGCTTTTTTATATGGTTATATTCTTACCTAATATATTTATTTTAATAGCCGAAAAATTATTACAAAAAAGGGAGAAAAAATGCTCTTCAGAATTCTTACAGTGGTTCTTCTAATTGCCTCTTTTGGTTTTGCACAGGATGATTACAAACCATGGATAAAAGCAGAACGTGATAGATATGCAAAAACAATTCAATTATCTAAAATTCAATATCCGGGAGATACAAAAATTGATATAACATATTATGGCTTGGATTTAACCCTAACATATCAGCCAAACTATATAACAGGAAAAGTTATAGTAAATGCTCTTGTTGATACAGTTTCGGTAACAAACCTGTTTTTAGATCTGAGGGATAATATGATTGTCGATTCAGTAGTGCTTGATGCTTCCCAGCTTTCTTTCACACATTCTGATAATAAGATAGATATCACGCTCGACAGAACGTATATCCTGAATGAGTTAATATCTTTAGTAATTTACTATCAAGGATTACCCGTCCAAACCGGATTTCAAAGCTTTAAATTTGGGAGTCATGGTGGCCATCCGATAATCTCCAGTCTAAGTGAACCTTATGGTGCACCGGACTGGTGGCCTTGTAAAGACACTCCTGCAGACAAAGCTGATTCTGCAGATATATGGTTAACTGTCAGTACGGATTTAGTACCGGTCTCAAACGGAGCATTACAAAGCATAGTAAATAATGGTAATGGCACCCACACATATCACTGGAAGAGTCATTATTCAATTGCTCAATATCTTATTTCAGTTGCAATTACAAATTACCTTCAATATGATACTTACTTCCATTACGGACAAAATGATTCAATGGTTATAAACCATTTCGTTTATCCCGAATCTTTTAACTCGGTAAAACAAGCTCTGGATGAAACTGACGAAATGATTGAAGTATTCAGTGAGAAATATGGAATGTATCCCTTTATCAACGAAAGATATGGTCATGCCGAATTTGATTGGGGCGGAGCTATGGAACATCAAACCTGCTCTTCCATGGGCGCTTTTTATACAGATATTATTTCTCATGAACTTGCACATCAGTGGTATGGTGATATGATTACCTGTAAAGACTGGCATCATATCTGGCTTAATGAAGGATTTGCCACTTACTCAGAAGCAGTTTACTTAGAAGCAAAAAGTGGGCAGGCTGCTTATAATTCAAAAATTACAAGTGAGATGGGTTGGGCTAAAGATGCAGAGGGAACAATTTGGGTGGAGAATATTAGCAGTGTTTTGCAAATATTTAATTATGAACGCTCTTATGCAAAAGGTGCTTGGGTATTGCATATGCTCAGAGGTGTCGTGGGTGATTCCACTTTTTTTGATATAATGAGAGCATATTCGGATGATCCTGATCTTAAATATGGTGTTGCAATAACCGAAGACTTTCAGGAAATAGCTGAGAGTGTTTACGGTCAGAGTCTGGAGTACTTTTTCCAGGAATGGATTTACGGTGAGAACTATCCGGAGTACACAGTTGAGTGGTCTAAAAGCTTAGTTGGTGGGAGCATATTTCAGATTGATTTAAATGTAAATCAAAATGTAAACTCTAACCCGACTTATTTTACGATGCCTATCAAGATACAAGTAAATACGACAACTGGTGATACCGTAATAACAGTATTCAACGATGCACAAAGCCAGAATTTTCAGTTTAATGTTAATGGAAATCCACAGTCAATAAATTTTGACTATGGTAACTGGATTTTGAAAGATTTATCTCCAATTACCCAGATTGAAGATCAAATTGTTCCGGATAAATTCAGTTTAAAGCAAAACTATCCGAATCCTTTTAATCCAAGCACAAAAATTAAATATACTCTTGTGTCAAAAGCATTTGTTATTCTTAAGGTTTTCAATGTACTGGGTAAGGAAGTTGCAACCATTGTAAATAGTGAGCAGGATGCCGGAAGTTATTCTGTAGATTTTGATGCTTCTAATTTGAAAAGTGGTGTTTATTTTTACCGAATTGATACCGGAAACTTCATTGAAACGAAAAAAATGCTTCTCCTTCGCTAAAGCTATGTAGGACACGTCCTCCTCTGCTAGGCGTACCTGACTCTGGCGGGACCACGGCGGATAAATTTAATAATGAAGTAAATACACCTTGACATCATTTAATTGAATATTTATTTTTGCAATGCCACTGCAAATTGCAGTGGCAATTTTTTTTATCAATCAGGAAATTGAAATGGCAGAAGGAAATTTTGTATATCTAACAAGAGAAAGAATTGTTGAGATCGAAAAAGAATTGAAAGAATTAAAGACAAACGGCAGGAAAGCAATAGCCGAAAAAATTGCTGAAGCCAGGTCACATGGCGATCTTTCAGAGAATGCAGAATACGATGCTGCGAAGGAAGAACAGGGTCTCTTCGAGCTAAAAATAAGCAAGCTGGAGGATATTTTATCGCGAGCACAGACTATTGATACATCAAGATTTAATAATGATGAAGTGCATATCCTTTCAAGGGTGAAGATCAAAAATTTAAAGAACAAAAAAATATTTGAGTATTTACTAGTTTCACCCGAGGAAGCAGATTTTCAGGCAGGAAAAATTTCAGTTACTTCCCCAGTTGGTAAGGGCCTGCTCGGTGGAAAAGCAGGTGAAAAAATTAAAATAAAGGTTCCTGCCGGTATTCTGGAACTTGAAATTCTTGAGTTAATGTAATTCCATTCCTCACTGTTATCTTCTGCTCTAACCGTAATTAATCTATAATTAGCACAAGTAATTTCTTATTTTAACAGTTAATATTTTTCAGGATGTAACTCCACCTGCTATGTTAAAAACTATCGAACAAAAAGTCCTAAAACTGATTGATGAAAATCATTTAATTGAAAAAAATGATAGGATTCTTCTCGCTTTAAGTGGTGGTGCCGATTCTGTTCTTCTATTTCACTTTCTCTTAAAATTCAAAAGAAGACTGGATATTCACTTTTGCGCATTCCATCTAAACCATAAAATACGTGGTAAAGAAGCAAAAGAAGATGAGATATTCTGCAGAAATCTATGTGAAAAGAATAATGTTGAACTTTTTGTTATAACAAAAGATGTTAAAAGTTACGCAAAAAAAAATAAACTTTCGGTTGAAGAAGCCGGACGTAGTTTAAGATATAAAGAACTGGAAAGAATTGCCGATGCAGAATCGATCGATAAAGTTGCTACAGCGCATAATTCAAGCGATAATACCGAAACTGTTCTCCTGAATTTGATTAAAGGTGCCGGTTCAAAAGGATTGTCGGGTATTCCGGTGCAAAGAGATAAGATTATCAGACCGTTGTTAAGCTTAACCGCTGATGAAATAAGGAATTATCTGAAAGCAAAGAAACTGGATTATAGAATGGACACTAGTAATTTGGAAATTGATTATGAAAGAAACTTCATTAGAAACGAAATAATTCCAAGACTTAAAAAGCTAAATCCGAGAGTAGAACAAAAAGTACTCAACTCGTCCAGAATCATTAAAAATATGAGAACGTTTATTGAAAAGCAGATAACCTCTATTACTCAAAGCTCTGTTAAAATCTCCAGTGGTGAATTAAGAATTAATTTCAAAAAACTACAGGAATTCGATAAAGTTCTCTGGAGTGAATTTTTTAAATCAATAATTGAAAGTAATTTTACAACTGATTTATCCACCGAGAATCTGGGATCATTAATTCATCTCGTTGATAATCAAGCGGGGAAAAAATTAGTTCTTTCAAATAAAATTATAGCTATAAAGGAAAGAGGATATCTTTCTATAAGTTTAGCAAATACTATATCTAAAAAGTTACTAAAAAAGACTATACAAATTAATGACAAAGCAGAGATAAACGGACATTCAATTAAAATTGAAAAAGTATCTTTAGAAGAAATTAAGCGATCGCAAAAAAAATCTGTTGAATATATTTCTGCAGATGGAATTAAAACGGTTTTTCAATTACGTAAGTGGAGAGAGGGAGATAAATTTTACCCGCTCGGAATGAAGGGCTCAAAAAAAATATCTGATTTTCTTATTGATGAAAAAATTCCCTCGATAAAAAAGAAAGAACAGTTGGTACTTCTTAACGCCGGAAATATCGTTTGGGTAGTTGGGCTTAGAATTGATGATAGGTTTAAATTAACTCCGGAAACACAAAAAGTAATTAAATTGAGTTACAAATGAATATAAAAGGATTCGACAGCGTTATAGTTGGGGATGAAAAATTTAAGCTGCTGTTCAGTGAGGAACAGATTCAAAAAAGGACTGAAGAACTTGCAAAACAGATTTCAGATGAGTATAAAAACAGGGTCCCGGTTTTTATCGGGGTGCTAAATGGTTCATTTCTTTTTATGTCGGATTTAATTAGATATGTGACAATTGATTGCGAAATTGACTTTTTTAAATTATCTAGTTACGGCGATGCAAAAATTTCTTCCGGCAGAGTAAAATTGCTTAAGGAGTTAAATTGTGATGTGAACGGAAGAGACATAATAATTGTTGAAGATATTGTAGATACTGGCTTATCTGTAAAGTATATTGAAAAACTGTTCAAAAAACATCAGCCGAAAAGTATGAGGGTTGTTTCGCTTTTAGTAAAGCAGGATAGCCTTAAATATGATTTAAAAATTGATTATATTGGATTCAATATTCCTTCGAAGTTCGTTATTGGCTACGGATTAGATTACGGGCAAAAATATAGGAATTTACGCTCAATTTACATTTTAAATGAAATTGGAGACTGATTTTTAATGAAAGTAGAATTTAATAAATTTTATATGGCAGATAATATGGACAGTAAGCAGCCTCCACGAAGCCCGAAAGGAGGCGGACCCAACAAACCGGATGATAATTTCGACTGGTCGAAGATTTTACGTATGGTTTTTGGATGGGGAGCAGTTATTGTCGCAGCAGTTATTGTGATGCAGGTTTTCCGTGCAGGACAAGAAAATTTTGTGGAGATATCTTTTGCTGAGTATAAACGATTGTTGAATGAACCGGGCAAAATAACCGAAGCTACAATTACAAAATCTGATATTAATGATTATTACTTTAAATCCGAGCTCTCGTCCGAAACTAAAATAACAATTGATGGCAGTACTACTTCTGTTAAAGCCATATCTGTTTATATTCCAGAACCCATTATCAAGGATGAAGAAGCGATTTGGAAAGAAAAAGGTGTAAGCTATTCTTTCGATAAACAATCCAGCGAGTGGTTAAATATTCTGATTGGATTTTTGCCATGGATTTTAATTATTGCTGTTTGGATAATTATAATGAGAAGAATGCAAGGTCAGGGCGGTGGCTCAAGAGGAATTTTTTCATTCGGAAAAAGCAAAGCCAAACTGATAACACAATCCGGTCAAAAGGTAACATTTAGAGATGTGGCTGGTGCTGATGAAGCAAAGATTGAGCTCCAGGAAGTCATTGAATTTTTAAAAGAACCTTCAAAATTTCAAAAGCTCGGTGGTAAAATTCCGCGTGGCGTACTTCTTTTAGGACCTCCGGGAACCGGTAAAACGCTCTTGGCTCGTGCAGTTGCAGGCGAAGCGGGTGTACCGTTTTTCTCAATCAGCGGTGCCGATTTTGTTGAGATGTTTGTAGGCGTTGGTGCAAGCCGAGTAAGAGATCTTTTCGATCAGGGAAAAAGGAATGCCCCTTGTATTATTTTTATTGATGAAATTGATGCTGTCGGAAGACACCGTGGTGCAGGTCTTGGTGGCGGACACGATGAACGTGAGCAGACTTTAAATCAGCTCTTGGTTGAAATGGATGGATTTGAACAGAACAGCGGGGTGATAATAATTGCTGCTACGAACCGCCCGGATGTCCTTGATCCTGCATTACTTAGACCCGGACGATTTGATAGACAGGTTGTTGTTGATCGACCGGATGTAAAAGGTAGGGAAGGAATTTTAAAAGTACACACACGCAATATTCCGCTGGATGAAAAGGTGGATTTAGAAATTCTTGCAAAAGGTACGCCGGGTCTGGCTGGTGCAGAGCTTGCAAATCTTGTAAATGAAGCTGCTCTTCTTGCTGCAAGAAAAAATAAGAAAACGGTCGAGATGATTGATTTTGAAGAAGCTAAAGATAAAGTAATGATGGGAATGGAAAGAAAGAGTCTTATTATTTCCGAAGAAGAAAAGAAAACTACTGCGTATCACGAAATAGGTCACGTATTGGTTGCAAGAATGATTCCTGAAGCTGATCCGGTTCATAAAGTAACAATTATTCCAAGAGGGCGCGCACTTGGCGTTACAAGCTATTTACCAATTGATGAAAAACATACTTATTCGAAAGAGTATCTGGAAGCTATTATAACCTATGCATTGGGTGGAAGAGCAGCGGAAAAAATTGTTTTCAATCATTTTACTACAGGTGCCGGGAATGATATTGAAAAAGCCACCAGCATTGCTCGTAAAATGGTTTGTGAATGGGGAATGAGCGAAAAGATGGGACCGTTAAGTTACGGAGCAAAAGAAGAAGAAATCTTTCTTGGAAGAGAAATTCAAAAGCATAGAGATTACAGTGAAAAAACCGCAGTTGAAATTGATGACGAGGTTCGTTCAATAGTGAATACCGGAATGGAACGTGCAGAAAAGATTTTAAATGATAATCTAGATTTGCTTCACAAGCTCTCTGAAGAATTACTCGAACGTGAAATTCTGGATTCGGAGGAAATCGACAGAATTATTAAGGGGGAAGAATTACCTCCGGTACCAAAAGATGCTATTGAAATTGAAAAAACGGATCCAAAAAAAATTCCAGACCACGTAAAAAAACTCATGGATCAGCGTAAAGCTAAGGACCCCGCTGTAAAAGATGACTCAAATTGATCGCGGAACTATTCACTACAAAGATGAATTGTTAAGAAAAACAATTCATCTTACCTCTCTGTCAATTCCAATCATTTATTATTTTATCGCTTCCGAAACAGCAGCAATTATTCTTGCCGTACTTGCCGGTCTTGCTCTGATTATTGATTGGACTAGGTACTTATCGCCGGATGTTGGTAAGATTTTTTATAAAATATTCGGTTTTCTGTTAAGAGAGCACGAAGTTGATCATCAAAAAAGAAATCTTAACGGTGCTACCTACGTTTTGATATCTGCTCTGGTTGGAGTGTTAATATTTCCCAAATTGATATTTATTGCTGCATTTTCAATTTTAATCATAAGTGATTCATTAGCTGCTTTGGTTGGCAGAAAATTCGGCAGAAAAAAGTTTCTCTTTAAAAGCCTTGAGGGAACTTTAGCATTTTTTATTAGTGCATGTATTGTAATCTTATTTACACCTAAAATCGGAAGTTTTTCAGAAGAATATTTAATTGGATTTATTGCAGCTTTTGTTGGAGCTATTACTGAAAATATTTCCTTTAAATTAATTGATGACAATCTTTCAATTCCGCTTGCAGTTGGTTTTACTATGTGGGGATTGTATTTAGCAATTCTACCACATCTTGATTTAACTTTACCAAATGTCCCGAGGTAAAAATGAAAAAATTTTTATTGATAAATATTGCTTTTATTCTTTCACTTCTGCTCATTAACTGTGATCCATCCAGTAAACCCGCCAGAGGATTTGAGGATGAAATTTTTGTTGTTGCAGATTCCATGGAATATGAAGAGCTTAAGGAATCTCTTGCGACTGCATTTGAGAAAGAAATTTATACACCGCAGCCCGAAAAACTTTTCACTCTAAAAAGAGTTAGTCCTGTAAAACTAGAAACCTACAAAAATCGCAAAAACATAATTATCGCTGCACCTTTAAATTCAGGTAGCAGGACTTCCGATTTTATTAAGGCAATTGTCGATTCTTCCATTGAGGTAAAAATAAAAACAGAATCCGATTTCATAGTATACAAGTACGATCTTTGGGCCAGGAACCAGCTCGTTACTGTTTTATCTGCACCTACAATGCAGGAGCTTGAATTTAAAATTTTTCAAAATGCTGATAACCTGTTGTATTCTTATCAAAAAATATCTGATAAAAGGCTTTATAGCAATCTTTATAATCCAAGCTACGAGCAGATGAATATTGAAGGAAAATTTTTAAAGGATTACGGCTGGACAATTTACGTGCAGGCAGATTTTAAAGTTGCTATTAACAAATCTGAAGATAGATTCGTCTGGCTCAGAAGGTCTCCCGGAAGCGATATGGAAAGATGGATGTTTATTCACTGGATCGATAATGCTACACCTGATTATCTGGTTCAGGATTCGATAAGAGTGATAAGAGACAGAGTTACTAAACAATTTTACCGGACGAGGGACGATACTTCATATGTTGTTGTTGCGGAAGATTATTTTACAGTAAATGAAATAAATTTTAACGGCAGATATGCATTGTTTACTCAGGGATTATGGGAGCTTAATGTTAAAGGAATGGGCGGTCCGTTTGTAAATTATATGTTCTTCGATGAAGGAACAAACAGAATTTATATGATTGACGGTTCTGTTTATGCACCAAAATATTATAAGCGAAATTTGATTCAACAGATGGATGTAACTCTGCAATCATTCAGAACAAAATCTGAACTATCACCTGAAAGAATTGAAGATTTGCTCGATGCCGTTGAGGAATGATTCCCTGCAGAGCTGTCATTAATCATTACATGACTATTATAAATTTTGAAAAGATATTTTAGAGATGCCACTGTTGTGAATCTATGTGAATAGTCCGCAATCAAGTGTAGCCGTAACATCTGAGTTGCGTTTTTGTAACAATTACGCAAGCTGAAGCTTGCGACTACCATAAATAATTTTATTCTCGGACAGACTCCGTACCGTGGCAGAAACTTGCTTTCCGGCTGTCGTGAATTATTTCGTGACAGAACCTAGTTATTAACTATTTGCTGAAGCTGTGGGGGAATTCTGAAATTGGGAAGATCGGATATAATTTTTTGAATATATACTTTCGCCCGGTTACTTTTCCCAAATCTCATTTCATAAGCCGCTCTGTTTGAAAGTATTGTGCCAACAAATCTTTCAATGCTGTCAATGTAATGATTTTGCTTTTCCGGAAAGCGAATCGTAAAATCAGGATCAGCAGCAGGCACATATTCATTTCCTTTTACAACTTTATACAGAAATAAATCGGGAACCAAATTATAACCGGGCGGAAGTGCGAACTCACCTCTTTTCATTTCCTGTTCGACTAATTCTGGTGCTATGTAAAAATCTCTACTGGTGATATTTGTTGTAATTAACTTACTCATAATTGTTCTATAAAGATTTTCAAGCTTGTTGGCATCAAAATTTTCACCCCGCTCAAAGGGCTGTAATGCAATTAGGAATTGATCAATTTCATTTTTAATTCCTTTAAGCAAAGAAGGATCGTATTGATTTAATTGATTGTAATACCACGAACGGCGAAGTAATTCTTTATCGATGATTTTTACATCTGTTCGGTAATTCTCAACAAACTGGTAATAGTATGATTCTGATACGAAAAAATCCCATTGGTAGCTGAAGATTATTGCATCTTCTGAAACACTGCCAACTAAAGCCTTTGTGTAGTCTTCAAAAGTGTAAACATTGTTCTGATTTACTTTATCAAAATTAAAATAAAACTGAATTGCCAAAACAATTCCTAAAATTCCCATCACAACTTTTTGAGAAGCACCTTTTATCGTAAAAAGCTTTACTGCACCGAAAGCTGAAAAGAAAGCAATCATTACAAAGGCAAGTAAAAAGTAGGCATCTATATCATGGATATCGTAATTTATTGAATAAAGAACAGTTGATAGAAAAGTAATTATCAAAAAAAGAAAGAGTTTTTTCGCTTTTAGGTATGAATAAAACAAACCGATTACTGAAGCCGCAATAGTTAAGTAAAACTCCAGCGGTAGAGCCTCAATGAAGTAAACAAATTGCTTCTTAGCTGCCTCCATTGACGAAAAGAGCCAAACCTGGTATTGCTTTCCTGAAATGTGTCTTAAGATTCCTTCCATATCAATAGGATTTCCCCAATTGATCAAAGGGTTCTGTGATGCCCTAATCGGTAAATACGAATATATTATTAACAGTACAGGAAAGAATATTAAAATCATAATCAGAACTCGTTTAGCCGAAGCTTGACTTAACTTAAATCGTGAAAAATAAATGTAAGACGCCCCGGGTAAAATCAGCAGTGTGGTCATGTGGTTGGTAAAGCCGAGGGCAAGCACAATCGCAAAAATCAACCAAGGTTTTATTTCATCCTTATTAAATGAAAGTATGTAGGCTTTCATTAACATTAATATTGTCACTGTAATTATTAAAAGATGAAGCGAATAAACTTCAACCGATGTACTCTGAAACCAAAATGTTTTACTGAATGCAAGAACCAATCCACCGAAAACTGCAGAAATAAATTTTACCCTTTCCGAAATTATAGTCTGTGGTTTTTCTTTTTTTTGTTTTTTCTTTTTTTTATTTTTTGACGTTAGTGCTTTGACTTGCTGTTTGTTCACAAATATTGAGAGATTATCCAGACAAAGTTTTATTGTGTAAGTGAATATTCCGGCTGCAGCGCTGCAATAAGTAGCTGCCAGCAGGTTAAGCTGAAAAATTTTTGTAAACGGCAGCGGGATTAAAGAAAAAATGTACCCGATTATTGTAAACAGCGGATATCCGGTTGGGTGTGCAATTCCAAGTGTAGCCTGTACTGCAGCAAGCTCGCCTGAATCAATCTGTACAACCGATGGTGCAATCGTAAAAAGATAAATTACAAAAACTAATATTGCTGTAATTACATAAAAATATTTTTCAAGAATTTTCATTATTACTCTATTAATTTAGAATCCTTAAACGGTTAGAATGTGTAAGAGTTTTTACAATAATGAACTAATTAAAATCAGAAGACTCTTGGTCATCTTAGTGATCCCACCTTTAACGGGAGAGAACAGAATCTGTTGAGTATCCGATTCCGGACAAGCCTACCTCACGTTACTCAAGCCGGAATGACAATCAGAATTTTCAATGCTAAATTTTAATTAATCAATCTATTATAAGCATCTCTATTATCTTTTAAAACTGATGTTATTTTCTTTCTTAGCTCTAATCCGTATTTAATTTTTAAAAGAAACGCCAACTTTTCTATTCTTCCGGTTTCTTCGCTGATTCTTGATGATCTGCTGTTAGTTGCAATTTGATTGAACATATCTAATTCTTTAAGGAAAATGTAATTATTTGCGAGGGATTTTAAAAATTTCCATTCTTTTTTTTCATTGCTGAGTTGAGTCAAAGTATCATGTGTAGATTTGCCCATAAAATTATTCACATCCATCCGGTTAGAAAGAATTAGATAATGGGAAATGTATTCGATATCATTTAATCCACCGGAATTTTTCTTTATATCAGTTACCTGTACTTCTGATGGAAACACTGAGAGTACTTTTGTCCTGATTTCTTTTATTCCTTTTAAAATCTCTTCAGTATTTAATTTATCAATTCGTTTTAAGAATGAAGTAACGAGACTATTAAACAATCTTTTGTTCCCACAAATAAATTTTATTTTAAAAAATGATTGCAGTTCCCAAATTCTTGCGCGATGAATAAAATATTTTTTATAGCCCTCAATTTCCCATACAAGCTGACTGCTGTCGCCCTCTGGTCGTAGCCTGCAATCAACCGGAAAAGAAAATAAATTTTCGCGCAATAATTTTAATAAATCCTGAAAACTTTGTTCTAATTTTTTATGCTTTTGAATATTCCGCGCAACAAAAATCAAATCAACATCTGATGCAAAAGACATACTGTCAGTGCCGGTACTTCCCATTACGGCGATGAAATAATCATTTTTCCATTTTTTATTTCTAAAAAACTCAATAGCAATATTTCGAACTCTTTCACTTATGATGGCACTTAATAAATAAGATGCTTCTCTTGCATTTATTAGGTTTAATGCGATTTTAGAAGAGAGAACAAACAAAACTTTTTTTATTTTAAAATTGGTCATTTCCTTTATATCGATATCCTTAAATATTTCTCTGCTGAGAAAAACCTCCCGCAGTTCTTTATCCTCCGCAAAGAGTTCGATGCTTTTCTGTGAATACTCACACAACTTTAAAAATGCATTGAAGAAATCTTCTTCGACAAATTCGTTGTACCAGATTGAAGGAAAATCCGCATTCTTAATTACCCGCACAAAGTTTGATAATGTTAAATCCGGATCTTTTGATTTGCGTAAATAATCAATAAGTGTTAGCTCAATTTTACCAAAACTTTCCACAGATTGTTTATCAAACTTCCGGCTCATTGTTAATCCTTTACCTTCTTTCAAAAAATTAAAATCATTCAGCGCTTTTTGATGATTCTGGAATTTAATTTTCGACAGATCGGTCGTTGACGATTTATTTATTTCCGGAGTTTCTAAAATAGAATCATAAATTTCTCTAACCTGTTTTCTTAAGAGCTCAATTTTATTTCTAAAGTCAGATAGCCTACTAAATCTTAGATAATGACTTAATTTCTCCGCAATCTCACCGCTTTCTGGAATGATGTGTGTCTGCTTGTTATTCATCAATTGCAAATAATGTTCTATTGTTCTGTAAAATATATAAGCTGTATGCAGCAGTTCGGATTCTTCTGCTGAAAGTAGCCCTGCTCGCTGAAGTTGTAAAATTGCTTTTAATGTGTTTCCTGTTTTCAATGATTCAATTCGCCCGCCGTTTAATAGTTGCAGTCCCTGAATAATGAATTCTATATCCCGGATTCCTCCGGGAACCAATTTTATGTTGTGCTTTCCTTCATTTTTATCCTCACTTATTTTTTTCAACTTTTTCATCTGCTCAATTGGCGAATTGAAAATTGTAGAAGGATAAACAAATTTATCGAGGTAATCGATAAATTGATCGTAAAGTTTTTTATCGCCGGCTAGAAAATCTGCTTTAATAAGCATCTGTCTTTCCCAGTTATGTCCGCGCGTTTCGTAGTAGTCGAGATATTCTCTTATGCTTCTACAGACGGCAGAACTTTTGCCATCGGGTCTTAATCGTAAATCAACACGGTACAAAAAACCTGCTTCAGATGATGTGGTTTTCTCTAGGAATAATTGAATTATTTCAGAAAGAATTTCACTGTAATATTTAGTCTGAATTTCCTCTTTAAATTTTCCATCATCGGTCATCCATCTACCGTCTTTGGTCCTGACCAGCTTTGATCCTTCATCATAAAAAATAATCAAATCAATATCCGAGCTGTAGTTAAGTTCGTTTCCGCCAAGCTTGCCGAGAGAAACTATGCAGTAGGTGCTATTAATGTTTTTTATTTCATATTTTTTTAGAATAGAGTCGTAACAGATTGAAAAAAGCTCAGCAGTTAAGGATGCAGCAAGAATTGAAAGCTCGTGTGTAATTTCTGTAATATCGTATTTTAGGAAGATATCCTTTAAGCCGATTCGCAGAATTTCTTTTCGTTTCAAAGAATTAATTGCGTGCACTTTTGCATCAAGTGATTTATAAAGCGAAGTACGGATTCTTAACTCTTCATTTAATTCATTTCGATCAAGCTTTATGCTTAACCTTGAAGGATCAACAACTAGATAGAAATATTCGGGATTGAGAACAAGTATATCGCTTAAATAATTACTGTTTGATGCAACGCTTATAAGTATTTCAACATAGTGCGGGTATTTTATGCACTCATTCAGGAAAAAAGTTTTATCATACATTCCGTTTATTATTCTTAAAAGATTCGCTTCGGAGGTTTTGGTAAAGTAAGTTTGCTTAATTTCGTTTTCGATGAGAGTTAAAAGTATTTCAAAATTTGCAGACGGGATACTGCCTGCAGCAATTTCCAGGACCTTCTTTATAAATTCGTCTGAAAGTATTTCTACACGCAAGGGAATTGAGTTCTTAAATTCAAATAATCAATTATTACTCAAATTTAAGTATAAATCGGTTTGTTAGCACCTATCATTTATAAAGAGAGTTGAGGATAAAAATTAAACTTCGAATAAATAACCTAATCTTCAATTTCAGCAAGCAATTCTCTGTCAGAAGGCTCATCTTCACGGCTAACTGGAATCTCTACAGGATCTGCAATTAAATTATATCCAGTTCTAATAACACCAAGTCAAAACAGATTCTGAAGATTTTCACCTTTTACCAAGTCTGGAATCTCAGCACAATCAAGAATCGATTTCACTAGTGCGATAACAGGCTGATTGCTGGATCCAGATATTGTTATTAGATCTGATTCAGAAGACAAGTTTTTGCCTTAATATTATAATTGATTTACTCTAAAATATTTTAAGTAATTAAACAGAAATATTTAATCCACAATTCAAGTATTTGCTAATGCTTCAATAATTTTTGAGCAGCCTCCTTCGCGCAAGTAATTAGCGTGGTCTTCAACACTAATAAACTTTCTTTTTATTATTTTAGAACACTCGAATTCAAAATCAGAGCATTTTAAAAATTTATCTATAACTTCGCTGGCTTCTGGACTTTTAAAATCAATTCTACTTCCATCTTTCTCTAAGTTTTTTATTCCCGTAATCCAGATTGTAGCACCCAATGCACCGCAGGCACCACCGCATAATCCAATGCCGCCTGATAATCCTGCTGTCATAACCTTTTGCATTTCTGATGCGCCCATCTTCTCTGCAAGCATTGCAGAACAGCTTACCGGAGGAGAGGGAGTTTCCATATCATTTTCAGAAAGCGATGAATTTATTTCCTTGAATGCTGCTTTGGCATATTTCCCGGACATGTGAAAGCAGTGTAGTGTACCGCCTTTTAAAATAAAAAATTTAATCATCTGCATTGCTGAAGACGACTTGTCAATGCCGGTTATCTCATAACAATTTATATTTTTGTTAAGTGAATGGAATGACTCAACAATTCTTTGTGTTGCAGCAATCGCCTTTACTTCGGTTTGCGGACCTGCACCGAAAAGACGGTATGCTTGCGCCCCTGCAGCAAGACTGGCGCCCCAAATCATTCCGCACTGGTAGCCATGCTGCATAATTCCGCCGGCTAAGGGAGATGTGGCGCGTTCTTCTTTTTCAAGTGGATTATCAAATGCACGGTTGAGAACTCTCAACAGTGTTTCTGATCACGTGCCGACTTTAATAAATGTACTTGTAGTTCCTAACGACAATATCCTGCCTTTTGCTTTTTTCATAAGTTCTCTTTTTGTTTTTACATTAGCTATTTTTAAAAATGTATATCGAACAACCACTTACGTAACATTACAAAACAAAAATATTTACTATACTAAATTTTCTCATTATCCAAATCCCAATCAACCAAAATCTTAAAGAAGTTGAATTTTTGAACCGGGATGCATAAAAATACAGTATTGCTTTCACGATTATTCAAATTTGAGATTCCGGATCAAGTCCGGAATCACAGGGAGTTCTTAACCTATCTGCATCACAACCCATTCTGAGTAAAATTTCTTAAATTGCATTTCAAAACTTCAATATGTAAGTTTATTTTTACTTTAAACAAGGAGAATACCATTAAATGTTAAATGTAATTAAGAAGATATTTGGTGATAAACACGAGAAAAATTTAAAGACTCTCTGGCCTGTTGTTGATGTAATAAACGCTGAATATGAAAAGCTGAAATCCCTGTCAGATGATGAGTTAAGAGGAAAAACAGCTGAGTTTAAAGAAAGAATAAACGAATATACTGCAGAAATCCGCAAACAGATTGATGAGCTGAAAACCCGACTGCGAAGCGATGAAGATTTTGATCGTAATGCTGCCTACGATGAGCTTGATAAACTTCAGGAACAATTAAACGAAGAGTACGAAGCTATTCTCGATGAGCTTCTGCCGGAAGCATTTGCAGTTGTTAAATCAACCTGTGAAAGACTGGTTGGAAAAAGCTGGACGATAGTGGGTAATAAAATAACCTGGGAAATGATCCCTTATGATGTGCAGCTTATCGGTGGGGTGGTTTTGCACCAGGGCAAAATTGCGGAAATGGCAACTGGTGAAGGAAAAACACTCGTTGCAACTTTACCAATTTACTTAAATGCACTTACCGGAAGAGGTGTTCATCTTG
>Ga0209536_100003029_pt1 | contig 27215 bp, 18 predicted proteins | sample DeeMarSeWOR28_12_FD_187461 | JGI IMG/M metagenome (GOLD analysis project Ga0209536, IMG submission 187461) | Marine sediment microbial communities from White Oak River estuary, North Carolina - WOR-2-8_12 (SPAdes) (version 2) | ecosystem: Environmental > Aquatic > Marine > Intertidal zone >... | reverse complement strand
GTGGCCAACCAGAAGTGATGCGTGGCCCACGACGGGTAGGCGAGCTCCCGGTTCCAGAGCCGCGGCACCAGCCAGTAGAGGATGCCGAAGGTGATCATGCCCACCCAGCCCAGGGCGCCCGAATGCACGTGGCCGATCACCCAGTTGGTGTAGTGCGCCAACCCGTTCACCGCTCGGATCGACATCATGGGCCCCTCGAACGTCGACATGCCGTAGAAGCTCACGGCGACCACCATGAACTTGAGCACCGGATCGGTGCGCAACCGATCCCACGCCCCGCGCAGCGTCAGGAGCCCGTTCAGCATGCCGCCCCACGACGGCGCCAGCAGCATGATCGAGAAGACCATGCCGAGGGTCTGGGCCCAGTCGGGGAGCGCGGAGTAGAGGAGGTGGTGCGGGCCCGTCCAGATGTAGAGGAACACCAGCGCCCAGAAGTGCACGATCGACAGTCGATAGCTGTACACCGGCCGCTCGGCCGCCCGCGGCAGGAAGTAGTACATCAATCCCAGGAACGGCGTCGTCAGGAAGAATCCGACGGCGTTGTGGCCGTACCACCACTGCACGAGCGCGTCCGTGAGCCCCGAGAAGACGGGGTAGGAGCGCGTCAGCGTGGCCGGCACCGCCAGGCTGTTCACGATGTGCAGCACCGCGATCGTGATCACGAACGACATGTAGAACCAGATCGCGACGTACAGGTGCCGCACGTTCCGGATCGCGAGCGTGGCGAAGAAGTTGACCGCGAACACCACCCACACGACGGCGATCGCCACGTCGATGGGCCAGATCAGCTCCGCGTACTCCTTCGACTGCGTCAGTCCGAGCGGGAGCGTGATCGCCGCCGACACGATGATGAGCTGCCAGCCCCAGAAGTGGATGCGCGACAGCACGTCGCTGTACATCCGCGTCTTCAGCAGGCGCTGCATCGAGTAGTAGATGCCGGCGAAGCAGATGTTGCCCGCGAAGGCAAAGATGACCGCGTTCGTGTGCAGCGGGCGCAGACGGCCGAAGGTCGTCCAGGGCAGACCGAGGTTGGCGGGCCACCACGCCAGCTGCAGCGCGAGCACCACGCCGAGCAGCATGCCGACGACGCCCCACACCACGGTCGCGATGAAGAACTTGCGGACGACGTCGTCGTCGTACGTCGACTCGTCCACTCTGACGGGGGTGGTATTATTCATCTGGTCTGTTCCGGCTTGGCACCGTCTGAGAGGGAACCCGTGCGATCGGGTTGGGATGATGTTCGGCCGTCAACCCTGGGTCAAGTGCATGCGAAGCCCCGTTTCCCGATGAAAAACTTCATAAATATAGCCTCGGAGGGCGGTGCCGCAGCCCCGTCCAGGAGCGCAATCCCGCCATCATGATCGGATTTCTTTCCGCCGCGTTCGTCGCCGGACTCGTCGGCAGTCCCCACTGCATCGGCATGTGCGGCGCGTTTGCCGTCCTGTGCGGCGGCCGGGTGCGCGACACCGCGCTCTGGCATCTCGGCCGCATGACGTCCTACGCGTCCCTCGGAGCGCTCGCCGGAGCCTTCGGGGCGCTGATGCCCGGCCCATCGTGGCTCGCCGCCGCGGTCTCGCTGGGCCTCATGCTCTGGTTCGCCGCCGGCCTCGCGGGTCTCGTTCCGGAGCCGCGGGTCGTGCTCCCCGGCATCAGGCAACTCGGCGCCGCCGTCGCGGGCAGTTCCGCCCCGACCATGCGCTACGCCTTCGGCGTCGTGACCGGGCTCCTCCCTTGCGGGCTGGTCTATGCGACGCTGGGCATCGCCGTCGCCGCCGGCGACCCGATCCAGGGGGCGCTCGCCATGATCGCGTTCGGCCTCGGCACGACGCCCCTGCTCTCGGCGGTGGCACTCGGCGTGCGCCGCGTCGTTGCCCGGGATATCCGCGTCCGGCGCCTCCTCGCTGCCGCGGTGTTGGCGGCGAGTCTCTGGTCGGTTGGGATGCGGCAGGGGGTGCTCGGCGGAGGACATCGGATGCAGCACGACACGCCCGCGGAGCATCAGCACTAGGCGGGGAGGCCGGAGGGCCTGCTAGCCGGCGCGCAGTCGGGCGAGGCCGTCCCGCACGCGCGCGAGCCACGGCTCCACCACCGCGGGTTCGCCGAGGCTCCACAGCCGCTCCGCGGCCTGGTAGTGGCGGATCGCCTCCTCGTGTCGCCCCTGACGCTCCCGCAGTTCGCCGAGCTCGAGCGCCGCCCGCGCAGTGAAGAACCCCATCCAGGTGTGCGGCTCGCCGAACGACTGGAACAGGCCTGCGGCACGGTCGGTGGCGCCGTGGGCGCGCAGAATCGCCGCCAGGTGGAACCGCATGGCGGGCTCCGGATCGGCCTCTCCCACGTACCCGCTGTGGATCGACCACGCGTCGTACGCGCGCTGCGCTTCCAGCTCCGCCGCGTCGCCGTCTCCGCGCCGCGCGGCGAGTCGCGCCTCGATGTCCGCCGTCAGCGACGCCCGCCAGTCCCACGGCGTGTCCCCCGCCGGGAGCGCGGCGATGGCCCGTTGCCACCTCCGCGCCTGGGCCGTGTCCCCGCTGGACGCCTCGTACGCGCCCATCGCCCATCCGACAGCCCACACCTCCGGTCGCGCATCGAGGTAGGCCGACAGGGAGTCGGCGGGTGCGAACGCCGCAAGTTCCCCGGCGGCACGCCGCGCCGCTGCAGTGTCACCGACCCCCATGAGGAAGGCACTGACCAGCATCCGGTTCACGCGCTGCCGCACGGGATCGAGCTGGCCGAGACGGACGAGCGAGTCGACCGCGCCAGTACGTCCCTCGGCGATCCACAGCTGGGCGCGTACACCCTGACCGATGCGCTGGTGGTACACCGGCATCGAGTCGGCCAGCAGCAGACTCACCAACTGCTCGGCCAGCACCGGGCGCAGTTGGCGGAGATCGCGCAGCGCGGTGAAGACGACGGGTGCCGGCGACGCCGCGATCGCCGCGAGGCGTGCCTCCCGGTCGCCTGGCCGCGCCGTCACGGCACGCAGAGCAGCGAGCCGTCCCTGGGCGAATGCCCCGAGCGTATCCAGCGAACGCAGCCGGCTCAGCGCCGCGTCGGCATTCTCCCGGTCGTTCTCCAGCATCCCCAGCCATGCGAGCTGCGCCTGCGCGACGATCGACGCGGAATCCACCTCGGCCACCCGCCGATACGCCGCGATGACGTCTCGCTCCGTCTTCTCCAGCTGCCATCCGTACCCCACGTACAGCAACGCACGCTGGTGCAGCGCGTCGACGTCGAGCGAGTCGATCTCGAGGATCCGCTCGACGAGCGACGCAGCCTGGACCCCGTTCGTCTCGTCCAGGGCCCGCATCGCTTCGACCCGGAGCCGGTTGCGCGGAGTCAGCCGGTCGCGGTACCGCATGGCCCGATCGATGATCTCCGTGAGACCGACGTACGGCTGCGCGTTGAGATACAGCACCATCGACCGCACGTCGAACAGCTCCATCTGGGCGAGCGCGAACGTCGAGTCGAGGGTCACGGCCTGCTCAAGCGACGTTTCCGCTTCCTCGTACCGTCCCAGCCGCTTGAGACGCTTCCCTTCCAGGTAGGCTTGCAGTGCGTCGACCGACTGCGTGGCCAGACGCTCGATCACCGGCACCGTGGGCAGCGTGTCGCGCTCCCACACCTCCGCGACGACGTCGATCGCCATGCGGTTGATCAGGGCGGGCAGGCTGTCCACCGGCGCTGACGCGGTGAGGGTCGCGCGCAACGCACCGTCGAGGGAGTACACGCGGGTGCTCAGGTCGAGCCGTCCCCCCACGGCCGTGAGCGAGCCCAGCACGACGGTCGGGACACCCGCCTGCCGAGCAAGGGCGATGGCTTCGTCGAGGCCGGGGACCTGCAGCGGACCGTCGCCACGTCGCAGCGACCGCCACAGCCCCCCTGGGTCCGACACCGTCACGCCCACCGTGCCGTCCAGCGTCGCCGCGAGGAGATCGGCGACACCTTCACCGAGCGAACCCGCTTCCTGCCCCGCGGCCCGGAACGGGAAGACCGCCACGGTCGCCGGGCGCTCACCCGCCCGTGCCTGGCGCACGCCGATGAGGCTGCGGCCGACGAGCACCACGGTGATGACGCCGATCGTCACCGCGACGGTCGTGAGCACGGTGCGCAGCGTCCGCCGGGACACCACGAGCGAGAGCACGGCCGAGGACCGGCGGGGGACCACACGCCTCCCCTCGAGCGCCTCCACAAACGCGCTCGCCGTGCTGAATCGGTCCGCCGGTGAGGGCGCGAGGGCCTGCTTGATCGCGGTATCGAGACCCGCGCTCACGGTGGACCGAACCGGGCGGATCGGCCGCACCTCGCCGGTGAGCTGGCGCGCGAGGATGGCTTGCGGCGTCGGCCCGGTGTGCGGCGGTTCCCCGGCCAGCATCTCGTACAGCACGCAGCCGAGCGCGTAGACGTCGCTGCGGGCGTCGAGGTGCTCGTCGCCGCTGGCCTGCTCCGGACTCATGTACGCCGGTGTGCCGACCGCGAACCCGCTCATCGTGAGGCGCTGCGCGCCGCCGACGGACACCGCCCGCGCGATCCCGAAGTCGGCCACGACGGCGTGCCCCGACTCGAGGAGGATGTTCTCCGGCTTCACGTCGCGATGGATGATGCCGTGGCTGTGCGCATACCCGAGCGCGTCCGCCACCTCGCGCGTGATCTGCAGGGCGTCCTCCAGCGACAGCTGCCGCTCGCGGCGCAGACGGTCGCGCAGGGACTCCCCCTCGACGTACGGCATGACGTAGTAGAGGAAACCGTCCGCCTCGCCCGAGTCGTGGAGGGCCAGAATGTGGGGGTGGTTGAGGCTTGCCGTGGTCTTGATCTCGTGCAGGAAGCGCTCGGACCCGAGCGTCGCAGCGAGCTCCGGCCGCAGCACCTTCACGGCCACCATCCGGTCGTGGCGCACGTCGTGCGCCAGGTACACGGTGGCCATCCCACCCTGACCGAGCTCACGCTCGATGGCGTACTGTCCGCTGAGGGCTGACGTGAGCCGATCGAGCGAAGCGGTGATTGGGCACCTCCGGAGGGATCGATTCAAAGGTAGGAACCGGATCCGGATTCGGCCAGAATCCGGGTGCGAGCGGCATCGTTCCGAGCGCTGAGCTCGGGGGACCGGCACCCGGCTCGACCGTGCCGTTCGGGCGCACACCGCACGCCGAGTGCCCCCGACCCCTTGCGGTCCGCTCCGGCGGCGGCACCTTTCACGCACCGGGACTCCCCCGCCCGGTGCGAAGATGCGAGGCGGGTCCGATGGCACAGAGAGTGGTAGCCCACTTCATCGATCACGGGATCGTCAAGGGGACGAGCGTGGACGTCGATCCGGGCAGGCCGCGGTGCCACATCAGCACCGAGGCGGGACCGGTCGAGGTCGATCTGGCGCAGCTGAAGGCCCTCTACTTCGTGAAGGACCTGAACGGCCGGCCCGAGTACGACGACGAGCGCGTCCCCCAGCCCGGCGACACCCGGCTCCGCGGCAGCCATCCGGTCCGGTTGACGTTCATGGACGGGGAGCAGTTGCACGGGCTCATGAACCGGTTCCCGCCGAACCGTCCGTTCTTCTTCCTGGTGCCTATCGATCCCGCGAGCAACAACGACCGGATCCTGGTGAATCGCCAAGCCCTTGTATCGGTGGAGTCGCTCGACATCACCGCACTCGACCCGCCGTCACCGCCCACCGGTACCGGGGACCCGCCGCGGCCGCAGCGAACGAGCTGGGTGTTCGACGGCAAGGACATCCGCCGCATCGACGTGGACCGCCCGGAGTAACTCGGCCTCAGCGCATCGCGGGTGGGAGGCCCTTGCGCTCCCCGGGACTCCAGGCAATTTCCCTCGATACGAGCGAGCCGATCCCGTTTCCTCGCGACGAACGCCTCCTCCCGCGTCGCCCGGTTCGCTCGCAGCGCTCATCCACAATCCCGACCACGGCAGGCAGGAGGACGAGGTGCAGCCATCACGCGTACGTTCGCGAGTCCCGAAAGTGCTCGCGCTCGCCGCCGGATTCCTGGTGCTCACCGCGGGCATCCAGTCCGAGGCGCCACCGCAGTACCGCTCCTACGACCAGATGACCGCCGCCTTGCGACAGACGGTCCGGGCGCATTCGCGCCTCGCCACCATGGAGTCTCTGGGCAAGTCGCAGGAAGGGCGCGACATCTGGGTGATCGAGATCGCCAACCGGAGCGGTACCCCGCTCGCCGACCGGCCGGGTCTGCTCGTGGCCGCTGCCTTCGAGGGCGACCACCTCGTCGGCAGCGAGCTGGCGGTCGCGACCGTCGAGCACTTCCTCACGCAGTACGAGAGCGACCCCGACGTGCGCGAGCGTCTCGACCACCACGTGCTGTACGTGATTCCGCGGGTGAATCCGGATGCGGCCGAGCAGATGTTCGCCGACGTGCAGACCGGTCGCAGGACCAACTTGACGCCGTACGACGACGACAACGACGCTCGGACGGACGAGGACGGTCCCGAGGACCTGAACGGAGACGGCGTGATCACGCTCATGCGCGCGCGCGATCCGCTCGGCCCGTACGTGCTGCATCCGGACGATGCTCGGCTGATGAAGAAGGCCGAGCCCGTCAAGGGCGAGGCCGGGACCTATCAGTTGTACTGGGAAGGGGTCGACGACGACGGCGACGGGTTCCTCAACGAGGATTGGGCCGGCGGCGTCGACCTGAACCGCAACTTCCAGCACGAGTACCCCTACTACGCACCCGACGCCGGCCGCCACATGGTGAGCGAGGCGGAGTCGCGGGCCCTGATGGCGTTCATGGTCGCGCATCGCAACATCGCCATGGTCCTGACGTTCGGCGAGAGCGACAACCTCGTCGCCGCACCGGGCTCCGACGGCAGGCTGGCGGCTCCGAAGGCCATCTCGCAGTACGAGTTCGCCGACGCCGCGATCGCGGAGGCCAGGTCGGTCGGGGTCTTCGCGCCGCCACGATCGTCGTTCTTCAGGTTCGGCGGCTTCCGGGGCGGCCGTCCCCCAGCAGACGCCGCTGCGGAGTCCGCCTCCCGACGGCCGGCGGCGCAGCGCCCGGCGACGACAGTAGACCGTGGGGATGTCGAGTACTTCACGACCGTCAGCGACAAGTACCGCGAGATCACCGAGGTCAAGGAGGTCGCAACCACTCGAGCCCCGAAAGGCGCGTTCTTCGAGTGGGCCTACTACCAGTTTGGCGTTCCGGCGTTCTCCACGCCGGGTTGGGGTCCGGTCCCGAAGGAAGCGCCGGCCGATACGGCCGCTGCCGCCGACGCGCCGCGGCCGGCGCGCCCCCCGGCGGGCGCCCGCGCGGGAGCACGACCCGGCGGTGGCGCCGGTCCGGGGACCGACGAGGGCGTCGACCTGAAGCTCCTCCAGTGGATGGATGCGCAGGGCATCGACGGCTTCGTCGCCTGGCAGCCGTATCAGCACCCGGATCTCGGCGAGGTCGAGATCGGGGGCTTCAGGCCGTATGCGCTGACCAACCCGCCCGCGGCCGAGCTGCCCCGGCTCGGCGACGCGCACGCCCGGTTCGCGACGTACCTCATGTCGCTGTTCCCGGAGGTACGAATCGCCGACGTCACGGTCACCGACCACGGCGGCGGCGTCTTCGAGATCACGGCGGACGTGGCGAACGAGGGCTTTCTCCCGACCGCCCTCGCGCAGGGCGTGCGGGCCCGCGCCGTCGCTCCCGTGATGGTCCAGCTCGGCGTCGATCCTTCCGCGATCGTGACCGGGGATGCCAAGACGTCGTTCATCCCGACCCTCGACGGCTCCGGCGCGCGCAAGCGGTACACGTGGGTGATCCGGGGACAGGCGGGCGCGCGGGTCGAGCTGCGGGTGCGCTCGCAGAAGAGCGGGTTCGATTCCACCACCATCACGCTGAGGTAGGGACCATGACGACACGACACGCAGCCATGAGGCACAGCATCGGGCGCGCCGTGACGGTGGCCGTCATGGGCGCGCTGTGCGCGACCGTCACCGCACGCACGACGCAGGCGCAGGGCTCGGACCCGGCGCACAAGGTGCGGCTCGACTTCAACCGCTGGCACGACACCGAGGAGTTGAAGCAGGACCTCCTCACCCTCGAAAAGGCCTACCCGAAGTTCCTGACGTACTCGTCGATCGGGAAGAGCTACGAGGGTCGCGACATGATGCTCATGACGATCAACAATCCGGATACCGGGCCGGAACTGAGCAAGGCCGCGATGTACATCGAGGCCAACGTGCACGGCAACGAGATCCAGGGTGGAGAGGTCTGCCTGTACACGATCTGGTACCTGATGGAGAACTACGACCGGATCCCGCAGGTGAAGAAGCTCGTCGACGAGCGCGTGTTCTACATCGTGCCCACGGTGAACCCGGACGGCCGCGACTACTTCCTGCACGGCACCGGGTCCGGCGCCCGGACGGGGTTCGTCCCGGTCGACGACGACAACGACGGCCAGTTCGACGAGGATCCGCCGAACGATCTCAACGGCAACAACGTGATCGAGCAGATCCGCAAATACGTCCCCGGCGAAGGCAATCTGCGGATCAGCCATGCGGACCCGCGCATCCTCGAGCCCGTGCCGGCCGGTGAGCGGGGCGACTACGTCATGCTCGGCATGGAGGGGATCGACGACGACGGCGACGGACTGGTGAACGAGGACGGCCCGGGCAGCTACGACGGGAACCGGAACTGGGGCACCGACTGGCAGCCGGAGTACATCCAGGGCGGGGCGATGGACTATCCCTACCAGCTGCCGGAGGCACGCTCCGTCAACGACTTCCTGCTGGCGCACCCGAACATCGCCGGCGTGCAGTCGTACCACAACAGCGGCGGCATGATCCTGCGCGGGCCCGGGGCCGAGGCGATGGGCGAGTACCCGCGCGAGGACGTCGCCGTGTACGACCGGCTCGGCAAGCAGGGCGAGCGCATGCTGCCCTACTACCGCTACATCGTGATCTGGAGCGGGCTGTACACGGTCCACGGCGGCTTCATCGACTGGACCAGCGACGGGCTCGGGATTCTGTCATTCTCCAACGAGCTGTGGTCGGGCGAGCAGTACTTCAACAGCCCCGAGCTGAAGCAGCAGCAGGAGCAGGATCCCGACAGCCCGATCAGTCCGGAGCGGGCCCGGTATTTCTTCGACGACCACCTGGAGTTCGGCGACGAGTACATCGAATGGGCGCCGTTCGACCACCCCGAGTACGGCAAGGTCGAGATGGGAGGGTGGAAGAAGACCTACGGACGGGTGCCGCCTCGCTTCATGAACGAGGAGCTGGCCCATCGCAACATGGCGTTCAGCCTGTACCAGGCGGACGAGATGCCGCTGGTGACGCTCGGCGAGCCGACGGTCGAGCGTATCGGCGGGGACGTCTACCGGGTGCGCGTCGAGCTCGTCAACGACAAGATCATCCCGACCATCACGGGCAAGGCGGCGCAGAACCACGTCGTCGCGCCCGACCTCCTGACCGTCGATGGCAGGATCGACGTGGTCACCGTGGGCATCGTGCAGGACAAGTTCCGACCCGGACCGACCGATCGGATCGATCAGAACGACCTCAGACGCATCCTGTTCCACTCGGGCCTCCCCGGTGAGACCCGGCGGATCGTGGAGTACGTCGTCCGCGGCTCGGGCCCCGTGACGATCCGCTACGCCAGCGTGAAAGGCGGGACCGCGGAGGCCCGGGTTCAGCTTCGCTGAGCGCGCGGCGGTCCGGCTGACGCACGAGGCCCCCGGCCGGTCGCCGGGGGCCTCGTCGTTTTCCGGAGGTCCGCCTCTACTCCCGGGCGTTCGCGAGCAGCTGCAGGAACCGCGGGTCGTCCCGCAGCGCGTCGAGATCGGGGTCGTGCTCGAGCCAGGCGCGATTCCCGAAGCCGCGCGTGATCGCCTGCTCCAGGCTCGCGATCGCCTTGTCCACCTTTCCCTCCAGGGCGTAGAGACAGGCGGCATTGTACGAGACCCCGGCGTCGTCGGAATCGATCGCGATCGCCCGGTCCGCCCACTCGATCCCCTTGCTCTTCTCGCCGATGCGGCAGAGCGACACCGCGCCCATCGTCACGGCCCGCGCGTCGTCCGGATTGAACTCCAGATGGCGCTCCACCAGTCGAAACGCCTTGCGGTACGCGGTTTCCGCGGCGGCCTGCCGTTTCAGCGCGGCGAGGGACTGCGCCACGAAGAACTGCGGCTGGTAGTCGTCCCGCAACTCCGCCGCCTGCTCGAACAGCCGGACCGCCAGCTCCAGCTTGCCCTGCTGGAAGCAGACGCGCCCGTAGAAGTAGCGTGCCTCGTACAGCGTCGGGTCGAGGCGGATCGCGGTCTCGAAGGACTCCTGCGCCGACTCCAGCTGACCCTGCTGCAGCAGCGCCAGGCCGCGCGAGGCGTGCGCCTCCGCCAGATCGGGCGCGAGCTCCAGGGCGCGGAGGCTGGCGCTTTCCGCCTCCGCCAGATAGCGCGGATCGCCGCCCCAATACATGTGGAGGAAGGAGCAGCAGTCGGCGACGCCCGCGTGCGCGAGCGCATACGCGGGATCGATGCCGATGGCCCGCTGGAACATCTCGCGCGCATAGTCGAGGTTCTTCCGGCGGAACTGGTGGAAGAACTGCCGCCCCCGCAGGTAGAACTCGTAGGCCTCGACGTTCTCCGTGGGAGGCCGGACCAGTGCCCGGCGCTCGTCGTCGCTGATCACCACCCGCAGCGCCTGCACGATGTTCTGCGCGATCTCGTCCTGGATGGCGAACACGTCCTCCAGTTCCCGGTCGTAGCGCTCGGACCAGAGATGGCAGCCGTCCTCGACGCTCACCAGCTGCACCGTCACGCGGATCCGGCTGCCGGCCCGGCGGACCGAGCCCTCGAGCAGGGTATCGACACTCAGGTCGCGGCCGATCTCCCTGATATCGCGCCCCTGTCCCTTGAACACGAACGCCGAGGTCCTCGCCGCGACGCGGAGCGCTCGCACTTTGGTCAGAGCGTTGGTGATCTCCTCGGCCATGCCGTCGCCGAAGAACTCGTTGTCCGGATCGGCACTCATGTTTTCGAAGGGCAGCACGCCGATCGAGAGCGGCGCGGCCTGGGGAGCCTGCACGATTCGGGTCGCCAGGGCGTCCAGGAAGGCCCCCGCCGTGGGAAACCGCTGCTCGCGGTCCTGGGCCAGCGCGCGCACGAGCACCTGCTCGACCCACCGTGGAAACCCGTCGAGACGGTGTCGGTCCTCGGGGCTCGCGCCGGAGATCCGTCCCGTCACGGCCCCATGCCGGTCGACCCACCGCCCCGGCAGGCGCCCGAGCAACATCTCGTACAGCACGCACCCGAGGCTGTAGATGTCCGTGCGCTCGTCGATGTCCTCGGCGCCCACCGCCTGCTCCGGGCTCATGTACCCCATGGTGCCGAGGGGGATGCCGCCCCACGTGAGCTTGTCCCCGCCGGCGACGCTGATGGCACGGGCGATCCCGAAGTCCGTGACCATCGCCTCGCCCCCCGCCAGCAGCACGTTCTCCGGCTTGATGTCGCGGTGCATGACGCCCTGATCGTGCGCGTAGCTCAGGGCCCCGGCGACCTCCTCCGCGATGCGGCAGGCCTCCTCCATGGGGAGGCGGCCGTCGCGCTCGAGCCGGACGCGGAGGGACGGACCGTCGAGAAACGGCATGACGTAGTACAGCATCCCGCCGACGTCGCCGGAATCGTAGAGCGGGACGATGTGCGGGTGGCTCAGCCGGGCGGCGATCTGGATCTCGCGGAGGAAACGCTCGGGCCCGAGCGTCACACCGAGCTCGGGACGGAGCACCTTGATCGCGACGGCCCGGTTGTGCTTGAGGTCGCGACCCTGGTAGACGACGGCCATGCCGCCCCGCCCGAGCTCGTGTTGGACGTCGTACCGGTCGGCCAGGGCGGTGTGCAGGCGTTTGAACAGCTCGGTCACGGCAGGCTCGCGGCAGCGGGAGTCGGAGGCTGCGTGGAAGATAGCCTCGCGGCCACCCCAACCAACAAACCGCGCCGTCGGGACCGAACGCCCGACAGCGCGGCTTCGTGGACCTGCGCAACCTGGTGCGATCGCCTACGGCGCTCGATCAGAGGCGCAGCTCGCGGTTCGGTCCTGGATCAGCTACCGCAACGGCGATCGCTTGCCCATGCCAGGTTGCAGCGAGGTTGGCTACTAGACAATGGATCACCTCCTTCGGTTGAGTTCCCGGTGCGGGCGTGAACGTTCAATGAATATGAGCTCGTCGGATTTCCGGCAACCCCGCCGCTAGAACGCCTCGCTCCAGTCCCTGCTCAGCCGCATGGCCGAGTTGATCAACCCCACCATCGAGTACGTCTGGGGGAAGTTGCCCCACAGCTCGCCCGTCCGGGGATCGATGTCCTCCGAGAACAGCCCGACGGGATTCCGCATCTGCAGCAAGTCCTCGAACAGTGCCCGGGCCTGCTCCACGCGGCCCAGGGCGGCGAGGGCGTTGACGTACCAGAACGTGCAGACGATGAACGCCGTTTCCGGCCGTCCGAACTCGTCCTCGGTGTAGCGATAGAGCAGCTTCCCGCCGTTGGAGAGGATCTCGGCAAGGGCGTCCACCGTGCCGGCGAAGCGGGGATCGTCCGCGGCCAGGAAACCGAGCTCGTTGAGCAGCAGCAGGCTGGCGTCGGCGCCATCGCCGTCGAACGCCGCCACGAAGCGGTTGAGCGACGGGCTCCAGGCCCGCGCGACGATCTCCGCGTGCATCACGTCGGCCGTCGCGCGCCAGAACGTGGCCCGGCTGGTCCGGCCGAGCCGAAGGGCGATCTTGGCGAGCCGGTCGCACGCCGCCCAGCACATCACGCTCGAAAACGTGTGCACCTGCTGGCGGCCGCGGAACTCCCAGAGGCCCGCATCGGGCTGATTGTACCGCTGCGCCGCCTGCATCCCCAGCTTCTCCAGCTGCTCGAACAGGCGCTCCGAGCCCTGCCGGTGGAGGCGCAGATCGTAGAACACCTGCATGGCCGAGAGCACGACGCTGCCGTACCCGTCGTTCTGCACCTGCTCCCACGCCTGATTGCCGACTCGCACGGGCCCCATGCCCCGGTAGCCGGACAGCGACGCGACCTGGTGCTCCGCGAGATTCCGCTCGGGATTGATCCCGTACACGGGGCGCAGGTACCCGTCGGGGGTAGACACGGCGAGATTCGTGATGTAGCTGAGGTAGTGTTCCAGGGTCTCGGTCGTGCCCAGCCGATTCAGGGCGTGCACGACGAAGTAGGAATCCCGCAGCCAGCAGTGGCGGTAGTCCCAGTTCCGGCCCGAGTTCGGAGCCTCCGGGATCGACGTCGTCATCGCGGCGAGGATCGCACCGCTGTCATCGTCGCTGCAGAGCTTGAGCGTGATCGCCGCACGGATCACCGGCTCCTGCCACTCGAACGGAATCGAGAGTGCGCGGACGAAGCCGGCCCAGTACTCCTCGGTTCGCTCGCGGAACTCCCTCGCCGTCTCCGACACCGAGGCGGTCACCGTCTCGTCGGGACCCAGGATCATCGCGATGGGATGCTCCAGGACGAAGGCCGTCTCTTCCCGAATGAACCGAACGGGCGCGTCGGTGGTGAGCCGCAGCGTATGCTGGTCGCCGACGTACCGGATGTGATTGCTGCCCGACGTGATTTCCGGCGCGCGCGCTCCGTACCCGGTTCGCGGGCGCACCCGGATCCGGATCCGGGGCGCTCCGGCGACGGGCCGAACGATGCGCACCAGCGTGGTCGGCCGGAAGAACCGGTTGTACTGCCGGAAGCGCGGCGCGAAATCCACGATCTCGAGGCTGCCACCGTGCACGTCCCGCAGGACCGTGCGGAGGATGGCGGACTGCGGGTGATACGCCTGCTCGTGCGACGCGAATCCCTCGAGCGCGACGTCCCAGAATCCGGCGCCTTCGCCCTCGCCTTCCCGCTGGTCGTCGAGCAGGGAGCAAAACATCGGATCGCCGTCGAAGTGCGGGAAACACGCCCACACCACCCGGCCCCGCTGATCGATGAGCGCTCCGTAACCGCAGTTGCCGACGACGGCCAGGTTCAGATCAGACACGATTCAGGCATCCCGCTGCAGAGTGGTGGCAAGGGCGTCGAGCCAGCGGTGCACCGCGGCAACGTCCGGGAGTCGCGACGTCGCGGCGGTGGATTCGGGCGTCCCGACCACCACCGAAACGCCGCCGGCCTCGCGCACCACGCGGAAGGCATCCTCGTCCGTGCGGTCGTCGCCGAGGTAGACGGGACGGCGGCCGGCAAACGGGATCTCTTGCAAGAACGCGTCCACCGCGGTCCCCTTCGTGGCGGCGCCGCCGCGGATCTCGAGCACCATCTTCCCCTCGAGCAGGTGGAGCTCGTCGCCCAGGCGCGCGATCAGGGTGGCGCCCAGCTGATGCACCTCGGCCGCGAGATCCGGCCGCTGCCGGAAGTGGAGCGTCACGCTGCATCGCTTGTCCTCCGCCAGCGTTCCCCCGTGCTGGCCGACGAACCGATCGAAGGCCTCCCGGACCGGGTCGAGGCGCTCGGGATCGAACGCGACATGCCGCACCGAGCCATCGTCCAGCCGCAGCTCCGCGCCGTGGACGCCCGCGGCCGGCAACCGCAGCGGAGCGAAGAGCCGGTCGATGTCGCCGAGTGGGCGCCCGCTGACCAACGCCAGGGCGCCGCCGAGCAGCGTGTGAAGCCGGTCCAGACGGGCCGCGAGCGCGGGAGGAACCGTGACGTCGTCGGGCGTCTCCGCCAGCTCGAGCAGCGTCCCGTCCACGTCGAGGAAACACGCCCAGGACTCCCCCCGCTCTGGAAGCTCTGGGGCGGGCAGATCGTTACATTGCGACAGCAGTGGATCGCGCACTGGCACGGCTGAAACTAGCCTCCGGCGAAGGGACGACACAAGCAACGATGCCGCAGTCGCGATTGGTGATCGTGGCCAACCGGCTGCCTGTCCGGCTGGTCACGGACGGGGACGAGGCGCGTTGGGAGACGAGCCCCGGCGGGCTCGTGTCGGCCCTGGCGCCGATCGCCCGCGGCGAAGAGGGCGCGTGGGTGGGGTGGACCGGCGAGCCCGATGAGACACGTGCGCCCTTCGAGCACGAGGGCATCCGCCAGGTCCCGGTGACGATCACGGCGGAGCAGGTCGTGGGCTCCTACGAGGGCGTCTGCAACCGCACGTTGTGGCCGCTGTATCACCGGGTGGTGCGGCCGCCGGAGTACCACCGCCACTGGTGGCGGCGCTACGTGGAAGTGAACGAGCAATTCGCCGTCACCGCCGCCGATGTCGTGGCCCCGGGTGGCACCGTGTGGATCCACGACTACCACCTCCAGCTCGTGCCGGCCGTGCTGCGCCGGCTGCGCCGCGACATACGGATCGGCTACTTCCTGCACATCCCGTTTCCCCCGGAAGAGCTGTTCGTCCAGCTTCCCTGGCGGCGGCAGGTGGTGGACGGGCTCCTGGGCGCGGACGTCGTCGGTTTCCAGACCCCGCTCGACGCCCGCAATTTCCTCCGGGTGGCGGGACGACTGAGCGCGGGCCGGCGCCGGTATCGTCAGTTGCAGGTCGGCGAACGCACGATCTCCGTCGGCGCGTTCCCCGTCTCCATCGACGCGGCTCGATACGCATCGATGGCCGAGCAGCCGGACGTCGTGGCGCAGGCCGAGCAGACTCGGCTGCAGCTGGGTGCCACGAGGAAGGTCCTGCTCGGCGTCGATCGCATGGACTACACGAAGGGCATCGACGTCCGACTCAAGGCATTTCAGCAGCTGCTCGCCAACCGCCCCGGCACGGCGCGGGAGGCGGTGTTCGTGCAGGTCGCCGTCCCGAGCCGCGAGCGCATCGCCGAGTACCAGGAGCTGCGGAGGGTGGTCGAGGAACTCGTGGGACAGATCAACGGGGAGCACGGCGAGGTGGGCACGGCGGTGGTGCACTACCTTCATCGCAATCTCCCCTTCGAGGAGTTGATCGCGATGTACCAGGCCGCCGACGTCATGGTCGTCACTCCGCTGTGCGACGGCATGAATCTGGTGGCCAAGGAGTACGTCGCCACCCGGTTCGACGACACCGGCGTGCTCATCCTGAGCGAGTTCGCCGGCGCGTCGGCCGAGTTGCGCACCGCCCTCCGAGTGAACCCCTACGATGTGAACGGGATCGCCGAGGCGATGGAACGCGCGCTGGTCATGGGACCCCCGGAGGCCCGCCGCCGGATGCGCGCGATGCGGCGGGGGGTGCTGGAGCACGATGTGAACCGCTGGGCCCGGCGGTTCCTCCACGCGCTGCGCGGCTGACGCCCGGGCTCCCGACGAGCGGAAAACACGCGGCGCCTTCTCCCATTCCCGCCTCCCCAATAACTTGCTGCGATCCGTCCACGCTCTCTCCCCCGGAGACCTCGATGCGCGCTCGCGCCCTGACACGTCGGCTTTCGCCCGTCGCCCTGCTGCTCTTCCTCCTGTGTCCTCGTGCCGCCGCACAGTCGGATCCGAAACCGCCCGTCGCGCCGGCGGACTACGGCAAGTGGGAACAGCTCGGCTTCTCCGCCACCGTCTCCGACGACGGGCGCTGGATGGCCTATGCGATCTCGCGCGTCAACGAGGAGAACGAGCTGCGAATCGCGCGGCTCGATGGCGACACGAGCTTCTCCGTGCCCTACGGAACCGGCGCGGCGTTTTCGGGAGACGGCCGGTGGCTCGCCTATGCCATCGGCGTCGGTCCGAAGGAACGCAAGAAGATCGAGGACCAGAAGAAGCCGGTCCGCACCAGGCTCGGCCTGCGCGACCTCGCGACGGGGGACACCCTGCTCGTCGACGACGTCGCCGGCTTCGCCTTCTCCGACGACGGTGCCTATCTGGCCATGCGCCGCTTTCCGCCGAACGGAGCCAACGACCGCAAGCACCAGGGCGTGGACATCGTCGTTCGCGACCTCGCATCGGGCATCGAGACCAACTTCGGCAACGTCGCGCAGTTTGCGTGGCAGGAGGAGGGCGGACTCCTCGCCATGGTCATCGACGCCGAGGGGCAGGCAGGGAACGGCGTGCAGATCTTCGAGCCTGCGACGGGCACGCTGCGGACACTCGAATCCAGGAGCGCGCGCTACGGCTCGCTGGTCTGGCGGGAGGACGACGACGACCTCGCCGTGCTGCGGGTGCGCGCGGATACCGCCCGCTACGAGGACTCCACCCACGTGGTGTTGGCCTGGCGGGACCTGGCCGCACGTCGACCGACGAGCTTCGTCTTCGACCCGGACTCGACGGCCGGCTTCCCGGCCGACACCCGCATCGTCGATTACGCGCGACTGCGATGGTCGGACGACGGGCGGATCCTGTACTTCGGTATCAAGGAGCGGGAGAAGAAGGCGGTGCCCGACACGTCAGCCGCGGTGGGGGCCGACTCCACGGCTGCTGTCGGGGACAGCGCGGCCGCGAAGCGCGACGAGAAGGACGAGAAGACGGCAGGGACGGACGACGACGAGCCGAGCACGGTCCAGATCTGGCACGCCCGCGACGTGGACATCCTGCCCGAGCAGAAGGTGACGGCCAATCAGGACCGGCGCGAGAACTTCCTGGCCGCCTGGCATCTCGACGCCGGCCGGTTCGTACGGCTCGGCACGGCACTGACCGAGGACGTGACGGTGGCGCACGGCGACCGCTACGCGATCGGCACCGACCGCACGCCGTACGAGACGGAACGGATGTTCGGCCCGGAGCTGCGGGACCTCTACCGGATCGACGTGTCCACCGGGGAGGCGTCGCTCATCACCCAGCGCGTGCAATACGACTACGGCCCCAGCGACGGTGGACGGTATGTCCTCTATCTGCTCGACGACCAGTACTGGACCTATGACCTCGAGAGCGCACGCCACACCAACATCACGGCCGGTGTACCCACGTCGTTCGTCGATCTGAAGGACGATCACACGGTCAAGCAGAAGCCCCCATTCGGGATCGTGCGATGGACCAAGGACGACCGCTCGGTCCTCATCAACGACGAGTACGACGTGTGGGAGATCCGCCCCGACGGCTCCCGGGCGACGCGGCTCACCGACGGCGCGGAGGAACAGATCCGGCATCGCCGGGCCTGGCTGGACTACGACGAGGACTACATCGACATGTCACAGCCGCTCTACTTCGCGTTGTTCGGGGAGCGAAGCAAGAAGTCCGGCTACAGTCGGCTACAGCGTGGCCGGCTCGACCGGCTCGTCTGGGAGGATGCCGGCGTCGGCCGGCTCACCAAGGCGAAGGAGGCCGACGTCTTCCTGTACGTGCGGGAGGACTTCGACGATTCGCCCGACTACTTCGTGGCCGGTCCCGACCTCGCCGGTGCGCGGCAGGTGTCGAACACCAATCCCTTTCAGTCCGACTACGCCTGGGGCCACTCCGAACTGATCGAGTACGACAACACCTGGGGCGAGCCGCTGCAGGGGGCGCTCTTCTACCCGGCCAACTACGATCCGGGCACGACCTACCCGATGATCGTCTACATCTACGAGATCATGTCCCCGTCGCTGCACCGGTACTCGGTCCCGTCGGGCCGGTCGGCGTACAACACGGCCGTGTGGACGGCTGAGGGATACTTCGTGCTCCAGCCCGACATCGTGTACCGAGACCGGGATCCGGGGCGGTCCGCGGTGGCGGCGATCGTGCCCGCGGTGGAGGCGGTGCTCGCGACCGGCATGGTGGACCCGAAGCGTGTGGGCCTCACCGGACACTCCTGGGGCGGGTACCAGACGGCGTTCGTCGTCACGCAAACGGACATGTTCTCCGCGGCGGTAGCCGGCGCGCCGCTCACCGATTTGGTGAGCATGTACCTCTCGGTCTACTGGAACACCGGCAGCACCGACGCCCGCATCTTCGAGATCAGCCAGGGACGCATGGAGGTGCCGTTCTGGGACGACATCGACGCCTACATCGCCAACTCGCCCGTCTTCCACGTGGAGCAGCTCAACACCCCGCTGCTCGTCGCCCACGGAGACGACGACGGTGCGGTGGACTTCAACCAGGGCGTCGAGTACTACAACGCCGCGCGGCGCGCCGGGAAGGACTTCGTGCTGCTCGTGTACGAAGGCGAGAACCACGGGAACGCCAAGAAGGCGAACCAGATCGATTACCACGACCGGATCATGCAGTGGTTCGGTCACTACCTGAAGGGTGAGCCCGCTCCGGCGTGGATCGCCGAAGGGGTGAGCTACCTGGACCAGGAGAAGGCGAAGAAGAAGGACGAGAAGCCGTAGCGCCCGGTCGGCGCAAGACGAGGCCGCCCTGCCACGCGGGATGCGGCGTTCAGACGGGGGGCGAGCTCCCCCGCACGAACGCCTCGTGCATCCTCCGGGCGAGATCCTCGAGGAGGGCGCGCCGCTCGACGCGCTCGACCCACGACTTCGGCAACGCCTCCACGCCGTGCGCGGTGCCGACGATCGCGCCGCAGATCGACGCCGTCGAGTCGCTGTCCCCGTCGTGGTTGGCGGCGGCACAGACGGCCGACCGGAAATCGGCCCCGAATCGCATCGCACAGAACAGCGCGATCCCGAGGGCCTCCTCGCCGACCCACCCCGCACCGAGCGCCGCGACCGCCTCGTGCGTCGGCGTCGGTCCCGCGGCGAGCGTCGCTGCGCGATGCACCGCCTCGAGCGTCTCTCGATGTCCCTCCCACGCACCGAGGCTGTTGCACGCCGCGTCCGCCGCGGCGTGGAGGTCCTCGCCGTCGGCCAGCCGCGCCACGATCTCGGCGAGCAATCCCGCCGAGAGATACCCCGACGGGTGTCCGTGCGTGATGGCCGCGGCGTCCGCACCGTAGCGGAACGCCACCTCCGCCGGGAAGGCGAGACCGATCGGGGCCACGCGCATCACGCCTCCGCAGCCCTTGCTGTCGTTGAGCGGCTGGGTGACGGTGCCGATCCTGCCGCTCGCGAGCGCCGTGATGCAGGTCCGGCCCGGTCCACGCTGCTCGCGCTCGTCCACCTGCAGCTCGAGCCACGCCCCGTAGGTCCCGTAGAGCGATCCCACCACGTGGGAGGCTCCCCGGCGCGCTTCGTCCTCGAAGGCGCTGAGGAGACCAATCGCGGTCGCCACCGACATCTGCGTGTCGTCCGTGAACGACCCTGCCGGGTGTCCTCGCCACGCCTCCAGATCGGTGATCCCGTTCGGTCCGTAGCGCGCGCGGATGTCGGTCAGCGTCAGGAACTCGATCGGTGCCCCGAGGGCATCGCCGATCGCGAGGCCCAGGATGCAGCCCCGATAGCGTCCGAGCGAGCGATCGAGGGGAGGACTCGTGCCCTGTGGAGGTACCATGGCGGGTCCGTGTCGGGAGTGGCGAACAGCCTCAAGATGTCGCCGTGATCCCCCGGCGGCCACCGGGCTCGGACCGCCGGGTGGGAGTGGAGAAGGTCGGGAGCCGGGGGCGCCCCCGACTCCCGACCTCGACGTCTTGTTCGTCCCCTACTCGACGATATCGAGCAACTCGACCTCGAACACGAGCGTCGAGTTCGGCCCACCCGGCCCGCCGCCGTCGCCGTACGCCAGCTCGGGCGGGAGCACGATCCGGTACTTGCTGCCGACCGGCATGAGCTGGAGCGCCTCCGTCCACCCGGGGATCACTTCGTTCAGGGCGAACACGACGGGCTCGCCGGCATACGAGCTCTCGAACTCGGAGCCGTCCACCAGCGAACCGCGGTAATGCACCCGCACCCGGCTCGTCGGCGATGGCTTCGCGCCGGTGCCCTGCGTCAGGACCTCGTACTGCAGGCCGCTCGCCATGGTGGTCACACCCGCCTTCTTGGCGTTCTCATCCCGGTAGGCGGCGCCCACGCGCGTGTTGGAATCGGCCTGTGCCGCGGCGGTCGCCTCGCCGTTCGCGCGCACTTGCGCCGCGAAGGCCTGAAGGACGCGCATCGCGTCCGGTTGGCTCATCGCCGTTTCCTTGTCCGCGGCCATGTCGGCGAGCCCCCGCTGCAGCATCTCCATGTCGATCTGGTCACGGACCATCTGGACCGACGCCCCCATGTTCATCCCGATGGCATAGCTCGCGCTGTCCGTGAAAGTGCCCAGCTTCGGCTCGCTCTTGCACCCGACCAGGAGGAGCGCCGCGCCACCAACGGCAACCAGCCGTCTTACGTTCATCGAATCAGACCTCGTCGTGGGCCCGGCCTCGCACCGGAGTCTGCTGTGCTCCGGACTGTCCGGCAGGGCACTGGAAAGAGGCACGCAAGATACCCAGGAGGATGCGGCCGTCAAAAATCCCCCGACGGCCGTGATCACCATGTGACGTACGTATCCGCGGTCGCCTCAATCGGTTGCGGAAGCGGGCCGAGGCACGTATTAGGTCAGCAGCATGCGAGCGCTGCCGCCGGGTCCCGCAGTGCCGCGTCTCGTCAACTCCATCGCGGGAGGAATGCGTGCTGAAGGAATTCAAAGAGTTTGCGATGCGGGGGAACGTGGTGGACATGGCCGTCGGCATCATCATCGGCGGCGCGTTCGGCACCATCGTGAAGTCTCTGGTGTCCGACGTGATCATGCCGCCGATCGGGCTCGCCTTGGGCAAGGTGACCTTCACCAACCTGTTCATCACACTCAAGGCCGGTGAGACGGCCGGGCCCTATGCCACGCCGCAGGTGGCCGCGGACGCCGGCGCCGTCACCCTCAACTACGGCGCGTTCATCGACAACGTGATCAGCTTCCTGATCGTCGCGTTCGCCGTGTTCCTTCTGGTGCGCGCGTTGAACACGCTGAAGCGCAAAGAAGAGGCGGCGCCGCCGCCGCCGGACAAGAAGGACTGCCCCTACTGCTACTCCACGGTGGCCATCAAGGCCACGCGGTGCCCGAACTGCACGTCGGAGCTGAAGGCGGCGTAGGCGCCGGGGGCGCGCACAGACCACGGGGCCGCGCCGGCGCGCCGGGAGGCGCCGTGCGCGGCCCGTTCAGTGCAGCGCCCTGCCGCAGCCCCGCAGGATGCGTCCGTCCACGGTGACCGTGACGGTGGTTTCGAAGGCCTCGCCGCTCATGATGTCACGGCACTCCCGCGCCTCCAGCAGGACCTCGAGGTGGTGTCCGTTCAGCGAGGACCGATAGGCGGAACGGCGCTCCGCCGGGGATGCCTCGACCACAGGCGTCGGGAATGCGTACCGGCGCTCGCCGTAGTCGGTCACGAGCAGGATGGAGTCGTGGGACAATTCCATGTGCCATCCGGGTTCGTTCCCGACCGCCCGGAAGTCCACGCCGCCGAGTTTCGCATGCTCCCAGATCGCCCGCGCCCGGTTGTTGACGCACCCCCGGATGGAGTCGGCCGGCGCGTCGAGCACCGCCTCCTCGCCTTTCGTCCACAGCGTCGTCGTGCCGTCACTGTACCGGGCGCCCGACGCCGACGGGACGTGCGGCAGGCTCACCGTCACCGACGGGAGAAACACCCACGCCGTGTCGTTGCGCACGGTGGCCACGAAGGTGAACCCGGCATCGCACTCGTACACCATCGTCACCCGAGCCCGCGGCTCGCCGGCGGGAGCGTGGGAGGCGGGCGCCTCTTCCGCTCGCTCCGACGCGCACCCTGCAACGGCGACGAGGCAGATCGCTCCGAATGCGGCGCGTGTCATGGCGGCGCGGTGCGAGGCCGGCCTGCTCAGTGGACCATGAACCGCACGGTGTCGGTGGCCGCACCGCTCAGCCGCACGTGGGCGCCGTCGGCCAGAACGGCGATCACCGTGTAGTCGCCCGGCTGCAGGCCCTGGAACACGTGCGTGGTCTGCGCCTGGCCGAGGTGGACGATCCCCTCCCCGGTCGGGACCACCTCACCCTCGGGCGTGAGATCGTGGTTGAGGAACAGGTGCAGATGGCCGGTGTTCGGCTCCATCGTGCCAGCCGGCGCCAGCGTGATGTGCTCGGCTGCGAGCTCTACCGTCACGTCGGGTCCGGTGAGCATGGCACCATCGGTGGGAGCGACGATGACCGCGGCCGGTGCCGGGGCCGACGCGCTCTCCGTCTGTTGCTGCGCGGGGGGACGACTGCACCCGCCCATGCTCACGAGGAGCAGGGCAGCGAGAGTGTGCTGCAGTCTGGGCGTCGGCATCGATCGCATAATCGGTTTCCCCGCAGGTTCGAGTGTCGCGGGGATTCTACCACGTCGTCGGCCGCCCCGCACCTGCGCCTGGGCGGAACCGGGCCGGACGGAGCGACGCGCATGGGATCGTGCAGGAAGCCCGGGCTCGTGCCGCAGCCGACGGCACGGGACGGCGTCGCTGGCATGCCGGCACGGACGCGGAGGGTCCAACGTCCGCTCCCCTCTCCCCCGAAAGGATTGTCGATGCGGGATGCACCGATGCCGGCACGCCGACGACGGGTCCACGCTAGCCCCGAAGCGTCATACAAGCGTCAAGCGAACGTCTGGTCCGCACGAGAGACCCTCGGATCGAGGCCGGCAGGATCGGGGCCCAAAGCCGACTAACCTTATCCCCTCTCGTGCGCCCCTGCCCACCGGCCTTACATTTCCCGCGTGACCGACGCCCCCCACGACACGGACGCCGAAGCCCGGCTTTCCCGGGCTCTCGGCGCGCAGTACCAGGTCCGGACCCTCATCGGCCGTGGGGGGTTCGCCGAAGTCTACGAGGTCTGGGACCGGGAGCTGGAGCGTCGGCTCGCCGTGAAGGTCCTGCGACCCGACGTGGCGTGGACATCCGGCATGCTGCAGCGGTTCAAGCACGAGACTCGCGCCATCGCCCGGCTGCAGCACCCGAACATCCTGCCCATCCACTTCGTGGGCGAGGGGGAGGGGCTCGTCTACTACGCGATGCCGTTCGTCGAGGGCGAGTCGCTCGGTGACGTGCTCCGCCGCGGCGCCCTCGCCCCGGAGCGGGCGCTCGCCATCGCCGCTCCGATCCTCGAGGCGTTGCAGCATGCGCACGAGCGCGGGCTGGTCCACCGCGACATCAAGCCGGACAACATCATGCTCGACGTCGCGAGCGGTCGCCCCACGCTCGTGGACTTCGGCATCGCGAAACAGCTGGACGGAGACGGCGGGCTCACCCAGACCGGGTTCGTGGTCGGCACACCGCACTACATGAGCCCCGAGCAGGCGCTCGGCCAGGGGAAGTTGGACGCGCGATCCGACCTCTACTCCTTCGGTGCCGTCCTTTACCAGATGGTCACGGGGAGCCCGCCGTTCGACGGGGAGTCCTCGCAGGAGATCGTCGGAAAGCACATCACGGAGCCGCCCCCCCTCGCGTCCACGGTGAACGCGGCGACGCCACAATGGCTCTCGGCGGTCATCGCCCGCTGCCTCGCCAAGAAGCCGGGCGAACGATATCCGTCCGCCTCTGCGGTCCTCGGCGCCCTGGGCGCCGGCCCGCGAGCGCCGGCCCCCCCGGCAGTCGAACGGGCCGGCGGCCGCGGCGCTGCCGTCGACGCCAACGCCGAGACCGAGCTGGTGGCGAGCGGGGAGCAGGCGGAGGCGACCCGACCGATCCGGCGAACACGGCGGTGGCGCGGGGTTTCCACGGCCGTGATCCTGGTTGCCGTCACGCTGGCCGCGATCTGGTTCCTGCGACCGCGGCTCGTCTTCTCGAACCCGCTCGTCGCGCCGGTCCGGCTGATCGTAGGAGCCAGAGACTTTACGGTCGGCCCGAGCGGGCGGGTGGTCGTGCGACTTCCCGTCGGACGTCCGGCATCCATTCTCTGGACCCTGATCCCGCCGTCCGATGCCGGGGGAGCCGCATGGGGCGCCGAGATGTCCGGTGCCTTCACCGTGCAGCGGCCCCGCGGCCGGATACGACGAAGCGCCACGCCCCGATCGGGCGATCAGATCTACTTCGCGCCGCTGGTCACCAACGGCACCGCTGGCCCGATCACGGTCGTGGTGAACGCCGAAACCGGTGCCGCGATGGCGTGCGACTGCTGGGTCCCGCCGGGAGCCGTGCGCATGCCGATCGGCTACTACCCGCTGTACCGGGATTCGCGCGTGCAGGTGCGCGACCGCGAAGGCAGAACGGCCACGTTCGAGAACGTGGCCGCGGAGGTCAATCGCGCGACGGGGGCCGTCGGCGTGCCGGTCGACGAGTCCGTGCTGCGCTAGCGCGCCTCCCCGCCCCGGCGGCTCACGCTCCGTCTCCACCGGCCCCGGGGGACGTCGCAGCCTCCAGTCCCTTCGGACGCAGCCGGCCGATCACCACCGTCACGTTGTCCGTCCCGCCCCGCTCGAGCGCCATGTCCACCAGGCGGTGGCACGTCACCTCGGCCGACTCCAGGAGCTGCAACTCCCGCTGGATCTCCGGTTCGGAGACGTGCTTGGTCAAACCGTCCGTGCAGAGCAGCATCACATCGTCGCGCCTCGTGTCGTCCAATGCCGTGTACGGCGACGCGTCGGGACCACCGATGGCACTGGCCAGCACCCCCCGGAACGGGGAACGGCCCGCCTCTTCCTCCGTGAGCGCGCCCGCGTCGAGCAGCGCCTGCGCGACCGTCTGGTCGCGCGAGAGCCGCTCGAGGCGGCCGTCGCGCAGTCGGTAGCAGCGACTGTCCCCCACCTGCACCAGATACGCACGGGGCCACAGCACCGCCACCATCGTCAGCGTGGTCGCCAGCCCCTTGCCGCCGTGCTCCCGCTCACTCCGCTCGCGCAGCACCGCATGGCTCTGGCGCACCGACTCGGACAACTCCTCGAGGAACGCCGTTTCCCTGGTCGGATCGAGCCGACGGTACAGGTCCATGAGGTGGGTCACGTAGTCGGCGATCGTGCGGAGCACCGTCTCGCTCGCCAGATGCCCGTCGGGCAACCCGCCCACCCCGTCGGCGACCAGGAAGAGATACCCGCGCGACTCGCTGACGAACTGCGCGTAGCCCTCCTCCGGAAGGCTGGTCTGCTGCACCTGCAGCAGCTTGTGCAGGCTGGCGATGAGGAAGTGATCCTCGTTGTGCGTCCGGACTCGACCCTGGTGCGTGAGCCCGAAGACGTCCACGTCCGGCGGCAGCACCGGCATGCTCGTCCGCTGGCCCGGTGTTCGCGCTGTCAGATACGCCTCCCCCCGAGGGTGGATCGGTGCGCCCGAAACTCACAGCCCCGGGCCGGCGACCCGACGCCCCTCACGCGTCCACCGGCTTGAGCGTGCGTCCCACGATGATCGTGATGTTGTCGGACCCGCCTCCGTCGAGCGCATCCTGCAGGAGAGCCTCGCACAACTGCTTCGAGCTCGTCATCTGCGCGATGCGCTCCGCGATGCGCTCGTCGGAAACGTGCTTCGTCAACCCGTCACTGCACAACAGAACCACCGTTCCCCAGTCGCGCGTGATGCGGGTCACCACCGGCGCTGCCTGCTGACCGCCGATCGCGCTCGAGAGCACGTGGGCCCACGGGCTATTGAACGCACCGGTGCGCGACATGACGCCCTTGTCCACGAGGTCCTGCGCCATCGTCTGGTCCCGCGAGATCTGGGTGAGCCGCCCGTCGTGGAACAGGTAGCAGCGGCTGTCACCGACCTGCAGCAGATAGGCCTCCGGCCAGAGCCCCAGCCAGAGCGTGAGCGTCGTGGCGTACCGCACCCTCCCCGGAGCCTGACCGGCGCGCTCGAGCAGGCTCGCGTGACACTGCATCGCCGCGTCCGCGAGGACACGGGCAAACGTGTCCGGGTCGGCGGAGGCGGACCCATAGAAGGCGTCGGTGCTCTGCGCCACGTATTCCGCGACCGCCTGCACCGCCTGCCGGCTCGCCTCCTCGCCTCCACCCCCGCTGCCGACCCCGTCGGCGACCAGCGCCAGCGACGCCAGCCGCTCGGGCTCCGTCCGCAAACGCGTGTCGGCCGGAAGGCTGGTGCGGTCCACCAGCATGTGCCTGGACAGCGAAGCGATCAGAAAGTGATCCTCGTTCTCCTTCCTCACCTTCCCGGTGTGCGTGAGCCCGAAGACGTCGATGTCCCGGTCCCGGGGTTTGCGAATGCTCGCGGAGGGTTCGTCGGTGGAAGGCATGGATGGGATCAGGAGTCAGGAGTCGCGTGTCAGGTGTGAGATGTCAGAACGTTGCGTGCTGGGGACCGGCGACGGCAAGGGCTGGCGCAGACGGTGGCCGCGCCTCCCGCGTCCGCCGGGTGCCCCGAACTGCTCGGTGGCTGGCAGGGCAAGGAGCCGGGATCAGGACGCGAGAGACACGCGTCATCTGTCAGATCCCGGGCCGCACAACCGACCGATGCTATCGAACGTCGGAGGCGAGCCGTTGCGCTTCCGTCCGCTCCGGCAGGGTCTCGTCCGCGCCGTGCCAGATGTCCGCGAGCGTCGCGTAGGCCCGCGTCGCCGCCGGCGCGTCGCCGGCGGCCAGCGCCGCCCGCCCG
>Ga0209536_100003027_pt1 | contig 27220 bp, 22 predicted proteins | sample DeeMarSeWOR28_12_FD_187461 | JGI IMG/M metagenome (GOLD analysis project Ga0209536, IMG submission 187461) | Marine sediment microbial communities from White Oak River estuary, North Carolina - WOR-2-8_12 (SPAdes) (version 2) | ecosystem: Environmental > Aquatic > Marine > Intertidal zone >... | reverse complement strand
AGGCCTCACGGGAATTCCTGTGGGGCGCCGGTTCTCCAAGGCCGTCTTCTTGGTGGCATCAATACCCATTTTCCCGATATAGGCAAATTCCGTGAACCCGGTATCGTCTGATTCACTGCGGTGCGACGCCGCTGGATTCAGAGGATAGACCCCCACTTCCGGTATGATGATTACATCCTTTGCTGGATCCATGCGAGTGGCAATGGCCCAGTCCACCATCTCCTGATTATATATATCGATATCCGTGTCCACCACAACCACGTAGTTGGCGGCAGCAAAACCCTGACCGGATCCCAAATAGGCCAAGATCGCCTGCTTGCCCCACCCAGGAAATCGCTTTTCGATCTGCACCACGGCCTTGAATCCCCGCGAGCTTATGGGGGCATAATAATCCCGAAACCCAATGACCGCAGTTTTGAGAAAGTTGTAGTTGTTGGCCTGGAGCATGGGGATTTTCCAGAGGTCTCCGTCGCTGCGTTCGTGTCCCAAGGTGCACATCTGGTACATCCAATCCTTGCGATGGGTAATGGCTGTGACATTAAAGACAGGACACATCATGCTTTCCTCAAAATATCCCATCCATTCGCCAAAGGTCCCCTCCCACCGACATGAATCAGGATTTAATTCCAACTCTCCTTCCAAGACCAGTTCCGCATGGGCTGGGACATCCAGATCAATGGTCTTACATTTGACCATTTCCACCGCCTCACCACGAAGCCCTCCTGCAAAGGAAAACTCATCATCCATAAAGGACCCCATCTTGCAGCAGGCCACCATGTTGATGACAGGATCCAGCCCAACCGCTATGGCCACGGGCATGGTCTTCTTCCCTGCTGAACGCGCCCGCGCCACATGGATCCCGATGTCCTGTGTGGCCACGCACATGATTCCCGTGGTTGTCTCGTCGTGGACCATGGCCCGGTACATGCCGTTATTTCGGCCGAAATTGGGATTGACTTGATCTCTCGTAATGACATTGGGCAAAGTGATGTAAGGGCCGCCGTCCATGCGGTTCCATTGCAAAATAGGAAGCTTCTTGAGATTAACCTGGTTGCCCGTGAGCACCACTTCCTGGCAAGGGCCACTGTCCACAGTTTTGGGCTCAATCCACTTATCCTTCGAGGCCAGCACCTGGGCTACACGGTTTCGGATTAGGACAAAGTTTTTCTCCATGGTATCGGCCGGCTCCAAGTCAAGGGCCATGGCATTGCGTTGAAGCGTCCCATGAACATTTGCCACGACGGGCGTATCGTAGCCTTTCATTTTGAACATAATCCCCGGCCCGCCCCCCCTGTCGGAGAGCTCCCACCCCAGGGCGGAGACCTCAAAACCGTCTTCCATCTCTTTCTTGAGCTCTAAGAATTGCCCTTCTTTTTTAAGTTTTTCCAAGAAACTTCTCAGATCCTTAAACGCCATATCTCTTCTTCCTCCTCTATTCTTATGAATTATCCTGCAGGGTTTAGCAAAAATTTTTACGGACTGCGGTCTAAACGGGCAGGCGCATGAGCCGCCGGGCATTGCCCTCAAAAATCATCTCTTTTTCAGATTCAGAGATATCCATGCGTTCCACCCCCGCTATGGTATCCCGGATATAACGCTCCCCTCCCAAACTATCGTGCGGCATATCCGTGGCAAACAGGATATGGTCCGCCCCGAAGAAATCATGCCCGCACATGAGTCCAGGGGTATAGCCGTGAATAGCCGTATCTCCATAAAACATCCTGTAATAGTCCATCAGAGGTCTTCGGAGTCGTCTCAGATACTTTGTCTTAAAGAACACTTCCGCATATTCATAGCACCCCTCAATACGTTCGCTGAAAAAGGGGACCATGGCCCCGCAGTGGTGGATAACAAATTTCAGATCAGGATAGCGGTCAAAAATCCCGCTGAACACCAATCGTGTCATGGCGACACTGGATTCATAGGGCCATCCTAAGACTTGCCAGATCCAATAACGGGAGTGGTCCTCATCAGGGTAATCGGGTGTCTCCCGCCGGCGCATTGGGTGTATGAGGATGGGGAGATTAAATTGATTCATTATTTCATAGAAGGGGAAGAACGCCTCATGATCCAAAGGCTTGCCTGAGATGGAACTGTGAATCTGAATCCCCCTCAAGCCGAGATCAACAATGGCACGCTCCGCCTCCTTAAGCGCTGCCTTCATGTTATGCATGGGCAGCGCTGCCATGGCACCCACGATACGATGGGGATACCTGGACTGCAGTTCAGCCATCTCGTCGTTGACCATCTTTGCCAACTCAGCCCCATCCTCCGGTGACACGACCGCATCCAAAGGGGGGCCAGCCAGAGTGAGAACCTGCACATAGTCATCAAAACGCTCTATGATCTGCAACCGTGCTTCCATGTCATGAATAGCCGGAGTGAGTTCAAGGGGTGAGAGTAGGTAAGGTTTCTTGGACACTTTCTTTTTGAGGGCAGCTCGGTACTTAGGCGGTACGAAATGGGTAAACACATCAATCTTCATGACAACAATCCCCCGTATATACTTATGATGAATTTCTTATCACGCTCAGCGTCTCGCCGTGCGGTGTGCCTGGAATATAGGGCCCAACCTCCTCAATGATTTTTATTGCCCAGGGCTTTGGGTGTAAGTGCCCGATCCATGATCGGACCCAGAGGACGTCTCCGTCAGGAATGGTTTCAGGCTCACTTGAAACCCGAGCCTTTACAACTTTTGCGTTGTATTTCCTCGGTCCTGGGGACAAATCCCTGATCGTGAGAACACTTTCCTCGTCATCTATCAAGTCTTCCATCCGCGAAACGAAAATTACCCATTCTTTGCCCATTTCATCCTCTCCAGCACATCATCCATTGGACGTCTATCATCTGGCCTCCGATTGTAACGCCGCCTTTAGTCGCTCCTCCAATTCCCGTTTGTTGATCTTGTTTCCGCCGGCTACGAGGGGTAGTTCTTCAACCCATTCCAACCGCTCCGGGATTTTGTAGGCCGCCAGTTGGCGTTCCTTGAAAAAGGACACCATCTCCTCAAAGGTAAAAGAGCCGCTCCCTTTGGCCACCACAAAAGCGCAGGCCTTCTCTCCCATTTCCACATCCGGCATTCGGACCAGTGCCGCTTCAGAGACCATGGGGTGTTCCACCAGCAACTCTTCGATCTCTTTGGGATAGATGGTTTGTCCGCCGCGGATGATCACGTCCTTCACGCGTCCCCGCAGATAGAGATGTCCTGCCTTATCTATGGTTCCAAGATCACCCATATTGAATTTACCGTCAATTCGCGATTCTGAGGTGGCTGTCGGATCTTGAAAATAGCCTCCCACACAATGAGGCCCTTCCACGGTCACCAGTCCCACCTCACCTTTCGGGACCTTTGCTCCGCTCTCTGTGTCCAGCAAAGTGACTTCGTTGCCCCTCAGAATTCTGCCTACTGTTTTGAGTCTTATCTCCTGGGGGGCACTCAAATATCCTGCCGCCACGGCGCCGATGTCCATTCCCCCGTATCCTTGGACCACCTTGCAGTTCAATTTCTGCTCCGTCTCCACACCCAGATGGTAAGGCAAGAGCCCTCCGCTGACCTGAATGAATCTCAAGGATTTCAGGTCATAATCCTTCAGACCGGAAAAATTGACCAATCTCACAAGATGGGTGGGGACCGCCCCCACAGCGGTGACGCCCTCCTTTTCAATCAGGGCGCAGGCCTGCTCTGGGGTGAAATGCTCCAACATCACCGTCTTGGCCCCCAACTGGGGAGGGGTACGGTGAATAAGGGTCTCGGCAGATCCTGAAATGGAGGGGCTGACCGCCGCAACCACATCATTCCGGGTCATTTCCAGATCCTTCACATATTCCCTCGCCGTGGCCAGTCGAGCACAGGCCACCCACTCCACACACTTGGGGATGCCAGTTGAACCGCTCGTGGTTGTAATCTCTGTATACTCGAAGGGATCGAATCTTTGTTTATCAAGTTCATCACGTAACCGTTCCAGGCTAGCTGTATCCTGCATCATGTCATAAAAGGAAATGGATCCTTCTGCGGCGGATTCCCCTACCACAAAAAGGTGTTCAAGATGTTCAAACCTCTCCTTCATTTCAGAGAACATCTTGAAGAAGTCAAATCGCCTGAATCGGGCCGGGAATACGGCCCCCACCGACTGGGTCCTTGCCAGGACCGCGGCGATCTCCGTCTCCCGGAATTTAGTGCCTACAATGGCCACCAGGATTCCGGCCTTTTCGCAGGCCAAACGGGTTAGACTTAGAGGAACACTGTTGTAAAGCTGGCAGAGGATCACGTCATCCTTCTTTAGACCCAGGTCCAAAAATTTTGCGGTGATCCTATGAATTATTCTTACTCCTTCAGACCAGGTCACCCTAAACGACGAATCCACGAGGGCATCATCATCAGGATACAGGTCAGCATTGCGCTCCCAGAAGTCCACAGTGAGTTGATCTGTCCAAAAGCCCTTTTTTACATAGTCACGGATCATTGCCTGGGTATATCTCTCAACCTTGCCCATGAAAGCCCCTCCTAGTTGGGGATCATCAAGGAACGGAGCGTTATAGCCCGTACTCTTTCCACCGTCTTATAACTTTCTCTTTTATCTCATCAGGATATATCCCATCAAAGGACGCCTTGATAGGAATATGGGTATCTTTCGGCCAATCGGGCGGCCAGGTGCAATCGAAGGCGACAACGGGCCCCACATAGGCGCGTCGCTCTTGAGGCGTTAAACAGGGTGTTAGCGGATTGCCTTTGCCCTTATCCACGTCCCTTACAATAATCCCGCGCTTGGGATGACATTTAGTGGAAAAAGCATGAATGACCTGCCCCATATCAAAGACATCCACATCGTCATCAACCACGATGATTTTGCTCCAATCTGCCCTTCTGACGGTCATGGCATCCAAAATCTGGTCTATTACGGCACGGCCTCCTGTCTTGACGCTTATGATAGCTGTGTGGATGACCGCTTCCGGTGGTGTGTACACATCGATGACGGGGATGCCACTGTTTTTGAGATGACGCTTGACAGCCACAGCGGAAGTAATCGGTGTAGCCACATGGTTGTCGTCAGGCGGCATGCCTAAGCTAATCATGGTTAAGATGGGGTCGTTCCGGAAGGTTATCGCCGTAATCCGCGCAAGGACCCCCATGCGCACGCCCTCAGTACGATAACCTGGATACTCCCCGAAAGGCCCTTCTTGTGCCGTGGCATCAGGAAGGATCTCTGCTTCCATAACAATCTCCGCGTGGGCCGGAACCAACAGATCGTTGGTCTCGCATTTGACCAGTTCAACGGCCTGTTGGCTCACGCCGCCGGAAATTTCAGCTTCGCTCACCCCTTTCGGGATACTTGCTGAAGCGATGAGATGGGAGATGGGATCCGCACCGATCACAAGGGCCATTGGCATTGGGCTCTTCTTGGGGACGTAGTGCTTGTGCAACACACGACCCAGGTGGCTGTGGAATCGGGGAAATCCAACGATGTGTCGCTCATCGTGGATCATGAAACGATACATCCCCCAGTTCATCCACTCTGAGCCCGGATCCTTTGAAACCACCAAATCCCAGCTCCCAATATATCGACCACCGTCCCCTTCATGGATATATGGCGCTGGAAAGAGATTTATGTCGATCTCGTCACCCTTCAGAATGTTTTCCTTACACGGTCCTGTTTTTAGGACTTTGGGCTTCAGTCTATTTTCCATACGTTTTTCGTATTCCTGGTAAAGCTCTCGCACGGGGGTGCTTGGGTCCTTGCCAAAGGCAATAGCCACTCTCCTGAAGGTTCCGAGCGAACCGCCAAAGAGCCGGTATCCTGCAGGGTAGTCCTTGAGATTTTCAAACAGGAGGGCCGGTCCGCTCATCTCATAAACTCTTCTGGATATGGCTGCCGCCTCCAGGTCCCAATCCACTTCCTTGTTCACGCTCACCAAATCGCCGGTCTCATCTAATTTTGAAATGAATTCACGAAGATCTCTAAAGGGCATCACTAACCTCCATATTTCGTAGCCAGACCCAACAAAAAAGGTGGAAGGCGCCATCAGCTCAAAAAGAGACTGAAGCCCTCCACAACAAAGACTCACAGACGTTTCTTCTTCCTGCTCTTGGCGTCGGGATTGAAACCCAATTGCCTGGAGAGTTTTTCAGACGCCCCATTGAGCGTCTTTTTAATTAGCTTTTCACTGTTAGCGTTAAATCGAATCGTGGGAACGGTAACGACTATGGCGGCAACGACACTCCCGAACAGATCAAAAACCGGAGCAGCCATGGCAATGAGTCCTTCATATCGTTCCTCCCGGGTATACGCGATTTTCTCCAATCGTATCGCTTTCAGCTCTGTTAGTAGCTGTTTGGGATCCGTGATGGTGAAATGGGTTTTCGGGGTCAACTTCACGGAGGAGAGGTATTTCTGGATTTCTTCATCTGGAAGATGGGCGAGGATGGCCTTGCCACCTGCCGTGGTATAAAGGGGGGCCCGATATCCGATCTCGACCGTGCGTTTCAGGGGTTGCGAGCAGTTCTCGCCGTACACGATAAGCATCTCATCCCCTTTTCGGACCGCGAGGGCGCTGGACTCGTCTGTCGTGTTCATCACCTCATGAACAACGGGCCGACCAAGTTGCACGATATCCAGGTCCGTAAGGTATTGGCCGGCAATAACAAGAACCTGGGGACCGATGACATATCGCCTCTCCTCCTCTTTGCGCAAGGAGAGAAAATCGTGGGCCACCAGGTCAGCCAAAAGCAATGAAAGACTGCCTTTGGGGATCTTTAGCACCACAGACAACTCTGCATGGCTGATTCCGTGCTTACTGGCGCCAACGGTTTCAAGGATTTGGATCACCCTGGTAGCAGATTTGACCATGGCCTTTGGGAAGGGTTAGTTTACATATGCAAACTACGTTTACCTTTTGCATCCTAGTAGGCAGAAAAAGCCTTGTCAAGTTTGAAAAATCCTTCATCATCCTAAATGGGAACGATGCGAGAAACTTCTGGGATGCCCCGGCCCATTCGCACATAGATGTGTTTGAGCCAGGCTTCATTCTCTTTGGGAAAATCCTTCCTGTAGTGTGAACCCCTGCTCTCGGTTCTCTTTAAGGCGGAGACGGCAATCGCCCTGGCAGAAAGGGTGGCATTTCTGCATTCAAAGACTCTGAAAAGATCCAGAGGGTTGATTGCCCCATGTCCTTCTAGCTCTCTGAATACCGAGTCTATTCCATCAATACTCTCTTTCAATGAGCTTTCATCACGGAGAATGCCGGCCTTTTCCCAGAGAATCCGCCCTAATTTCGCCATCAGGGGACGAGCAGTGAATGGTTTTGAGTTTTCCTTGAAGCTGCGAGCAAACGTTTTGCACGCAATCTCTTCCATCGTATCCTGAAGATGTTTTAAGCTAGGCCTGGAATCAGCGCACTCCACTGCGGATCGGGCGGCCAACGACCCGAAGACCAAGGACTCTGATAGGGCATTGCCGCCCATCCTGTTTGCCCCGTGTATGCCACCGACCACCTCCCCTGCTGCAAAGAGCCCTCTTATCTGCGTACGACCTGTTACGTCGACACACAACCCTCCCATGGTATGGTGGCAGGCAGGCGCGATTTTGACTGGCGCTACATGGTAAAGAAGGTTTCTCTTGAGGATTTCTATCGCCTTTTTATTGAAAGGAATCGCGGCATCCTTTACCTCCCGCAAGTCCAGATATATGGCTCCATCAATGCCATTGCCTTCAGCGATTTCCTGGAAAAGGGCTCGGGCCAATCGATCTCGCGACGCCAAAGCAATGGGTTTCTCTCGCAGGTCATATTTCTCTTTAAGGTCTTCACCCAGGCGGTTTGTTATTTTTCCCAAGTCTGCAAGCACTGCCGGCACAATCATGCGGGCTTGCCCCCCTTTGGCACGGACCAGGGGATAAAACTGCACAAATTCCATGTCCATGAGTTCAAGGCCTGCTTCCAAGGCCAGGGCATAGCCGTCTCCCGTCGTCCCCGGTGCATTATTGTTTTGGGAATAGATGGCCCCGGCACCCCCTGTGGCTAGCACCACAGCTCTTGTTGGAAAACCAAAAACAACACCCGTGCGCTTGTGAAAACCGATGGCCCCGATGCAGGACTGATCCTGTGTGACCAAATCAGTGACCATGATTCCGTCCAGATACTGGACCCCTAACTCCTGACAAGCTCGAATGAGCGGAGGTGTTATCTTGGGACCTCCGATCAGGGATGATTGTCTGGTGACAAGTCCCATCTTGTGCATCGTGCCTCTCATGCCCATCTCCTGGAGTTCTCTCACCATCAAAGGAGCCCTTTTGGCAAATTCCTCCACAAGTGCCAAGTTGTTGAGTCCCCTGCCGCTCTTTAGGGTTTTATCTATATGCGCGCGAACATCTGCGCTTTCCGCCCCAAAGGCGAATAATCCTCCAGCAAGATAGGTGTTGTTCGCCTTTCCTAAAGGCCCTTTTGAGAGCAGGAGTGCCTGCCTGCCCGATTTTGAAACCTCAAGTGCCGCTCTCAGTCCGGCAATGCCACTCCCAATGATCAGAACATCAGAGTCCATGATTTGCATGTTGATTTTTCCCATTTTCGGCTCTCTGCTGAACAATTATGCCTGTGACTACAGGTTTGCGTCTCTGCTTTTACTATGATACCTTGATCCTCAACTGCCGATTTCTTAGGCCCCAACATCCTTATACAGCATCTCACACAATAGCAAGCCAAAACCATATGTTTGCGGAAAGGGGGCTTCAGATGCACTTCCATGGTCTGGCCAGGAAGCAGGCTATGGGAGTTGATGGCGGACAGAGTAAAGAGAATATTTTGGAAAAAGGGATTTACCCATGTTGAATTTTCCACTCATCCTCGACCTTCTCCTCATCCTGACTGTCGCATGGGTCCTGGGCCTGGTGTTTACCAGGATGGGCCTACCGGTTATGCTCGGAGAATTGCTGGCAGGGATCATACTCGGTCCTCCCATTCTGGGCATCATAGGCATCTCTCCCTCCATCGAGATGCTTGCCGAACTGGGCATCTTCTTTGTCATGTTCCACACTGGCATGGAGATGGATCCAAAGGAACTGGTGGAACATATCTGGTCTGCCCTCTCCGTGGCCATTGGTGGATTTGTGCTGCCCTTTGCATTGGGGTATTTTACGGCGAGTCTATTTGGTGGGACCGTCATGCAGTCCCTCTTCGTGGGCATGGGCGTCTCCATTACGGCCATTGCCGTGCAGGCCGTCATCCTTCAATCCATGCGAATCAATCGTAGTAAAGTGGGACATATCATCATGGGTGCGGCCATCGCCGATGACATTCTTGCCTTGGTGGCCCTGTCCACGCTCCTTGGATTTGCCAAAACAGGAAGCGTCCAATTATCCGCCCTGCTCTTGATTTTCCTCAAGGTAAGTGGCTTTTTCGCGCTGACCATACTGATTGGACAATTTATCATGCCCCCGCTCACAAGGAGACTGACCAACCAGGGCGGAAAGGCATTTATGTTCGCCATGACATCCGCCCTGCTCATGGCCTACCTTGCTGAATGGGCGGGTCTTCATCTCATCATAGGGGCCTTTCTGGCCGGCCAGTTCGTGAGAAAGGAGATCATGGATGAAGACGTGTATGAAGCCATAAGCAGCCATTTTTATTCAATCAGTTATGGCTTTCTGGTCCCCATTTTTTTCGCCTCTCTCTCTTTTCATCTGCATTTTACCTGGACCTGGTCTTTCCTCATTTTTGCCGTTGTGCTCATTTTTGTCGCCTTATTGGGGAAACTCCTGGGCTGCGGGGTCGGTGCATTACTTTTCAAATACAGTCTACGGGAATCCGCGATCATAGGGTTTGGGATGAATGGTCGTGGCGCCGTGGAATTGGTCGTCGCTTCTGTGGTCCTGGGTCTCAGCAACGATCTCTTGAAGGCCAAGGTCATCAGTGAACCGCTGCTCACAGGTGACCAGTTTTCCGGCCTGGTACTCATGGCCTTTGTCACCACACTGCTGGCGCCTATTACCCTGAAGTGGGCAGTGGGTAGGACCTGTCAGCCTGCCGAGAACGAGGAATTTTGCGCCCTCTGGGAGGAAGCAAGAAAGAGGTAAAGTGGAATGGGGATTGTTTAATTTTTTTACACTTTTGCCCATTACAATACACAAAAACATAAATGATCTTACCCGCCCCTAAATCCAGACAAGCCCAACCGGTTGAAATCATTAAATAAAAAAGTCATCCCATCAATCTGGTATGAGTTTTGCTTTTACTAGGGTTGAATCCTTAGAATTTTCATTTTTCTCCTTTTCTATCCGCGGCTCGTACCCATGTAAACGCAGCCAGTTGCGATGAGAAACTGCTCGGAATGGAGGATAAAATGAAAGATTACATCAAATTCTTCATAGTCTTCTTTTTTGTATGGTGCGCCTTTCTAAGCACTGCCAGGCCCTATTGGAACAAGTATTGGCTTGAGTTGCAGTTAGACGCTGCCTCCGTATACGGGACCAAAAACAGTATAGAAGACACAAGAAACTTCTTGAGCGATAAGATGGAGGATGAAGGTTTCACCTTCAAAGGGGATGATTTCATCATTGAAAAAGATGAAAACAACAAGGTGTCTATAAAGCTCTCGTACGCCGATGAAATACGTATTTTCGGTTTGACGTTAAAAGAACTTAAATTCACAGTGGAAAGAAGTTCACACGAGGTGAAGGAACACTTTTAAATCTTCCCGTTGAGGGATGACCTCGATTCTTACCTTATTCCAATATAGGGTATGGTAAAAAAGAATGAAGCAAAGTGATGATTTCATGATCCTAATCAAAGTGGAGCACGATCCCATAGATGGGATTATTTGGCGATGGTGGGCGGACAGACAGTATTTCCGCTTTGATGATGACGTATCCAAAGAAATCAATAACAAACTGAGGGACTATTTTCTTCAACTTATGGCTGAAGAAGGGTTGCTTTTGGAAAGAGACCAGCCAGCATTTGGCCTGAATTAGTGGAAAATAGTGGCCCCATCGGCAAAGCGCTGGCCATGGGGACCCGTCAACGCATACCTGTTCCACTCCTCTCCCCCATGGATACCTTCTATCGTTTCTCTTGACAATCAGCCTGAAACTCCCGCAAACCGCATTTCACGCTGAATACTCCCCTCTGACCCTTGTTCCCGTGTCAGATCACACTGGGAACTGGACTCTGTTTCTTCATCCCACCCCTTCCCGGATCTTTAAAGTGCATGCCCTCTTTATGTAGTCATCAGCACCTCTGTCTATTAAAGAGAAGAAGAGATGGTGGGTGGACGAGCGGATCAAAACTCATGAGCAAATTGACTTAGGAAAGTGCATTCTGTCATAATATGATGGTCTGCAGGTTAATTTTTTGAATTCTTTAATACTATTTTCCGCTCAGGAGTGAAGCAAGGAGGACTCATTTGATGACCAAAGAAGAAAAGCTGCTCCATTTGTCAAATGTTGTTTTTATTGCAGGGACTGATCACGTCATAAGTGAAGCTGAAGCAAAGGCGATTGAGATCGTGCGTCAACAAATCGGTGCCAGCCAAGGGGATTTGAAGAAAGCCCTGCACTCTGTTAATCATGGAAGCCACCAGCTAACCCCCTTTGGCCGGTTTTCGGCCAAAGTGCGAAACCTTGAAGATATGATCCTCGTAGCCATATCTGATGGAGAAATCTCAAAGTCTGAAAAACCTGAAATACTCTCCTTTGCAAAAACAATAAAAATCTCCCAGGATCAAATCAGTGAGATACTGTCTGAAGCCAAACTTCGAATCAAGTCGCAGAAAGCCACTTTGACCTGTGCTTCATGTGAAAAAGAGATACCCCTTGATTCCATTTTTTGCTCTGAATGTGGCCACAGAGTTGTATCATCATAGCCCTTGACGCACTCTTCCATCATAACTAGCCACCAATCGCTTGCCGCCCACCACCCACAAGGGGGGCCCCTTGTCTTAACCCACCAATAGGACGATCACAGGACGTAACTACTTACCACTATATAGAAATTAATTTCCCCAAAAAATAAGGGATTTGGAACCCCAAAATCAGGGTTCCCCGGATTGCTCTCCTTGATGGGATCAGTTTATGATACTGCGTTTTTCCCCGACACCCTGGCTCGTCTACCTCACTCCCCCTGGCTTCAGGGCGGAGGAGTGTGAAGGACAAATTGATTTGCGTAAGTGAGAATCATGAAGCACGCCGAACAAGGGACTACCGTACAGGAGGTCTTAGTCACATTAGGCATACTCTCTATCCTGGCATCGGTTGGGGGATATGGCCTGAGCCAGGCACTCCCCAACTACCGTCTTTCAAGCGCGGCAAGATCCCTTTTATTTTACATTCAGGAGGCCAGGTCTCGTGCCGCTTTCCAAGGCACCATCTATTACCTAGACTTTGATCTTGACGGCGACGGAGATGTGGGAACTGGGCCGTGCGTGCTCTGGGAGGACCTGAACAATAACAGGCAAAAAGACCCACAGGAAAAAGAAGAGCCCAGTTTTGGGCTCAAAGAGTTTCCCAGCGTCCATTTTAGAGCCTATCCCTCTGAACTGGGCGGACCCATGCGTGGGCCAAACAATACAGAAATTGATGCGGGTGGCGGTGACGGGGTCAGCTTCGCCGGGAATCGCATCAAATTCAATCCCATCGGGACATGCACCAGCGGAACTGTTTATCTCCACAACCAGAAGGGACAGACCTATGCCATCCGGCTTCGCTACAATGGATTGGTTCAACTCTGGCGCCACAATGGGGCCCGGTGGGTGAGATAAGCGAAGTTCTTCTATGCGGAGGCCTCGCTGGCCACTTTTTCTGCCAATTGCTGAGACGTTCACCATCCTTGAGCCCGGAGATAAATCGTGCCGGAATGCGGGCCAATCCCACCATCGCGCCAGAAAGCGCCCCTGTCAGCGCAGCTCGGGCCATGTTACAGTTTTCGCAGCGTTAGCTGCTGAGTGGTTTTCCCTTCGCCGTCCTCTCAACGGCGATGGAAAAAATACTCGCCTCTGCGCTCTCTGCGCCTTGAGCGAAGCCCCGAAGGGACGGGACAAGCGGGCGGTGTATACCAGCCAAGCTCCAGCAAAGCAATGGTTGGGCCATCAGCTATTCCGATACTTTAGGGTAGCCGATTAGAAAACCCAAAACTTCCAATAATCATTAACGCTCACATTTCAACACATCATAAAATTGATTCGCAATTTTATAAAATATGCTATATTTCTTTCTTCCCTGAAAAGAGCCATAGAAATGATGGGAACAACGATTCTTCCATTAAGATGAGGACTGTGAAGGGAGATGCTCGCATGACCAAACCCGACGCTACCTATCAACCCAATTTTATTCGCAATATCATTGAGAAAGATTTGAAGACCGGGAAATATGATGGCCGAGTCCATACCCGTTTCCCACCCGAACCCAATGGCTATCTTCATATCGGGCATGCCAAATCCATCTGCCTCAACTTTACGCTTGCCGCCGACTACAATGGGCTTTGCAATCTGCGTTTTGATGATACCAATCCAACCAAGGAAGAGGAGGAGTTTGTAGAGTCTATTAAGGAGGACGTTCGATGGCTCGGATTTGATTGGCACGAACGGGAGTACTACGCTTCGAACTACTTTGACCAGCTCTATGAGTGGGCCATAAAGCTTGTAAAGGATGGAAAGGCCTACGTGGACGACTTGAGCGCAGAAGAAATCAAGGGATACCGCGGCACCCTGACCAGATCAGGGAAAGAGAGCCCATACCGTAACCGTTCAGTGGAAGAGAATCTGGAACTGTTTGAACGGATGCGAGCCGGAGAGTTCGAGAATGGATCTCGCGTGCTTCGGGCAAAAATTGATATGGCCCACCCCAACCTGAATATGCGCGATCCGGTCATGTACCGTGTTCTGCATGCGGCGCATCACCGGACAGGAGACAAATGGTGTATCTATCCCATGTACGACTTCACCCACGGACAGTCTGATTCCATTGAAAAGATTACCCATTCCATTTGCACACTGGAATTTGAAGATCACCGGCCACTGTACGATTGGTTCGTTGAAGCGCTGGGCATCTATCACCCTCAGCAGATCGAATTCGCCCGCCTTAATCTCAGCTACACGGTGATGAGCAAGCGAAAACTTATGAGATTGGTGGAAGAGGGGCATGTAACCGGGTGGGATGATCCTCGCATGCCCACCATATCTGGCCTGAGACGGCGCGGCTATACGCCCGAATCCATCCGAGATTTCTGTGAACGCATTGGCGTGGCCAAAAAGGAAAGTATGGTGGACGTGGCACTGCTCGAGCACTGTCTCAGAGAAGATCTGAACAGACGCGCCCCCCGTGTGATGGGGGTCCTGCGTCCGCTCCGCGTGATTATCGACAACTATCCGGAGAATGAATTGGAAGAGCTGAAGGCCATCAACAATCCAGAAGATACCAGTATGGGTACACGGGAGGTACCCTTCTCAAGGGAACTCTATATTGAACAGGACGATTTCATGGAAGATCCGCCAAAGAAATTTTATCGTCTGGCGCCCGGCCGCGAGGTACGGCTGAGATATGCCTATTTCATCAAATGTGTTGACGTGGTGAAGGACGATAAAACCGGAGAAGTTGTGGCGCTTCACTGCACCTATGATCCGAAGACAAAGGGGGGCGACTCTCCTGATGGCCGCAAGGTGAAGGCAACGCTTCACTGGGTCTCTGCCTCACACGCCCTGGAGGCTGAAGTCCGCTTATACGACCGTCTTTTCAACAAACCCAATCCTGAAAATGACAAGGATGCGCCCGACTTCACGGCCCACCTAAACCCCAACTCGCTGGAGACCCTGACCGGCTGCCGCGTGGAACCCAGTCTGGCAGGAGCAAAACCTGAGAGCCGATACCAGTTTGAACGGCTGGGTTACTTCTGCGTGGAAAGAAAGGATTCTTCGGAAACCAGACTCGTCTTCAATCGAACAGTCCCATTGCGTGACACGTGGGCCAAGATCAGGAAGGCGGAGCAGACGTAGCCTCTACCCGGCACGGCACACAGCGGTGTAAAGGAGTGCCCGCCATCTTGTCCCGGTGGGTGTTCTTGGTAAGACGGTTCACATTGACGCCGTAAACCTGTCCCATGTATTCCATCCCAAAGCCATGGGGGATGATGACCTGGCCGGCCCGGGCCGCTTTTGTCACCTCCACTTCGATTTGCGCCTCACCGGCCTCTGTGCAAATCCTAGCCACCTGCCCGTCCGCAAGACCCAATGCCTCCGCATCCTTCGGGTTCATCGATAAAGTACAAGCGCGACGGTCCTTGTTCCAGGAGGGATCTCGCATAAGACTGTTGGCATTCATGTCCATGTGACGTCCTGCCATGAGCAGAAGAGGGTAATCTGGATCCGGTTCAAGTGCCCTGGCCTCTGACTCGGCGTCAATCTCTTTCACCCAGTCCCTCATTTCAGGTGCCCAGACATGAAGTCGGCCGTCCTCGTGCCGCACCGAGGCAAAATTGTTCTCTGGATCGGCGCGGCCCACCCATAGTCCCTCAGGGTGTTCCAGGATGGCCTGAAAAATCTCTTCACCCTGGGTCAAGCCCGGTTTGAATCCGGCCCGTGCCGCATTCTCTCGAAAGCCCTTGGGAGCTGTTTGGGCCAATCCCCAAAGGGCAGCCAAATGCGCTGACCCCAACTCCTTTCCCAGAGTCTTGGCCAGTATGAAAGGGGCATTTTTCATGGCATTGGGATCTGATTGTGCAAAGTTCATCAATTCTATGCCAAATGTCATACGGTCTTTCTTGGCGGCAGCATAGACGGAATCGGGAATCTCGGGAATGAGACCCAGGGCATCTGCAATCCGGGTCATGATCTCACCACATTCCAGGGCCTCCCCTTTCTGTTCCACAACGGGCCTACGCATCTGAAAGTAGACCTCTGGATAGGTCCAGGCAAAGAAGGTTCCGTCCCAGGACTCGTAGCCCGAGCGCGCAGGGAGCACATAATGGGAAAGCTTTGCCGTTTCTGTCATGGCCAACTCGACGGTGACCAGCAGGTCCAGGCGGGCGAATGCCTCCTCATAGGCGCGGGTATCGGCGTAAGAGACCAGGGGATTGGAACCGCATACGAGCACAGCCCGCAAGCGATCCTTATGATCGGACATGATTTCCTCTGGCATCACATTGGGCGGAAAAACCCCTGCCAGTGCCGGAAACCCCGTGGCCACGGTGCGCCACGTGTTCTCGTCTCGTTCATCAGAGTGGGAGCAGATGGGCATGACATGCCCGGGGATCACGTTGCCACCAGGCACGCAGATACGACCACAAATGGCCAGGAGGATAACCTCTAAATAGGTGGTTGCCGTACTGTGACGGTTCATAAAGACACCCAGATCAGGGTGCATACATGATTCACGCGTTGCAAAGAGGTGGGCAACTTCACGGACCTGGTCATAGTCCAACTGGCAGACCTGGACGGCCGAGCGGGCGTCGAATCCCTGAAAGAGGGGTTCAATCTGTTCAAATCCAGAGACATGCGCTTCAATATAGTCCTTGTGATGCCAGCCCTGTTCCAGGATGATGGCAATCATAGCCTTTGTGAGAAGCGCATCGGTTCCCGGGCGGATGGGCAGATGGATGTCTGCGATGCGGGCGGTCTCTGACTGCCGGGGATCGATCACAACCAGGAGCTTGTGGGGATCTTTGGAGATCCCTGTTAATGCCCGACGCGCCTGTGGCATATTGTGACTCATCATGCCATTCCATCCCACGGCCACGAGCATGTCGGTCCTCTCATGATCTGGTATGGTGAAGAGATACTGACGGCCAGCAGCCCTCCCCCAGGCCCAGAAATGCCCCGTGAGTTCTTGGGCCAGTGCATTGTAGTGGTAGTGCGAGCCCAACGCCCGGAGCAGGCGTACACCGAAAGCAGCCTCAAAGTGACAACCCTGCCCCCCACCGCCCATATAAGCCAGAGAGCGGGGGCCGTGTTGGTCCACAACGGACCTGAGCTTTTCCGCAATTTCTTGAACGGCCTGATCCCACGAGATCTCCTGAAAGGCATCACCAACCCTCTTCAGCGGGTGCCCCAGGCGCTGCCCATGGTGCTGATGATAGCTCACATTCAGGCCCTTTCTACAGACATATCCCGCACTGCGTGGGTTACTTTTATCCGGCCGTATTTTGACTAAGCGGTCTTTCTCTACCAGGACCTCCAGGCCGCAGTTCTGGGCACACAGCACGCAACTCGTCTTATGCCACTCTCCCATATCTCATCCCCCTCTACCGAAATCAAAGCACATCTTCTCTTTCCCACAGAGGCATGGCTAAGGCTCGTACATTGAGTATGTGGAGTCAAGCGTTTTCTCGAACTCGCCCTGACAAAGACCTCGCATGAACGGTTGCAGGAATTTTAGACTGGAGGGCCTCGAGTTACCCTATCTTTGAGGACCGTGTCGAAGGTAAGCCCATGAGGCTTCAAAAAATACAGATGCGCAGATGACCCCTATGGCAAGCACCTGCCACAGGGTCAAAGATAAGTTGAGAAACAGGACGGCCAGAAAAGCGGCAATTACAGGCTTGAGAAAGAAAATGTAACTCCCACGGGTAATGTCCGGAACGGCTGCCAGACCCCCTATCCAGAGATATTGGGTGATGGTGGTGTTCCACAGGGCTATTGTCAGTAGAGAGGCGGTTTGGGCCGCAGGCCGATCAAAAAGGGCCAAGGGATTCACCCAGATATTCCAGAAAAACCCCACCACCAACCACAGGCCCACGGCGCCCATCATCATGGTGATGGCTGTAATTCGCAGGGCCCCGTATTTGCCAATGATTGGGCGCGCCATGACGACGTAAAGTGCGACCAGCGCCGCACATATCATGGCCATTAAAACGCCGATCAGGTTCTCGCCCGATCCAGCCAGCTTGGCCAGATAGCCATCCGTAATGAGCAGCGCCACGCCCAAAACCGCACTGATGCCTGTGACGATCTTGGCACCGGTGAACGGCTGCTTGTTAAGCCAGAGATTGATTAAGCCCACAAAAATAGGTATCGTCGTGACAAGGGTGGCCACCTGGGGGACTGTTGCAAAGTCAAGAGACCAGTGGAACAGGAGGTAACCAAAGGTAATACCCACTACGGAAAGTAACAACAGTCTGCCAGTATGGGTCTTGAAAGGTTCAATCAGGTCTCGGCTCGATGGGAAGATAAGGGAGAGGAGGACGAGTCCTGCACCTCCTATGAGAAAGCGCCAGACGGACAGTTCGGGACCTGCCACACCAGAGAGCACTGACACGAACTCGCTGGACGCATGGCCGGTGACGCCCAGAAAGACCGCCAGATACGCCACGGATGCATACTTGTGCCACAGACCCATCATAACTCCCTTGCAAAATCTAGAAGTGCCTCTGCCAGGGATTGAGGCCGCTCCATCGGGATGAGATGCCCTGCATCCTGCATGTCCACACGTCTCGCATTGGGTAACCGGGCAAAGAGTTCATCCACGTCATTGTGATCCAGAAAAACCCTGTCTTGGAGCCCGGTAACCACGAGCACAGGAAGTTGGAGACTTTCGTATGGAACCTCCCAATTCGCCGACCGCCCAGCCTCAGCCAGTAACTTGTAATGGCCGCTATCCAGTGCAAGGGGTTCATAAGGCTCAGGCTTCAGAAAATTCACTCGGTTGCTTGCCTGCCAGTCTTCATTCATTAACAGGGGCAGGTAGAGGTCACGGAAGAGATCCAGTCCGCCCACCTCTGCTGCACGGACCAATGCGTCTCCAATCCATTGAAGCCGGGGCCCGATGCGCCGAAGGGTATTGATAAGGACTATCCCAAGGGCGTCAGCCCCCGAGACATGTGCCTGGACCGCGAAAAGCCCGCCAATGGATAGCCCCACAAAGACAGGGCGCACGGGCTTTACCTGCTCCAGCAGTCGACCCGCATCTTCCACAATAAGGTCCCCGTCAAGCGTAAGCCCCTGAGAAAACCGGCTTTGACTTTGTCCTCGCATGTTGTAAAGCAGCGTACCATGGCCTTTTTCTCTGAGCATGGGCCCAATCACATTCTCCCAACCACTAATGTCCCCAGTTAAGGCATTGAAGAAGACAAATGTACAACCTTCTGCCTTCTTGGGTCCCGTGTATTCATAAAAAATACAATCTCCAGGTCCTAACGGTAGCTCTGGCATGATCATTGGCCTCCTCAGGATTCCGGATTGAAAGTTACCATGGTCTTATAGGGTACTCTCTCAATGATGTCAAACTTTCCTTCCCCCAAGTCATCGTAACATCCCATTTTTGTCGATTATGTTTGACTCAAGCACCCCAATTTATGTATAAATTCGTTCACAAAGTTCAGATTTGCTTTTCCATTTGACCCGAATCGATTTTCCATTTGCATAATCGGACCTAGTTCTCATTTGATTTAACCCTCCGGTGAATTCTAAAAAACCTGAGTCCTTCTGTTTGAAACCTTAAGGGGTGGGGCTTCATGGCACAAGAAGGTTTTAAACGCAAACTTACCGCCATACTGAGTGCCGATGTCGTCGGTTACAGCCGCCTCATGGGCGATAATGAGGAGGCGACCATCCGAACATTGACAATTTACCGTGAGACGATGGGCCATCTCATCCGGCAGCACAGAGGTCGCGTGGTGGATGCCATCGGTGACAATCTTCTCGCGGAGTTTACCAGTGCTGTTGATGCGGTGAACTGCGCAGTGCAGATTCAAAGGGAGCTTGCCGAGCAAAACGCCCAGTTACCCGATGATCGCAAAATGAAATTTCGCATCGGTGTCAATGTGGGGGATGTGGTTGAGGAAGAAGATCGAATATACGGTGACGGCGTCAACATTGCAGCTCGGATGGAAGCACTTGCTGAAGCGGGCGGTATTTGCATATCTGGAAGAGTCTATGATCAAGTCGAGAACAAATTGGATTTTGAGTATGCGTTTCTGGGGGAACAAAAGGTCAAAAACATCACCCGACCGGTGAGGGTATATCGGGTGTTATCTTCTCCGGATGCCGCTGCCCGTGTCCCTGATTTGTCGCCACATGAACAGGACTATCGGGAACGAATCAAAGCGCGCTACGCTGAGGAGGCTGCCTACTATGTCCCTCTGGCTGCTGAGACCACTGAAGTCAACCCCGTCCACCCAACCAAAGCGCCCCGCACAGCGGGTCGACGCAGACGTCGTGCCAAGTTCGAGTATCACGAATGGATACCCGCTGGCGAGGATATCAAACAAGTCAAACTTAACTCCTTACGGGAAGCGGTGGATAAATACCCTTGCGTTATTCTTTTGGGTGACCCCGGCTGTGGCAAAACGACAGCTCTCGAAAACTTGGCCTACCAATTTGCAGACCACCCTGACAGGTTACCCGTTCCCCTACACTTGAGTGAATTTGACTCCGGCATGTCACTGGAAGATTTCATCATTCAGGGTTGGGGTGGTTCGCTCGAGGCCGGCCATTGGGGAGCGCAGGAACTGGCGGCCAATCTGGAAGCGTACCTGGAAGAAGGCAGGCTCTTATTCCTGCTCGACGCCTTAAATGAGATGCCGCTCGAGGGTTATAGCGACCGCAGCATGGCCTTGCGTCGATTCATTGACCAGAGGGCTGCCCAAGGTAATCGCTTCCTGGTAACCTGCCGGATACTGGACTATAGCGAGGAGTTGTCTGGCCTTCAACGCGTTGAAGTGCAACCCCTTAGCAACGAAAAGATCCAGCGCTTTTTGCAGAATGAGTTGCCAGAAGAATGGGAATCTCTATGGCAAACGTTGAACCAAAGCGACGATAGCCCACATTGCCTGCTGGAAATGGCCCGCAACCCTTACTTGCTGACCGTTATGATCGACGTGTTCGAGGAAGACAGCCAATTGAGCCAGAATCGGGCCGACTTGATGCAGCGCTTTACCCACATCCTGCTGGGTTGGGCCAAGGCCAAATGCCCCCCTGAACAATGGCTAAATGCTGATGTGCAATACGAAGCCCTCTCAGTCATGGCCTTTGAAATGCAAGCGCGCTCCGGTTTCGGCACCAAAGTAAAAACTGAGCAGGTCAAAACCGTTATGCCTCACCAGGTGCAATCTGACCCCAACTGGCCTCCTCAACCTGCCCCGCCCGACCAGGTCTTGAGCCTGGCCGCTAATGCAAAGATTGTGGAAATGCCGGTTGACCGCTCCACCGTGCGCTTTTACCACCAGTTGCTGCAAGAGTATTTTGCGGCCCATCAAATGCTCAAGAAAGACCCGGGCAACCTGGCGGACCTATGGCGCTGGCCCTGGTTGGAAAAAGAGATGCCCCTGTGGGTGCGTCCTGAAAACAACTATGAGCCACTGCCGCCACCCCCATCCACAGGCTGGGAAGAAACCACCATGTTGGCAGCAGGATCAGCGCCGGAGAACGACAACCGATTGGTCCAGGCCCTGCTCAAGATCAATCCAATCTTGGCCGGACGTTGTTTGTTACAGAGGCAGGCCATGCTTGATCCGATGACCCGACAGGCAGTCATTGACCATTTACTCTCGGTCATTGCAGACCCCGAGTTGGCACTGCGCGTGCGTATTGCTGCCGGGGAGGTCCTGGGCTGCCTTGGCGATCCCCGCCTAAGTGCCATGGTCGTCATTCCTGCCGGAGAATTCCTAATGGGCGAAGGCAGGGAACAACACGAACTTTTTCTCCCCGATTATCAGTTGGGCAAATATCCGGTCACCAACGCCGAATATAAGAGGTTTATCGAGGCGGGTGGGTACCAGGACAAAAGCTTTTGGACAGAGGCGGGTTGGCAAGAGGTGGGCCAGAAGCAAAACGAACCGCGTTTTTGGCAAGATGCTCGCTTTAATAAACCCAACCAGCCCGCCATTGGGTTGAGCTGGTATGAATGCGTGGCTTATTGCCGGTGGTTGACTGCGGGAACGGGCCAATTGTATCGCCTGCCCAGCGAAGCCGAATGGGAGAAAGGGGCCAGGGGTGCTGACGGGCGCGTGTATCCCTGGGGTAATAAATTTGAGGCCAGCCAACTGAACGCGAGAGAAGGCGATCAGAAGGTCTGCGCGAGTACGCCCGTGGGGATTTATCCCACCGGTGTCAGCCCCTTTGGCCTGTTCGATTGCGGTGGTAATGTGTGGGAATGGTGTGCCACCCGCTGGAAGAAACCTTTTCCCTATGATGCTCATCAAGATGAATGGCAGACCGATTATCTTGAGGGCCAAAATCTTCGGGTACTGCGAGGCGGCTCGTGGAACTACAAGGCGGCGGCCGCCCGTTGCGTCCACCGCTTCAGGTTTCAAGCCTATGGTTGGAATGATCGTGGGGGCTGTCGGCTCGTTTCTCCGGTGTGATATTTACAGCAAACAGGAATGTTTGAGGGCCAACACCCCGCATGGTTGCTCGGTTTAGGTGAGCGCTAGGGGTTTCAGGTGCTCTTTGCGATAAATAGGATTAAACACAAATCCAGGGAGGTATAAAGATGACGGATCGATTGAAAGATAAGATTGCTCTGGTGACCGGTGGAAGCTCAGGTATCGGTCGCGCAGCGGCACAACTATTTTCCCGGGAAGGGGCAAAGGTTGTTATCGCAGATATCAACGTGGAAGGCGGCGAAGAAACGGTACGAAGCATCAGTGATGCAGGCGGTGAGGCGCACTTTGTGAAAACAGACGTTTCAAAATCGGCTGAGGTGGAGGCACTGATCAAAAAGATCATTGAGATGTACAGCCGGCTGGACTGTGCCTACAATAATGCCGGGATTTTGGGGGATGTGGTCTCAATCGTCAACTACACCGAAGAGAACTGGGATCGCGTTCTCGAGACCAACCTCAGAGGGACCTGGCTGTGCATGAAGCATGAAATCCCCCAGATGCTTGAGCAGGGCAGCGGTTCAATCGTGAATACAACCGCCACAACAGGACTATATATCGGAGGTAAGTACCGTTCCGCGTACTCAGCCAGCAAAGCCGGCATCGTGAGCCTGAGCAAAGTGGCTGCCCTGGAATATGCTGAATACGGTCTGCGCATCAACGTGATCTGTCCGGCCGCCCGGACACCCCTGCTTGAAGAGTGGTTTGAAGTTAACCCTGAGGCCGAGGCGGACTTTATCGGGCAAGCGCCCATGGGCCGGATAGCCGCCCCGGAAGAGGTGGTCGAGGGTGCACTGTGGCTATGCTCTGATGCATCCTCATTTGTCACCGGACATGTCTTGGCCGTGGAGGGTGGCTTCCTCTGCCGATAAATCACCTAAGGATACACTCTTAATCGTCCCTGAAATTTGATTTAGCGATAGTTATGCGCTATAATAAATGCTTTATAAATCCACTTTGTTTTTGAGAGATTAAAATGGCTAAAAGAGTTCGTTTTCCCTTTGACAGGCGCTCTGGAAATGATCGACGCAGAATAATCAATCGAGGATACTTCCGATTAGGAGGTGACGAAAGAAGGATTAGGGGAGAACGGAGATTTGGAAGGGAAAGAAGAAGAGACTGGCTCAGAGTGACGAAGTGGTCCAGCGCGTGGGCAGACCTTTTAGACACGAAAAAGCGTCTTAGAAAGAGATAACACCAATATCAGATTACCGATGCAGGGTCATCACGGCCCTGCTTTTTTATGGCCATTTTTCGATTGGGCTTCCCAATGGCCCCTGCGATTATATCATTTCATTCTTTCAGTGTACTCTAGAATAGCCTTGAAAAGTGAAGCACTGTGGCTGATCTGGGTATAAGCCTCCTGCTTTGTCAAAAGCCTCTCCTCTTTCTCAATCTTGTATCCAAGCGCCCTTGAGAGATTCGCAATTCGGGCAATCTCCTCTGCCAGGTCTTTTTCCGACTCAATACTTATAGGATATATTTTGATCTTGTGTAAATTCTCTAAAACCTCATGGTTTATTATTCCATCAATTTTGACATGATATTTCTGGTTGAAATCGTTATAAACAGTGTTGTGCAGTGGCTGAGAGAGATCTCCAACATAGTGAGCGCAAAAACCAAGATGGTACTCAGCATATTTCCCCATCCTTTCGACCTCAATGTAGTCTCTAACCGAGGCAATGATTGCGCCATAAAGGTGTCCGCGCTCGTCTACCTGGTTGTACCTTTCCACCTGCCCCATAACTAATGCTGAGGTGACCATTCGGTCAGGGAGGTTGCTCAAGGAATAATGATTATGAGATTCCCTATCCCCCGCTTTGAGCTTAGCCATATCCGCACCGCAGGCGTTGAACCATTTGCAGTAGCCAGCACGCTTTGCAACAGCGATATGGGTTTCGTCATGCCAGGCGCGTGAATGACTCGGAAATATAACAATGTAGATGGCCAAAAGCGTGATCGAATAAATACTTATTGCCCGCATTTAAATCTCCTTTGTGGATGAATTGCCAAAGACGAGAACCTATGCTATCCGTCTTTTACCCTATTTGCAAGATGCCCATGGCAAACCTTCCCAGGAACTTGCAAGAATATTCTTGGTTTCCACTTTTTTGATGGAGAAAACTACCCGACAAGAAGGAGCACAATTTGCAATATATTGTTGGAAGGCAACAACTGAGGGGTGATAACATAAAACTCAGCCACGGTGCTTAGCCGTCGACTGGAGTGTATTTTTAGATACTAAAATAAACAATGGTTATGGTAGAACCCTTAGTCAATAGGGCCCGTCAGTATTGTATTTTTCTTTAGTAAAAATAATTTTTCCATTTTTAATGAAGTCAATAACATAGACGGTGGAGGCATATTCGATTCCATGAGTCGTATATACTGACAATAAGACATCGCAATCGACGTTCTTTATACTAAATAAAGCGATCTTCCTCGCATTTAATATCGTATCAGCCCTGGTAATCTTTGATAGTGTAGAGCCATACTTGTCTTTGAGTTCGTGATCAGATCTAATATGTTCTATGGCCGCTTTATATTCTATATCGGAATATTGTCTTATATCGGAGCCACCAAAATAGAGCATCTTTTCAATCTGATAATTGTTGATTGAAACCACCGTCATCGGTACATCTGTGGTCTTCTTCTCGACTTTATAAAGGAGTGCATCTTGACGTGATTCCGAAAAGGGATATTTAAAATATTTACTGTTTTTTTCAGTCTCTCCTATATATGTCGCTTTAATCAATCGGCTGAACGAGGCGTTAACAGTGGCCCATTTTGCTTTTTTAATGGGATATATCGCTATTTGTTCGGAATAATTTAACCCTTCAAAATGCTGCTGATTGTCATGCCCGCCATCTAATGAAAACCGCTCCAGATAAACATTTCCTGACGGGAATAGTTCCCCGATCAGGATATTGTAGTAGGGGTCTGTAATATCTTTATCCTCGGGACCCTCACCTAGCGCTTCTGAACTCAGCATACTTATTATTAAACTGAGTGAAAAAATCGCTATTATCGACCATCTATTCATAACTATTACCTAATGGATATCTAACGCCGAGCTGAGGGGCCGAGCAGCGCGAAGCGCCGCTTTGCCAGGTCCCAGCGATCGGCAGGGAGCAACTCCAGGGCCTTGTTATGTTGCCGTACTGTCCTACTAAACGAAAGCATAAATAAGAAATGCGCCAAATGCCATTGCTATAACACCGCCAACACGACCAATAGGCTTTGCCAGGGATAAAGCCCACGACATTAACCGATTGAAATTGCGCCGCCCCATTACAGCTAGAATTATAGCCGCCACAATAGAGAGCCAACCAATAATCTCAATGACTAGGGGAAATTTAGATATGCTGGATTGATATATAAGTAAAACACCAAGAACTATTCTTATTACAACAGCCAGAATATGTAGTTCCAGCTTGTCCAAATTATTTCGCAGAAAGCCGAATACGACTTCCGGATTTATTACGATTACTATTCCGGCCAATAGAGTCAGAGCACCAAATATTATTATCACTGCAGTCATAATCTATTTTCTATAGCAGCATAAAAATGGTATTTAACGGGTTTCGTTTTTTCCGGCCTGCAAAACTTCAACCAAATTATACATAGATTTCCTTAATAACTCCACCCTATTAGGGAAACTGAAGGATTCTTCTTTATTTGGGTAGTTTTCAATCTATGATTCTGATAGATTACCAATGAGTCTGTCGGAAAACATCCATCTGCCGTTCGGCAAGCTCACGATCCTAAGCAGGGTCGAAGGACTGCGTTACCCTCATCCCTCGTTACTGCGGCGTACTTCTCTGTACGCCTCACTCCTCGGGATTTGTCCGCGCTTCGCTTGGACTCCCCACCCTGCGGGCGGGTCCCCGGTTTCGGAAGCCTTGCATATGGACATTTTCCATCAGCCTCTAGAAGGCTGGTTTTTCGACAGATTCAAGGCTAATCGTCATTCTAGCCCTATCGATGAAAACATTGAAGGAGGAAACCATGGATCAAAACGAAATACCGAAATGGATTGGAAAATTACAACAAAGCAACCCCCAATTCGCGGACATGTATCTTGCTCAGAGTAAAAAGATAATGCAGGATGGCGCCATTCCAGCAAAATATAAAATCCTCATGACAATGATTGTAGATGCGATCATGGCTCACCCCGAGGGTTGTTCTGCAATTGCCAATCGTGCCCGTGCAGCGGGTGCGTCTGAGGCTGAAATTAACGAGGCTATTGAGGTGGCCTACTTATTCGGCGGCACGCCAGCCTTGGTGACAGCGACAAATGCCCTCAGCACAGGTGGCCAGTAATGGGGGGAGCAGGGATAGAGGGTACTTTTATTAAATAAATTAGTAAAATATTTGGACGTGCTGTAGTTTCCATAAAATGATGCGGCGATCTATAATATATGTTATGCATTTCAAATATGAGATGAGGATAAATCTAGGGGGAATAGCATTATGAAGATAAATCCGGACTTGATTTCTCCTTGTGGTCTTTATTGCGGCGTCTGTGCCATCTATATCGCAGACCGCGATAATAATGACAAATTCAAGGAGCGTTTAGTGAATCTTTACAAGGGAGAGGTCCCTGGTAAAGGCATCCTTCCTAATTGTGAAAATTTATCCATAGAAGATATTAAATGCCATGGCTGCTTATCTGATGAACAGTTCATGCATTGCAAACAGTGTGATATCAGGGCCTGCACAAAGGAGAAAGGCTACACGGGATGTCATCAATGCGATGAATTTCCTTGTCAGCATATTGACAATTTTTCCATGACTGTTGGCAAGAAAGTTATATTACGGGCTATTCCATATTGGCGAGAGGTGGGTACTGAAAAATGGATTCGAGATGAAGAAGCCCGCTATATCTGTCCTGAATGCGGCAACAAACTTTTCCGGGGCGTTGTACAAT
>Ga0209536_100003025_pt1 | contig 27227 bp, 23 predicted proteins | sample DeeMarSeWOR28_12_FD_187461 | JGI IMG/M metagenome (GOLD analysis project Ga0209536, IMG submission 187461) | Marine sediment microbial communities from White Oak River estuary, North Carolina - WOR-2-8_12 (SPAdes) (version 2) | ecosystem: Environmental > Aquatic > Marine > Intertidal zone >... | reverse complement strand
CGCCCTCGCACGCGATCCGCGCGCGGGCGACGTACGCGCCCTGTGCCCGGATCTCCTGCGAGCCGTCTCCGACGAGGCCGCACTCCGCCGGGAACACCGGGGCGATGTTGATCTCGACCTCGCCCCCGGTCGGTCGTTTCCAGAGTGACTGGTAGACGCCGGCCTCCACCTCGCGGAGCTCCAGATATCCCGGCCGGGATTCGTGGGCATCGGCAACGGTGGGCCCGCCCGGCAGCCCGTACGGAAGGGTGGAGAGAACGAGCAGGGCGAAGAGCAGGCCGGCGGCCCGCGCGTGGACTCGGCTCACCGCGCGACCCCCGGGACGTCGATCGCTTCCATGCCGTCGGGCCACTCGACCGTGACCGTGTACTGCTCGAGCAGTCCGTCGAAGTAGGCCTGCTCGGCCTCCTGCGTGCGCTCGAACATCAGGTCCCGGTAGACCTCGGCGCGCGCGGCCTGCAGCGCCGGAGCGTCGCCCTCGACGCGGGTGTCGATGCGTACCAGGTGCAGGCCGAAGGGAGAGGCCAGTGGCCCACTCCACGTCCCGACGGGCTGCTGCATCATGAGCTCCGTGAAGTCGGGCCCGTATACGGAGCGAAGCTCGCGCTCGGAGATGTCCGGGTAGGCCAGCGGATGAAGGAACGGATCCGTCAGTGGCCCGATGTCCTGGTCGGGATCGGCCTGCAGCCGGGCGAGCACCGCCTGGGCACGCGCCTCGACATCGGACCCTCCGGACCCGATGAATACCTGAACGAAGCGAAGTCGGCCGTCGCTCCTGTACCGGTCGGCGTGCTCGTCGAGGTAGGTCTGGAGTTCCTCGTCGGTCGGCTCGACCGTACCGATGAAGTCCGCCGTCATGAACTCGAGCTTCTGGCGGAGCCGTCGCCGGATGATCTGATCGTCCTGGTCGAGGCCCATGCCGAGCGCCTCTCGGTAGAGCACCTCCTCCTTGAGGAACTCTTCCATCAGGCCGCGGAACTCGTCCTCGGTGGGCGGGCGGTTCCACGTCATCCGGAAGCCTTCGAGCAGTCGCTCGACGTGCCCCTCCGTGATCGCGATGCGCGTGCTTCCCGGCGTCGCCGGCTCGCCCCGGACGATGCCGATCGCGAAGAGCAGCGCGCCGAGCGCGAGGAAGTGGACGAGGGGTTCTCGGAGGAAGGATTTCACGAGCTTTGGCAAGGAAGTGTCAGCGGCGGCCGGCGAGGTTCGCCCCGTACGCGATCACGAAGACGGCGAAGGCCACCAAGCTGATGGGAGGCATGCCCCCGTGCCACCCCGCGGGTCGAAGCCAGCCCTCGAAGCCCATGAAGAAGACGTGCACACCGCCCAGGAGCAGGGCCCAGATGAGGAAGCGCCGGCTGGTGATGAAGCCGATGAACGCCTTGTCCTCACGCAGGAAGGTCTGGAACGAGAGGTTGTACGCCCACAGGACGACGAAGGCGAGAACGCCCCCCAGCATGCTGATGCCGGCGAAGGCCGTGAGGGTGCCGTCGTCGAGGAAGAACTGGGCGTACACCTCGGGCTTGAAGAGCAGGAAGCTCATCAGGGCGTGTACCAGAGCCAGGAGGAAGCCCGTCATGCCGAGCGCCTTGCGGGCGTTCAGCCACGACGGCGTGACTCGCCCCGTGAGGTTGTTCAGCGGACCCAGCCCGAAGTTGAGCGCGAGCAGCAGGAAAGCGTCGAGAGCCAGCGCCTTGTTCAGGATGAAGAAGGGGAAGTCTTTCCAGGGCACCGGGCCCGCCAGGTGGTAGCGCGTGACGGCATAGGCGAGCGAGAACGCGGTCGCCCAACCGATGAGCGCTTTCGCGGCCGATGAGGCACCCGGCTCCCCGCTGCCTCCGGGCCCGGCCGCGGTCGATGTCACCTGTCGTCTTGGCCCGGCGGCACGTACGGGTCGGGTGTTCCGGCCGCGATGGGCGGAAACGCGCGCAGCGAAGCCACGTGCTCTTCTAGCTGAGGCAGAGCCGCTCGGAGCACCCATGTGTTCGGGAAGATGACGTTGTCACGTTCCTGCTGATCACGCATGAGGTTGTACACGCGCGGCATCGTGTACGAATCCATGATGCTCGACCACACGTCCTGCTCGTTGAAGTGGACCTTCCAGTTCTGCCACTTCACACCGAAGACGTCGTTGCCCATGTAGACGACGAAACCGTCTCGGCCCGACTCGTCCGTTTCCCCGCGGAGGAAGGACGAGACGTCGATGCCGTCGATCGGCCGGTCGTCCGGAACGCTGCCGCCGGCCAGCGCGGCGAACGTCGGGAAGAGATCCATCGCGTGGACGATCTCGTCACTCGTGCGGCCAGCTTCGATCCGTGCTGGCCACCGCATGGCGAACGGTACCCGGAGCGCCCCCTCGAAGCCGGTGAAGAGCGTGCCGCGCCAAGGACCTGCGCTCCCGTGTGCGGCGGTCTCGACCGTGATGTTCACACTTCCGTGTGGTCCCGCCTCCGGGCCGTTGTCGGCCGTGAAGATGAAGATCGTGTTCTCGGTGATGCCCAGCTCATCGATCTTGTCGAGGAGTTCACCCGTGTAGCTGTCGATCTGCATGAGGAGATCCGCCCAGATGCCGTTGCCCGACCGGCCGATGAAGTCCGGGTGCGGAAGCGTCGGGAAGTGGGTGGCCGTGTAGGGCAGATAGACGAAGAACGGACGCTCCGCCTCCGCCTGACGGGTCATGAAGTCGATCGCGCGATCCGTGAGCTCACGATCGATGAGCGGGCGGTACTCCAGGTCGTACACGCGCACCTGCTGCGGCGTCGAGCCCTTCGTGCCCTCCATCACGGGGCCGCTGTTGATCCCGCTCTCTGCGAAGCCCTCGAGGGCCGTCCACGCGGACTCGTCCGTCGTATTCGGAATGCCGTACCACTCATCGAAGCCCTGATCAGTCGGGAAACGGCCGTCCGTTCGCCCGAGGTGCCACTTTCCATACATCCCCGTGGCGTACCCGGCGTCGGAGAGCATCTCCGCCATCGTGACTTCCCACTGGACGAGTCCGTACACGCCTTCGCCGAGTGGCACCGTCCCGTTGCCGCTGCGGATCGCGTAGCGGCCCGTCATCAGCGCGGACCGTGACGGCGTGCATTGGACCTCGACGTTGAAGTTCGTCAGTCGCAGCCCTTCAGCGGCAATCTGGTCGAGGCGTGGCGTTTCTGCTCCACGGACGATTCCGCCGCCGTTGAAGCCGGGCTCGCCCCATCCGAAGTTGTCCATGAAGACGACGACGATGTTCGGCTGTTCCTGCGCGGCGACCGGTGCCGCGGTGGCGAGCGCCAGGATGGCCAGGAAGGTCGGGACAGTGCGCTTCAGCATGCTTCTGCTCTCGAGTGCGGGGTGAGGCGGGCGGCAGCAGGGGCGCCTCCCACCGACAGGTGCTTCCGGGCCTACATATCCGGCGTGTACCAGATCGGGCTCGTGTACGCCCGCTCCTGGTGCTCCATCGGTACGTCGACCGGCATGTTGTTGATGTTGAAGAACCTCTTGTCGTACGCTTGCCACGTCGGCGTCGGGATTTCGAGGACGCGGGCGTAGTACGAGGCCCGCTGGTCCGGATCGAAGTCGGGATCCGTCCAGACGGCGCGCAGTTCGGCGTCGCCGATGTTGTTCAGGAAGCTCGCGTCGTCGACGTCGACGGTGTTGCCGACCGCCTCCCGGGCACGTCCGTCGGATCCGATCTCGCGACCGTCGGCGACGGCCACGTCGTAGATCCGCTCTTGTCGCTCCCCATCGGCGTCGACCCAGACCTTGACCACCTGGAGTCGGTCGAGATTCGCGCCCCACGGATCTTTTGCGGCTCCGACCATGAAGACCGGAGCGTCGGCACCGCTAGGGCGCGCTGGAAGGTCGCCGCCCATCGGGACGCCGCGGTCGTACCCGATCGACACCGCGTCCGGGCGGAAGACGTCGTCGGGTCCGTACTCCCACCCGCCGAAGAAGCGGACAGTGATTCGTGTGCCCGTCGTGGCGTACGTCTCCTTCTTCCGCATTGCCTCGAAGATCGCCTCGCGCGTGTTCTCCCTCGCCCAGACGGCTGCGAGTCCGGAGGCCAGTGTCTCGTACGAGTACGTCGTGAGTGACTCGTCGCCCCCGACGGACGCGATGACCACGTGCTCCCAGCGGTCTTCCGACGGCTCCATGGTCGGCGTCTTGCTCCACGTGTTCTCCTCACGCGTCGTGGCGAGAGAGGTGTGGGCGTCGGTGCTCCCGATCATGCCGAACTTGTAGGGGTTGGCTCCCAGATCCTCTTCGAGCTGCATCCCGACCCCGAAGGCGGAGCGTGCGTACTCGTACTCGTACATCCAGTCCTCTTTCGGCTTCAGCCCGGCGATGTCTCCCTTGTCCCACGTGCCGTAGTCGGCAAACTCGTCGTCCGGCGAGAGGAAGGGGTGCGTCTCTCCGTCACCTTTCATCTGGGTGACCTCGTAGAGTGGCTCGTAGCGCATGCGGGTCGCCGCGTATTCCGCGTCGATCGGCTCACCGTTGAGGCGCGTGATCGGGAACATCTGCCCATTCGAGACGTTGCCGTTGTGCGCGATCGCGAGCGCCGTCCCACCGGTCGCCTCCTCGTACGAGCGCATGTACGCCCACAGGTCCTCGGGATCGATCGAATCGAAGGCGCTGAAGGGGAGGACCTGGCCTGCCTTGTCGGGGCCGTCCTTGAAGATCACGACGCGGTGAAGGTTACCCGGCGTCTCGATCTCCGCGATCGACGTCCACTCGAAGCCGATGAGCGTGGTGAAGCGACCCGGCTCGTTGTACTGCTCCGCGAACTCGAGCGAGCGGTCCCAGACCGTGCGCGACATGCGCGGGTTGTCGATCGGGTCGGTGCCCACGGTGACCGCGTCCGCCAGCCACTGCTGGAAAGCACCCCGGCGATCGCCCGCCTTCACCATGTCGTGCACCATCTTGCCCCACTCACTGGAGAGGAGCTCCGAGTTGGACTCCGCGATCATCGGGGCGAGTCCGAAGTTCTCCGCGTGGTCCGATACGACGAGGAAGTCGAGCGGACGAATCAGGCGTGTCCGCATGCCCGCCGCGGAGAGGACCTCTTCACCCCGCGCGAAGCGGTACGCCCAGTCTGGGCCGAGCGTGTTGCCGATCATGCCCGCGTCCGTCGAGTACGACGAGTGCAGGTGGGTATCTCCCCAGTATACGCCTTCGGCGAAGTTCGCGTTCGTCGCGGTTCGCTCGACGTACGGCGAGTAGATTTCCTGCGGCTCCGCGTCGCGGTCTGGACGGACCTGGGCGGACAGGGGCAGGACGACGAGGGCCAGAGCCGTCAGAGAAAGCGTCAGAGGTTGGGTCATGGCGCGACGGGGTTGAAAGATCGTGTGAGTCGGTAGCCTAGGACTTATTGAGCCCGTAGTTGATCCGGATCTGGTCCGGGTCACCGGCGCGGACCCGCGCCACGAGCTCGTCGACCAGTAGCTGCTGCCCCCTGCCCAGGTCGAGGTACCACTTCACGTTCCGCCAGGCCGAACAGAGCGATCAGCAGGATCGTGACTCGGCCGGAAACGTCGGTGCGGTTCACCCGGCTTCTTCCCGCGTGCGACGGGAATTGGACGTAGAACCGTACAAGGCCCCCACCCATACTCTCGCGATGGCCTCGTACACCGGCTCCTGCGGGGCTCTCGGGCGGCGGCCGAAGGCGTGGATGAGGGTGTGGGCGTCCATCCGGTTCAGGGCGACGGCCACCGGTCGAGCCTGGAACGCCGGGATGAGGCCCTGGGCCTGATCCGCCTCGATCCGTGCCGTCACGACGTCGTCCCATCCGCTCATGAACGTCGTCCACGCCTCCTCCAGCTGCTCGTCCGTCGGCGCGGCGTCGGTGATGGCCTGGAGTACGGGACCGTAGTGATGGCACACGCGCACCAGCTCGCGGAGCGAGTCCCGCAGGAGTCCGACCGGATCGCCGTCTCCGGCCAGCCAGGGCTGCACTCCGGCAACGATCTCCTCGCGCAGTTCCTCGAGGAGGGTCGCCATCAGGTCCTGAAGATCCTCGAAATACTGATAGAACGCGGACCGACCTGCGCTGGTCGGCGCCATCACTGCCGCGACCGTCATGTCACGGAACCGATTCGACCACAGGAACTCGAGAGCCGAGTTCAGGATCTCGGCTCTCGTCCGATCCGACTTCTTCTCGGCGTCCGAGGGGGTTGGAAACGGTGAGGGCGACGATGGGGCGGTGGGACGCGACATTCGGCCGAGGTCGAGCGAGTTGTGGGGCCTCGAGGCGAGGCGGACCACGGAAGCTTCTGACACTGCGTCGATTCGTCAACGCGTGCGTGCCGTCCGCGTCCCGACCGGCGTGCCGCCTCCGGTGTCTGGGCTCCGGCGTGGTCCTCAGAAGTGGAAGACCGCTCCGAAATGCGCCCCGTGCCGGATCGTGTCGTAGTCCACGGTGCCCCCACCCTCCGACGAGTCCGTGGAGTAGTTCACGCCGGTCGCCTTGTAGCTGAGCAGCACGGACCAGCCCGGTGAGACCTCGTAGCCGAAGTTGCCCATCGCGTGCCAGGTGAAGTCGGACGCGACCCCGAAGCCGCCGATGTCGGCGTCGAAGCCGGCGAACCATCCCTCGCCCAGCGGCGTCTTCACGGAACCGCCGATGATCGGATCGACCCAGCTGTCGCTTCCGTCGAGCGTACCGGGATTCGGCTCGGTCAGGCGGAAGGCGAGCGAGGTGCTCCAGAAGCGAGCTCCGGCGTACACGTAGGCCTGCTCGTTGAGCTTTCGGCCCACCGCGAGTCGACCGACCGACTCCTCGGCCTGCGTGGTGAAGACGGCGTTCTGATCGGTGGCGGCCTTCCCCTCGAACTCGACGGCGAAGATGTCCGACACCAGACCCCACTCCCGATACCAGACGTTGAGATCGATCGCCAGGCCGGGCGACGCGCTCGAGAGGAGATCGCCGAGCGACAGCGTCCGCGGGTTGTCGACGTTCGAGAAGCCGATGTCGCCGGAGAGGGTCGTGAACTGGGCGGCCGCTCCCAGGTCGATCTGCCATTCACTGTCCTGGGCCGCGACGGGAAGTGCCGACGAGGCGAGCACGGCGATGGCCGCGCCGATCACGGGGCGAACACGGGGATTCACGGACGGGCCTCCGGTGGAGTTGAGCGTTGGTCGCGGAAACGTACGCGCGAAGCTCTCTCCCGTTCCAGCATCACCGGGGCCGGTGGGAGCTCAGGACTCCCTCGGATTGAGCGGCCCGAGCGTGCTCGGGTCCGTGAGACCGGACGCTGCCGGCCGATGCAGGACGCGCCGCCTGGCCGATTTCAGCTGCCCGGCCAGGGCGGCCCCCGACCAGGAGGAGGCGTCCGACGAGCCTGCACCGTACAGGACCTCGTCGAGGCGGCGCAGCTCCGTGCCGAGCGCGGGGTCCTGGGCGGCATCCACGAGCTCACCCGCCGTGCCCGTTCCTCCGATGGGGTCGAGCCGGTCGAGCCATGCGGCCAGGGCGTTCGCGCTCGCGCGCGGGTCGTTCGACCGCACCGCGGCCTGGAGCCGTCGAAAGTAGGCCGCCTCCGACTCCGCTCGGGCCCGCCTGCGAGCCCGCGTGCGGGCGCGCCAGGGAGGAATGCGCGGGCCGATCAGCCGATAGCCGACGTACGCGAGCCCCGCGATGATCGCGAGACCCGTCAGCCAGCGTCGAAGCCGCTCGTCGACCCCGGTGGCACCCGGGCCGGCCGACGCCTCCTCGACGTCCAGACTGTCGGGGGGCAGCTCGATCTCGGCCGCGAGGTCCGGATTGGCCACGACCTCGAACGCGAGGCCGGGTGCCTCGGCCCGGCGCAGCCGTCCCGTCGTCCAGTCCCACCAGTCGACGCGGACCGGCGGGAGCGTGTAGCTGCCCTCCGCCGTGGCCACGTAGGAAGCGGACTCGACCCGCCTGCCCAGGACGGCCGTGCCCCGCTCTCCGCCCGTGTCCTCGAGCCGCGGAGGCGCGGGGTAGACGGCGAGACCTTCGACCGAGTCGAAGGCGAGCGGCGGCACGACCATCGAGAGCGTGCCGTCGACCTCCGTGGTCACGACTCGCGTGAACGCCTCACCGACCCGGATCGTGTCCGGCGCGGGCTCCACGGACTGAACGAGTCGCAGCTCGGCCGCCGCGATGAAGACGGGCAGCCCGCGTGCGGCCTCGGGGATGACGGCATCGAAGCGAACCGGAGCCGCGTATGCGGTGTCGACCACCACCCGACTGCCGACGCCGTAGCGAACCTCCACCGGGATCGGTCCGACCTCGTAGCGGCCCACACGATTCGGGTAGATCGTGTAGCTGCGTCGCTGCCCGGCCCACGTGCGTCCCTCGATCCGCTCGGTGAAGTTCGTGCCTCGCTCGTTGAAGAAGGCGATCGCGCCGGGCAGCTCCAGGGCGTCGTACGCGGGGGCACCGCGGAAGAAGGTGGGGACGAGCACTTCGATGCCCACGGTCACCGGCTGTCCGACGACGACTGCCTCTCCGGGGGCGACCGAAGCACGGGCCATCGGAGCGGGCTCATCCTGGGCGTTCACCCGGTGCTCGGCGCGCAGGACCGGCGCGAGCAGAGCGAGCACGACCGTCGTCGCGAGCGCAGGCAGATCTGGCCGAGGCCGGATGGGTCTCGGCCGGTGACCGCGCGCAGGACGGCTCATCGGGCGCCCTCGTCGCCGGTCCGGCGCGCCTGCTCGATCAGGAACCGGCGCCGGAGGAACTCGCTGGGAGACGTCTGGAGTCGTCGCAGCCAGATCTCGGCGAGCTGCTCGTCGCTGAGAAGCTCCTGAGGAACCTCTCCGCGTTCCCCGCGCTGCTCTTCGTTACCGAAGTCGACCGAGTCGGCCTCGAACGTCGGCGGCGGGGCGGCCTCGGGCAGGTCCGGATCTTCCTCGGGCGGTGGTGGGATGAGCGACCGGACGTAGTCGCGATTCTCCTCTGCCTCGCGCCATCCCGGTCGGGCGGCCAGGGCGCGGTCGTAGGCGTCGACGGCGGCCGGATAGTCGCCGAGCCGTGCGAGCGCGTTGCCCGTCCCGAACGCCCCGTCCGGAGTGTCGGCGAGCGCCCAGGCGTCGATCGCTTCGGAATAGGCGCCCGCTCTGTAGTGTGCGACCGCACGCCACGCCGGGTCCGCGAAACGCGCAGCAGCCGCCTCGTATCGCCCGGCCTCGTAGAGTCGGCGCCCCTGCTGGTCCGGCGTGAGCCACAGGTTCAGGAAGCGCACCTCCGATTCGCTTCCGGCGCCGGAGCACCCGGCGAGCGCCAGCACCAGGGCCACCGCGCTCCAGCGAACGGTCCAGCCCTTCCGGAACCACAGCAGCGCCAGCAACACGATCGGGATCATCAGGTAGTAGCCCGCGTCCTTCCAGCGGGCGGTAGGATCGTCCTGCTGCACCTGCCTCAGATTGCTCTGGATCCTGCGCTGCAGCCGCTCGACGTCCCTCGCATCCACGGTCGAGCCGGCCACGAAGGCGGAGGTGGAGGCGGTGAGGGCGTCGAGCCCGTCGCGGTCGAGGGTCGCGACGATGCGCCCGCCGGCTTCGTTGGTGGCGAACTCGTTGGCTCCGGTTCGAATCGGGCCGCCCTCGCTGGTGCCGATCGCCAGCACCAGCACCGCGTCCGGCGAGCGGGCTTCGTGCTCGACGAAGGCGTCGACCCGGTCGGCGCCGATCCCGTCCGTGATGTAGAGGATCGAGCCCGGTACCGAGTCCCGCGCGAGAATCGAGTCGGCCAGGGAGAGTGCGGCGACCGGGTCCTTCCCGGGGGCCGGCATGATGGATGTGCTCAGGCCGTCCAGGAACGTCTCGAACATGGTGACGTCGGTCGACATCGGCAGGACCGTGTGCGCGGAGCCCGCGTAGGCGATGAGCGCGGTGCGAGCACCGGGTCGGAGCGCGAGGAGGTCACGCACCTTCTGCTTCGCTCGTTCCAGTCGGGTCGGCTGCACGTCGATGGCGTCCATCGACTGCGAGAGGTCGAGTGCGATGACGAGGGGCGCGGTGTCTTCGGCGAACGGCGAGACCTCGCGCTCCCACGTCGGCCCCGCGGCCGCGACGGACGCGAGGGTGGCCACCGCGGTGACCTGGTGGATCGGCCGGATGCGCCAGCCTCCACCGGGTCGGACGGTGAGGTGATCGAGCAGGTGGGGGGCGATCATCCGTCCCCATCGACGCCGCGGGTCGGAGCGGCGCGACAGGAAGACGTACAGCGCGACGGTGGGCAGGAGCGCCCAGAGGACCTGGGGGCGCAGGAAGTGAAAGTCCGGCGCCATCGCCTCAAGCATCGGAGGGCTCCACGAGCCCGGGCCTGCCTCGGGTGGCGGAGGTCGTGACCCGGAGGCCCGCGCGCGCGGCCATCACCGCGTGGTAGCAGAGGATGAGCAGGAGCGCGGCGCCCAGGGGCCACTGGAAGAGAGGCCGGGTCGGGCGGTAGCTGGTGGTCTCCAGCTCCTCCGGGGTAAGGGCGTCGATCTGCCGGTACACCTCCTCGAGCGTCTCGCGATCCTCCGCCAGGAAGGACGCTCCACCGGTCGCGGCGGCGATCGCCTCGGTCGTCTCGAGGTCGAGCGCGGCCGCTCCGGTCGCCGCCGGATCCCCCATCGCGATCGTGTGGATCGTGATGCCCGCGTCGGCCGCGATGCCCGCCGCCTTCTCCGGCGGCACCTTGCTACCGGTATCGGCTCCGTCCGTGAGAAGAACGAGCACCTTGTCGTCCGCCTCGCTCGCCTCGAACGCGCGGATGCTCAGTCCGATGCCGTCCCCGATCACGGTCTGGGGGCCGGCCATGCCGGCCTCGACCTGCGCGAGCTGGGCACGAACGAGGTCGTGGTCGGTGGTGAACGGGGCCTGGACGAACGCCTGGGTCCCGAAGACCACCATGCCGATCCGGTCACCCTCGCGCCGGTCGATGAAGCCGTCGATCACTTCGACGGTCGCGGTGAGACGGCTGATCCGCTCGCCGGCAGCGTCGACCATGTCGGCGATGTCCATGGATCCCGAGAGGTCGACGGCGAGCATCAGGTCGCGGGCGGACTCGGTGCGCACGATCGGCGGCTCGACGATCTGGGGGCGCGCCAGCGCGACGACGAGGCAGGCCCACACCAGCGGTGCGAGGACGATCTGGAGCAGGTTTCGGCGGAGCACGACACCGCCACGACGAGGCTCCACGCCCGTCGCCTGCGCCATCGCCTCCAGGAACGGGGCGCGCACCGACGTCTCCCGTTCGCGGTAAGGCGGAAGCAGCCACCAGGTGAGGATCGGCAGTGGCAGAAGGGCGAGCACCCACGGGTACGCGAGCTCGTACACGTCAGGCCTCCCGGTCGGCGCCGGCCGCGGGGTCCGGGGGGCGGTGGGTGCGAATCCAGTCCTCGACCAGGGCGAAGAGCGACTCCAGCTCCGAGCCGACCAGGCCGTGGATTCGATCGGGCCGTGCGTAGGCGAGCTCGGGGAGGCGTCGACCGGGCCCTTCGGTAAAGGCCGGGCGCGCATACGATCGGTCGAGGTAGGAGAGCCACGCCTCCCCGCTGAGCCCGGCGACCGCCGCGCGATCCGTCGCGGAGAGGGCGACGCGCTTCACGAGCTCGGGCAGGGCGGCGAGCGCACGGGTTCTGGCTGCCCGGTCGCCGTCGGTCATGACCGTTTGCTGGAGCTTTGCGAGCTCCGCGAGCGCATCGCGCCGGTACGCGGCGCGCTGCCAGGCTCGATACCGTGACCACGACCATCGTGCCAGCACCGCGAAGACCACCACGGCGAGCACGGCCCAGCCGACGGTCTGCGGAAGCCAGCTCACCGCCTGGGGCTCGATGATGTCGTGAAGTCGGTCGGGGTTCATCGTCCCGGCCTCCCCCCGCGAGCCGCGCGTCCCAGGAGTCTACGGACCTGCGCCATCTCGTCCTCGCCGCACGACACTGGAAGTGCGGGGACGCCGATCTCGTTCTGCCACGAGACGACCGCTGCCAGCCTGCCCTGCGCCAGCTCGAGGAGGCGGGTGCGGGCCTTGCCGGTGCCGAAGTCGATCTCCATCTGGAGCTCCCCGTCGCCGACCACGAGGCGCCCAGCCTCCGGCAGCTCCTGGCTCGCCGGGTCGAACACCGGGATCGCGAGCACGTCGTTCCGCTGTGCCATTCGGGTGACGAGCCGGGTGGTCTCGGCGTCGCACCCGTCGAAGTCGGACACGATCGCGACCAGGAAGTCGTGCTTGGCGATGCGATCCGCCGTGGCGAGCACCTCGTTGAGCATGGCCGGGTTGGCACGCACGGGGGAGTCCGCACGAAGCGCACGGTTCCTGTCGAGGATCGCGTGCAGGATGCGCAGCACCGTCTCGGTCGAGCGGTGCGGGGTGATCTCCTCTGCCGTTTCGTCGTCGAAGACGATCGCCCCGACCCGGTCTCCGGCACCCGTCACGCGCCATGCGCTCGCCGCCGCCAGACGGGCCGCGGACACGGACTTCATGCTTCGTACCGAGCCGAAGAACATGGAGATGCGCTGATCGACGATCAGGAGGGCCGGCCGGTCGCGCTCCTCGGTGTACACCCGGACGTGCGGGTCACCGGTGCGTGCCGTGACCTTCCAGTCGATCGTGCGCGGGTCGTCTCCCGGCAGATATCCGCGCAGCTCCTCGAAGTCGAGTCCGCGCCCGCGGATGCGCGAGGCGTGCCGTCCGGACAGGAGCGAGTGCACGGGCTGCCGAGGCAGGAAGGAGAAGCCGCGCGCGAGGAACTGGAGCCGCGTCAGCTCGTCGAGCGTGACGTAGACGCCGTCCTCGTTCGGCTCGGTCACGGCCGTCGTGCTCCGAACGCTAGGCGACCGCGACGACCTTCACGATCTCGTCGATGACCGTGTCGGCCGGAACGCGGCTCGCATGCGCCTCGTAGCTCAGCTTGAGGCGGTGGCGGAAGACGTCGTGGATCACGGCCCGCACGTTGTCCGGGCTGACGTGGTCCTGTCCGTTCAGCCAGGCGTGGACACGGGCGCACTTGTCGAGTCCGATGCTCCCGCGGGGGCTGGCGCCGATGTCGATCCACGAGGCGATCTCGTCCGAATAGCGTTCCGGGTAGCGCGTCGCGAACACGAGATCGACGATGTATCGCTCGATCGCCTCCGAGACGTGGAGCGAGGTGAGGTCGGCGCGGGCGTCGAAGACCGCCTGTTGCGGGACCGGCGCCGCCGGAGCCGGATCTCCGCCGGAGCTCTTCTTCGAGCTGCCGCCCTCCTCGGACCGCACGAGGCGCACGATATCCGCCTCCGCGGACTCCTCGGGGTAGTCGATGTTCACGTGCATGAGGAAGCGGTCCATCTGCGCCTCCGGCAGCGGATACGTCCCCTCCTGCTCGATCGGGTTCTGGGTCGCCATGACCATGAAGAGCGGCGGGAGCGCGTGTGTCGTCTTGGCGACGGTGATCTGGCGCTCCTCCATCGCCTCGAGCAGCGAGGACTGGACCTTCGCGGGAGCACGATTGATCTCGTCGGCGAGCACGATGTTGGCGAAGATCGGCCCCGGCTCGAACCGGAACTCGCCCGAGCCGCCGGCCTGATGGTAGACCTCGGTGCCGGTGACGTCCGAGGGGAGGAGGTCCGGCGTGAACTGGATCCGGGAAAAGTCCGCGTCGAGGTTCTTCGCGAGTGCCTTCACCGCGCGTGTCTTGGCGAGGCCGGGCAGTCCCTCGACCAGGAGGTTGCCGTTCGCGATCAGCCCGATCAGGAGCCGCTCGATCATCTCCTCCTGCCCGACGATCGAGCGGCCCATCCGGGCCTTCAGTTCGTGAATCTGCTCACGGGCCGTGGCGGACATCGCTACCTCGGGCTGATCGGAATGGACTCGAGTCTCGCAGGCTGACGGAGCGCTTCGGGCCAGGAGAAGTCGCGGTGGGCACGTGGGAGGTCCCTGCGGATCGGACAGTAGCGAGGCCACGACCGGACAGACAGGGATCTTCGAGGATTCGCTGGTTCAAGATCGTGACACCGTGCACGAGTCCGAGGTGCAGAACGACGAAGCGGGGGTGGCTGGTGGCCACCCCCGCCCGATCGGCAGGCACGAGAAACGTGCCCGCGGCATCACGACGTGGCTTCGATCAGCCCCCCGGAGGCAGGAGCTTCTCCATGACCTGCTCGAGCGAGAACGACGCGGCCCGTTGGCGCGGTGGATACTCGACGAAGGTCTGCAGGAAGTTGCCGACGTACGTCTGGGCCGGCACGAGCAGGTATGCCCGATCGATCAGCCAGTCGAAGTAGGTATTCGAGGTGATCGGTGCCCGCTCGTACGGATCCCGTCGGAGATTGAGGATGAGCGGAAGCCGGAGCGGCACGAAGGGTTCGATCCACGCCTGCAGCGTCGCCTCGGCACGCTGCTCCATGAAGATCAACTTCCAGTCGTCGTAGCGGAGTGCGGTCAGGTCACCATCGTCCGAGAAGTAGAAGATCTCGTGACGTTCCGTGGTCTCGGAGCGACCCTCGAGATGCTCGGAGATGTCGTATCCGTCGAGGTGTACCCGATACTCGCGACCGAGGGCGGACGATGTGTACCCGTCCATGAGGTCGGTCTTGATGTCACCGGCTCCGGCCCACCGGGCGAACGTCGGGAACCAGTCCATGTGGTGGACGATCTCGTTGGAGACCGAGCCGGCGGGAATCCGACCGGGCCAGCGCACCATCGCGGGCACGCGCCAGCCGCCCTCCCAGTTCGTGTTCTTCTCGCCGCGGAAGGGCGTCGCTGCGGCGTCAGGCCAGGTGTTGTAATGGGGGCCGTTGTCCGTCGAGTAGAAGACGATCGTCTCGTCGGCGATCCCGAGCTCGTCGAGAACGTCCAGGAACTGTCCGATGTGCATGTCGTGCTCGACCATGCCGTCGGAGTACTCGTCCTGCCCGGAGATGCCGCGGAGCTCTTCCTTCACGTGCGTGCGGAAATGCATGCGCGTTCCGCTCCACCACACGAACCAGGGCGTGCCCTGCGCCTCCGCGTCGCGGATGAACTGGATTGCGCGCTCCACGGTGTCGTCGTCGACCGTCTCCATGCGCTGGCGCGTGAGCGGGCCCGTGTCCTCGATCTGCCCGTCCGCGAACGAATGGATCACACCGCGCGGCCCGAAGGCGTCCGCGAAGGTGCGGCCATCGCGGAGCACCATGTCTCCGGGGTAGTCCTCGTTCTCCGGCTCCTCTTCCGCGTTCAGGTGGTAGAGGTTGCCGTAGAACTCGTCGAATCCGTGGTTCGTCGGAAGGTGGACGTCCTGGTCACCCAGGTGGTTCTTCCCGAACTGTCCCGTCGCGTAGCCGAGATCCTTCATGATCACGGCGATGGTGGGGTCTTCGACCCGCATGCCGAGGTCCGCGCCCGGGAGCCCGACCTTGGACAGGCCGGTGCGGAAGACGCTCTGGCCCATGATGAACGAGGAGCGCCCCGCCGTGCACGACTGCTCACCGTAATAATCGGTGAAGATCATGCCTTCGTCGGCGATTCGGTCGATGTTCGGGGTCTGGTAGCCCATCATGCCCATCGTGTAGGCGCTGATGTTGGACCGCCCGATGTCGTCGCCCCAGATGACGAGGATGTTGGGTCGGTCCTGGGCGGCCGCAGGGCCTGCGAGCATCGCCCCGAGGGCGATCAGCACCGCGAGGCCGCGAGCGCCGTGTCGGAAGCTCATGGGTTTTCTCCGATGATGAGTAAGGAAAGAACGTTCGGGCTCACTCGCCCGGCGGGAAGGAGCTCATGACCTGCCAGACGGCTTCGTCGGCCCGCCGTTGGCGCTCCTCGGGATCACTGGCCTGGTGCACCTCGCCTTCGCCCGTGCCGCGCCAGACCAGCTCCTGCGACGCGACGTCGAAGACGTCGATGATGAGGGTCCCCACCGTGTAGCGGCGTTCGCGCGTGGTCGACGTGGTCATGGTCGGGCCGTAGGGGTAGCGGTACATGCCGTAGCCCCAGCCCGGGCCGTAGTACGAGTTCATCGTCTCGTAGCTGACCGCATCGTCGAGCGCGAGGTGGTAGCCCACGCGGAGGTCCGGGTCGCCGTCGACCTTCTGCATCCCTTTCTCCTCCATCGCCAGCTCGATCGCGGCCCGGATGCGCTCGTTGACGAAACGGTTCTCGGTCCGGGTGTCGCCCCGGCGAACCGGCGGAGCCGGCATCCAGTCCCACGTGCGGGCTTCGGCGAAAGCGAAGTTCGGGTCGAAGTCGTGCGAAGTGGAGATGCCGGAGCAGCCCGTGGTGACGGCGGCAGCGGCGATCATGGCAAGAAGGCGGATTTTCATGAGACGGTCGCTTGTGGGCGAGCGATACGAGACGGCGTAGGGACCCTCCACCGGCACACAGGTTCCGGCCTTGCTTCGCGCACACCACACGTCCGATCATCATCGAGCCGTCGAGCCAAGAACCGCTGTGCGCGGAGTCCACACCATCGTCTCACGCCAGGCATCCTTTCTTCTCCTCCTCGCGGCGTTCGTCTCGACCGCCGCCGCCCTCGACGCGCAGTCCTTCGTCGGAGTGACCGCGGCGACGGGATCGACGACGCTGAATGGAGACCGTCTTCAGAGGGCGGTCGTCAGTGGCCGCGCCTCGTTTGCTGCGCGTCTCGTAGGCGGCCTCGATGTGGGAGACGGGGTGTACCTCGTCGCGATGCCCGGGTGGGCAACCCGCGGGGGCAACGTCGAGCGCCATGAAGCTCCGCCCGCGCTCGGTGTGAGCTATTCGGAGCTGGCGATCCAGTACGTGTCGCTCCCGATCGGACTCCGTGTGCGCGCCAGGAACGAGCACATCTACGTCACCAGCATGATCGACCTCGCTCGGGTCACGAGCGCCACCCTGTCGACCATCGCGCTGACGCCTTTCGCTCTTCCGGACGTCACGCCCGAGACCGAGGACGTGCTCCAGAATCTCAATCCGTGGGACGTATCCATCGTCCTGACTGCCGGGGCGCTGATCCCGATCGGGGGGCCTCGGCTTTCCGTCGAGATCGGATGGGGTCAGAGTCTGCTCAACGTTACGAAAGAGGACTTCCTGCCGGTCGACTGGGCGCTTCCGCCGCGCTTCAAATTCTCGGGGTTCTCGCTGCGTCTGGGCGTGCAGCACGATCTCGGTGGAGGCGCGGACCGGTGAGGCCCCCTGTGTGCGGTCGGGTGCTGGGGATCGCGGTCGCACTGGCGTCGACGTCGACGGCCGCGCACGGACAGGCCACCCGTCATCGCGTGCCGACTCTGGCGGACCACCGGTTTGTGGAGGCTCCGCTCATGCGCATGCCGTTCGTGCGCAGCACGGTCAAGATGGGTCTGGGCGTGGGCGGGAGCGGTGAGCTCGACTACGGCACGGTCACGCTCCCCGAGGGCGACACCCTCGTCGCGCTTCGGGGCGAGCTCCTCGTCGCGGCCGTGTCGTTCGAGTACGCGTACGCCGTTCGGGAGTGGCTGGGGGTCTACGGGGAGTTCACGCTGAAGGGGCGCACCGGGTCGGACGGACCGTCGCTCGTCGAGACGGGAGTCACCTACGGAACGTCGTTCGAAGTGGGGTGGCTGGCGCACATCGCCGAGACCGAGCGGACGCTCGTGAGCGGATCCTTCTATCTGGCGAACCGCGACGTCGCCCAAATCGATCCGCTTGGCTTCCTCGTCGACATCGCGCAGGGGAACCCGCCCGAGCTCCTGACCACCACCCCCTCGCTGCGCGTGGGACTCTCGGGACACTTCGCGCACGCCTTCAACTCCATCGTGGGCACGTACGCTTCGGGGACGGCGAGCTTCGGCGAGTCGCTCCGTGACCGGGAGACCGAGTGGCTCTTCGGCATCGTCGCAGGGCTGAGCCTCGACTTCGAGCCCAAGAGGGTACCCGTGGGATTGGCCGTGACCGTTCGAGCCGACGACGACGCCTCCGCGCTCGGGTCGGCGAGCGGGCCGTGGGAGGCGCTCGGACTCCGGGTGACGTACACCGAGCCCACCGACATGCAGCTGTCCGTCGTGTCCAGCTTCAGTCGCGTGCCCTTCACGGAAAGCAGGGACATGACGATCGCGGAGATCGGCGTGGAGATGCGCTACTTCTTCTTCTGACCCCCTCCGGCGTCGGCGCGAGCTCCGGCTAGGCCCCGCCGGGCGGCTGCACGCGCCCCTCGTAGCGGGCGGCCTCCTCGGGCCGGCTCGCATCGCGAAGGATCGAAGCGGCCAGCGTCCGGAGGCTCTCGTCGCTGGGGTGTCGCCCGAGCGCCTCTTCGATCACCTCGAGGGCCGCGTCGACCTCGCCGGCCGAGTTGAGCGCGACGGCGTACACGTAGGCGTACCTCGGCTCCTCCGGCGCGGCCCGTGCCGCTGCGCCCAGATCCGCGAGCGCCGCATCCATCTGCTGCAGCCGGACCCGAAGGAGACCGCGCGCGTGCAGGAGTGTCGGATGAGCAGGCACGGCCTCCAAACCCTGCTCGAGCACCGCCTCACCGTCGCGGTCTCGGCGCATTGCACGGTAGAGGTCGGCGAGGTTCGCGTACGCCGGAACGAACACCGGGTCCAGGTCGATCGCCTGTCGATACGCCATCTCCGCATCGAACGGCATCTGCCTCGCCATGTAGAAGTTGCCGAGGTTCGTGAGCGGACCCGGATGGTCCTCGTTCACGCGCTGGGCGGCGACATATTCGTCGGAAACCGTCTGCAGGAGCGCCCGCTGGTCGTCGCTGAAGAGCCGCGGAGGCACGGGCGCGAGGGCCCGCGCTGCCTCGATCCGCACCGACCGGATCGAGTCGCGCAGCATCGGGAAGGCGACGGGGATGCGGGCCTCCGGCGCATGGGACTCCAGCCCCGCGAGTGCGCCGCGGCGGACCAGCGGGTCCGGATCGGCTGAAGCCGCGGTCAGGCGGTCGAGCACGGACGGAGACGGGGCGGCGGCCGAGAGCGCGAGTGCCGTTGCGCGCGTGATGGCGCCTTCGGTCGGGTCCGTCGCCAGCGCCATCAGCCGCGGGGTCGCGTCCGAGGTCCTCCTCCGTCCGGCGTGGAGCGCGCGGGCAGCATCCATTCGCCGATCGTCCTCGGCGTCTGGTGCGCCGTACCACCCTTCCACTGCGTCGACGGCCCACGCGACGGACTCCTCCGCATGGCAGTCGTTGCAGGCGTTGGGTGTGCCGATCTCGGCGGTCAGGTGCGGACGCGGGACGCGCATCGAATGGTCGCGACGCGGATCGACGACCATGTAGGTCGTGGCCGGCATGTGGCACTCGGCGCACTCCGCCCCGGCCGACCCCGACGGGTGTCCGTGGTGGTCGGGCGTGTCGAAGGTGGAGGGCAGGTGGCACTGGGCGCAGACCGCGTTGCCCGGCTGCTTCAGCTCCAGGGAGTGCGGGTCGTGACAGTCCGAGCAGCGCACCCCGGCGGCGTACATGCGGCTCTGCGCGAAGGAGCCGTAGACGTACACCTCGTCCAGGATCTGGCCGTCCGCGTGGTACAGCCCCTCCTCGAGCAGGCTGACCAGATCCGCGTCGTGCACGGAGCGTCCCGGGACCCACTCCTCCGAGATCGTGGACCGGCGTGCGTGGCAGTGCGCGCACGTCTCCACCTGACGACGATCCGGCAGCGTCTCGGTTCGCTCGGCAATGACCGCGCCCTCCGGGAAGCTCCACGATCCGCTCACGTCCGCTACCGCGTCCTCCGGCCACGCGCCGCCGTCTTCCGCGTGCAGTGAGCCGGGGCCGTGGCAGCTCTCGCACGAGACGTCGATCTCGGACCAGGTCGTGCCATACGTGCCACTCGCGCCGTCGTAGCCCTTGTCGAGGTTCGTCGAGTGGCACTCGGCGCACATGTAGTTCCAGTTCATCGTCCGACCCGTCCAGTGCAGCTCGTCGCCGGCGGCCGGGGTGTCCTCGGGCAGGAGGTGGAACCACCGTTGCCCGCCTTCGTCGGCCGGTCGGCTGTCCCACGCCAGGCTCAGCGCCTGGAAGCGACCTCCGGGGAACGGCACGAGATACTGCTGGAGAGGTTCGACGCCGAACGTGTAGGCCACCTCGAACTCCTGGAGCGTTCCGTCGGGGCCGTCCGTCTCGACGAGGAACGCGCCGTCGCGGCGGAAGAAGCGGGAGGTCACGCCGGCGAAGGTGAGCGTGGCGTCGCCGAAGTCGCCGAGCACCGTGCGCTCCGTGGCCGTGTCCATCGCGAGATCGTGATGCGAGCCGCGCCAGGCAGCGGTCTCGGCTTGGTGGCAGGAGGCGCACGCCGATGAGCCCACGTAGATGGCGCTCGCAACCGAGTCCGCGTCACCGCCGCACGCGGCGATCCACGTCGTCGCCGCGGCGAGGGCGACCGCTCGGACCGCGCGTCCGGCGGGAGGGGATCCCGACGGACGAAGCCTGTCGGCTACGGGGTTCAGCGGCCTCTCCCCCGCGGGCGCCCGGCCCTCGGCGCAGGTCGCGTGCGCTGGAAGTCCTGAGCCCTCGCGTTGCCACGACTTCGCGACTGGTAGCTCCTGTCCAGGCTCGGTCCGGTCGGTGCCGGACGCGTGCTCGGCTGGCCGGGCCGTGCGCCCGGCTGGCTCGGACGCGTGCTCGGCTGAGTCGGTCGGGCACCGGGCTGACTGGGGCGTGTCCCGGGTCGGGTTTGGGGTCGCGACGGGTCCGAGGGCCGGGCGCGATCGCTGGGCGTCCATCCGCCCTGACGGTCGCGGCTCTCCCAGCCGTTCTCCCCCCGCCGGTACACGTTGCCGTCCGGGCCCGCGTAGATGTTGTTGCGCGTCGACGGAGCGGCCCGATCGGGGCGGACACGATCGGCGGTCGCGGGGCGCGCGGCATTTCGAGGCCGGTTCGCCGGCCGGTCGTAGATGTTGTTGCGGGCGTTCGCCGCCCGCGTCCCCGCGCGGTAGCCGGCCCTGTAGCCGGCCCGTGCTCCCGCCCTGTAGCCGGCATGCCACCCACGGTGATAGCCGGCAGCGTATCCACGATAGCCCATCGGGCCCCACCACCCCGGGTACGGTCGGTAATACGGTGAACCCCACCCCATGGCGAAGGTGAAAGGCCCGGTGGAGTAGCTGAATCCGTAACTCCAGCCATACCACGGGTTGTAGCGGACGTGGAAGCCCCAGGTCGCGGGGCGCGGGTAGTAGACCGTGCCGTACCAGGGGCGGTACCAGTACCCGGTCCCGTAGACGATCGTCCCGCCGTAGACGTAGCTGTACGTATACCCCGGGTAGTACCCCACGTATACCACCGTCGGGGTGGACTCGTAGATGTGCACGTACTTCACGTTGTGCACGGGGACGTCGGGCGGAATGTCGTAGATCTCGTCGGGCACTTCGTCGGCGACCCGCCATGGTCCCTCGGGGCTCCCCGACTCGAACCACACGCCCTCGCTCACGGCGTAGTACATGGGCCCCGCCTTGATCACCTGGGCGTCGGTGTTGATCGCATACTCGAGCGACGTTCCGTAGATCTCCTCGAACCAGGGCTCCCCGTCGTACTCGACTTCCAGCGAGGCCTGGTCACGGCGGATCGCCGCGGTCTGAGGGATCTGATGGTCGAGGATGGCCTCCTTCGACGCCTCCGTGCCGGGCACGGAGATCAGCAGGTGCGCCATGTCGGAGGTGGGCGGAATGTCTGCCATGGTCGCGGGCAGCTCGTCGGGCGGCACGTGGAGCCACGGGCCGTCTGTGGTGAGGGACGCATACCAGCGCCCGGACAGGACCACGAAGTGGCGCTGCGATCCGATGTCCATGAGGATGTCGCTCTCGCTGTTCGTCACGTACAGCAGGTCGGTCCCCTCGATGGGCGTGTAACGCGGTTCCCCATCGGTGACGATCAGCTCGGTCGGTTCCGTGGCTACGAGGATGGCGGGGGGTGGCCCCTCCTCATCGGCCGGGGCGGCCTCGTCGGCCTCGAGCAGGTCTTCGGGCGGCTCGGGGGCGAGCCGCTGGACCTCGGCCGGCACGGAGTTGACGCGGTCCCAGCTGCCGTCGATCGCGTCGGCCGCGTACCACTGCCCTTCCTCCGCGAAGAGATAGTACCGGCCGGAGGCGAGGAGCATGGTGAAGGGGGTGTTCACGACGGCCATCACGTCCGTGCCGTCGATCCCCTCCAGAATGGGATCGCCGTCGATCGAGACCAGAACGGTGGGCGTGGACCGTACGACGATGGTGGGCGGGAGTCCGCTGAATCGTTCTGCCTCCTCACGCTGTTGCTCGAGCAGGTCCAGCCCGGTCAGCAGTCGATCCAGTGAAAAGGTGAGGTGCCACGCCGGCACCTGCTCCTCCAGAATCGCTGCCAGAGCCTCCTCGTCTTCGGGCTCGGAATTGGGGAACCGGACGGTCGGAACCTCGATGTCCAGCACCGTGACCGTGCGGGCGTCACGATCCGTCTCCACGCGGGCGTCGATCCATACGACCCCGAAGACGGGCTCCCCGCCCGTCTGCTCGGCGGTGACCGAGACGGCCGCCCGGCCCGAAAGGTCGTTTCCTTCGAAGGACTCGAGCTCGGGTTGATAGATCACGATGCGGGCGTTGGCGAGCTCGATCGCCTTGGGCCATTCGTCGTTCTCGAGCTCCTGGGGCGCTGGGCCGGCCCCGAGCAGAAGGAGTGCGAACGACGATCCGAGGAGGGCGAGCGGAGTGTTGGTGAGCTTCATGAGTCCGTGGTCTTCGACGATCTCGGGCCTCTCGGCCGAGGTAGGCCGCGCATGCGTGCGACAGCAGAATGAACAACTGGCCCGCGTCGGTGTGCAACCGAGCGTGCCTGGCACGTCCCAGAGCGCACGAGCGTGTCGGACTCCTAACCCCTTCGATCCCGGAAGAGCCATGATCGGACCCTTCCGTCGCGAGCGCGGTCGTCTCGCGACCCTTCTCCTTGCCGTCGCCCCGGGGGCGTGCGCTCCCTCGGCTTCGCTGGTCGAGCTGGCGCCCGTCACGCCGGTGGCGACGGGTGAGTACCACCCCGGTCAGTTCGTCTGGCACGATCTGGTCACCGACGATCCGGAAGCTGCGAAGGCGTTCTACGGTGCCCTCTTCGGGTGGCGCTTCGAGGACGTCGACGGTGATCTGAGCGTCTACTCGGTGATCGAGCGCGACGGTCGCCCCATCGGTGGCATCGTGCCGATCCAGGACGAGGATCCGGCCGTGGCGAGTGCCCGCTGGCTGAGCCTCCTGTCGGTGGAGGACGTGGACGATGCGATCTCAACGCTCGAGCGGTCCGGCGGCGCGGTCGAGATCGGGCCCAGGGACAACCCGACACGGGGGCGGATGGCGCTCGTTCGAGACCCGCAGGGGGCCCTCGTGGTGCTCATCCGCTCGGTCGGGGGAGATCCCCCGAACCGCGAGGAGTCCGACGTGGGTGCGGGAGACTGGCTGTGGACCGAGCTCTGGGCGGAGGACGCCGCGTCGGCCACTTCGTTCTATGCGTCCCTCGTCGGGTACTCGGCGGAGCGCCCCGACGTCGAGGGGGCACACGACGGGTACCGGGTGCTCTATCGCGACGGGCGCCCACGGGCGGGGGTCAACGAGATTCCGTGGGAGAACGTTCGGCCCAACTGGCTTCCGTACATCCGGGTCGACGATCCGGCGGCCGTGGCGCGTCGGGCCGAGGAGCTCGGTGGCTCAGTGCTGATCGCGCCGAGTCAGGAGGTCCGCGGCGGATCGGCCGCCCTGCTGATGGATCCGACCGGGGCCGCCTTCGCGATACAGCGGTGGCCGGTCGCCGGAGCGGACGGATCGCAACAATCCCGCGGCCTCGGAGGTGTTCGATGAACCGGTGGGCGAAGCGTCTCGCGTCGGTCTGCCTCCTGGTGGGTGCCGCCGCGTGCACGGGTGGCACGGCGTACGTCGGCGTCTACGGTCCCCCGGTGTACGGACCGGGACCTTGGGGCCCGTATCCGGGAGGGTATCCCCCGTACGGTCCGGGTGGTGGTGTCTGGGTGGGTGTTCCGGTGTGCTGCTACGAGGAGGAGCAGGAGCAGGAAGACGGAGCCGACCAGGAAGAGGACGGACCTGTTGAGGGCCTGGGTGGTACCGTGCCCACGGGCTCCACGGAGCGATAGCTTTCTGGAAGCTCCGGGTCTCCAACCGACACCCTCTCGACGTGGGAGTACGATCGTGAAGCGCAGACTTCTCGTTCTCGTTGGTCTCTTCGCATTCGCCGTTCCGGCGTCGATCGAAGCACAGCCGGCCGCGCTCTCCCTTTGGGGAGGCTGGAAGTGGGGTGGATCCATGAGCGTGCGGGAGGGGAGGCTCAACGCGGCAGCGTCCGAGCACTTCGGCGCCGAGCTCGCGATTCGCGTTCGGCAGGACGGGCTCGGCGTGTTGTACGTCGACTACCAGCCGTCCACGCTGCGGATCGATCGATACGGAGAGCCGAATCGCGAGCTGTACGACATGGACGTCTGGTACTTCATGGGCGGCGGCACGGGTGAGCTCATCGGTCAGGGACGAGCCGTTCCCTACGCGACATTCCTCATCGGCGCGGCGTGGTTCAACCCGAGGGGTACCGCGGCGGAAGGCATCGGCTCGGAGACGATGTTCGCGAGCATCATCGGTGCGGGGGTCCGGCTTCCTCTCGGACAGGACGACCGCGTGCAGATCCGTCTCGACGGACGCATGCACCTGACGATCCCATACGGCGGCGTAGGGATGTGGTGTGGGTCGGGCGGGTGCTCCGGCACGTTCGGCGGGACCGTCGGACCCGTCCAGGGCTCGGTGAGCGCCGGTCTGCGGCTCGCGCTCGGCGACACCCCGCCCCGACGGTCGGGCGCCCCCCGCAGGCGCTAGCGCGACCCTACGCTCACCCCTCGGAAGACGACTTCCGGCTCGTCCACGCCCCCACGAGCGCTGCGACGAGGACCACCAGGTAGAGCTGCCCTGCGATCGCCTGCGTGATGACGAGCGACCGGGCCGCGGGGCTGACCGGACCGATGTCGCCGTAGCCGAGGGTCGTCAGGGTGACGAAGCTGTAGTAGAAGAGCTCCCGCCGGTCGGTCATCGCGTCGGGGTCGAGCCCGTAGAACGCCCCCGGGTCGTAGAGGTCGACCAGCGCGTACGCCTGGGACCAGAGGATGCCGAGCAGCAGGTAGACCGTGAGCGCGGAGGCCAGACTCGCTCCCGTCACCTGCGGCCGCTCGAAGATCCCGATCAGCAGCACGACGCTCACGAAGAGGAGCGTGGCGATGCTCAGGGCCAGCCCGGCCGCGTCGACGTTTCCGCCTCCGCCGGTTACGGTCAGGAAGAGGGCGGGCACGCCGATCACGAGGCCGAGATAGAAGAGCTTGCGGCGTGCGTAGACCGCGCCCAGGCTGCCCACGATGACCAGGGCGAGCACGACTCTCCCGATGAGCTCGCTCGCGGCGATCTCGATCGGCTGCACGCCGATCATCAGAAAAGTGAAGGCCAGCAGCACGTAGTGCACTTCGCCGTCGCGACCCAGGAGCCGTTTCATCGTCGCATCGTCGTCTGGACTGGGGATGATGAGCGTGGCACACTACCGCCGGTTGCACCGATGGGCCAAGGGGTCACATGCGCTGGAGACAGTGGCGGAGGAGATTCAGGAATGCGTTCGAGGGCACCTCGCGAAGGCTCCGGACCGTGAGCCTGATCATTCTCGTCGCCGAGATTCTGGGCGTGATCTCGGCCGTGGACGCGGTCATGAAGACGCGGACGTCTCAGGGCGCCATCGCGTGGGCCGTTTCTCTCGTGACGTTCCCCTACGTCGCGGTTCCGCTGTACTGGGTTCTGGGGCGCTCCGAGTTCCACGGCTACGTCCAGGCGCACCGCATCGCCGACCTCGCCCTCGACCCGGCGATCGAGGAGTCCGTGGCGGTTCTGGAGCAGTACGTGCTCGAGCGGCCTCCGGGCCCGTACCCGGCCGCGGCCGCCGAGAGGCTCGCGGCGATCCCGACGACCCACGCCAACTCGGTGCAGCTGCTGGTGGACGGGGAGGAGACGTTCGCGAGCATCGAGGAGGGCATCGCCTCGGCGCAGGAGTACATCCTGTTCCAGTTCTTCATCGTGAAGGACGACGAGCTGGGCCGCCGGCTCCAGCAGGCGCTCATCGCGAAGGCGCGGGAGGGCGTCCGCGTGTCGTTCCTGTACGACGAGGTCGGGAGTCACGCGCTGCCCCGTCGGTACAAGGACGAGCTACGCGAGGCCGGCGCAGAGGTCTACAACTTCCACACGCGGCAGGGACCGAGGAACCGCTTCCAGATCAACTTCCGGAACCACCGGAAGGTGGTCGTCGTCGATGGGCGCACGGCGTGGGTCGGCGGCCACAACGTCGGCGACGAGTACATGGGCAAGAGTCCGAAGTTCGGCTACTGGCGGGACACGCACGTGAGGATCGACGGTCCTGCGGTCCTGGCGGCACAGCTGTCGTTCGTGGAGGACTGGAACTGGGCGACGGGTCGTCTGCCGCAGGTCGACTGGGTCCCGGACCCCGCTCCGGACGGCGCGGACATGCCCGTCCTCATCCTGCCGACGGGGCCCGCCGACGAGTTCGAGTCGGCAGCGCTCATGTTCACGCACGCCATCAGCAGCGCCAGGGAGCGGATCTGGATCGCGAGCCCCTACTTCGTGCCCGACGAGGGGATCATGTCCGCGCTCCAGCTGGCCGCGCTCCGGGGCGTGGACGTCCGCATCCTCATCCCCGACGTGGCCGACCACATGCTCGTCTACCTGGCGGCGTTCACATACTTCGACGACGCGCGGAAGGCCGGTGTGCAGTTCTACAAGTACACCGGCGGCTTCCTGCACCAGAAGGCCGTTCTGATCGACGATCTGGCCGCCGGCGTGGGCACCGCGAACTTCGACAACCGGTCGTTCCGGCTGAATTTCGAGATCACCGCGCTCGTCGGGGATCCGGGCTTCATCGACGAGGTGGACCGGATGTTCGAGTCCGACTTCGCCCAGTCCCGGATCGTCGGGCCCGACGAGTACTCGGGCCGGCCGTTCTGGTTCAGGCTCGCCGCCCGCGTCGCGAGGCTTACCGCTCCGATCCAGTAGGGTCGTCCGGCCGCTCGCGCGGAGCTTCGGCCTCGTCGGGCTCCGCGATGCTCTCCCAGCCTTCCGGTGGGGTCCACCCCCCGCCCAGCGCCTTGTACAGCTGTACCACGGCCGAGTGATGGAGCTGTAGTGCCTGGGACTCCTGCAGCTGCGCCCCGAAAACCCCCCGCTGGAGGTCGATGACCTCCTGATAGCTGACCAGGCCACCCTCGTAGAGCGCTTCCACCGAGGACAGGGCCCGCCGGGACGCCTCGACCTGCCGGGCCCAGCCCTCCCGGTCGACCTGGTGCTGGGGACCGTCCGGGTGGGTGGTCGCCAGGATGTAGTCGACCTCGCCCAGCGC
>Ga0209536_100003024_pt1 | contig 27228 bp, 23 predicted proteins | sample DeeMarSeWOR28_12_FD_187461 | JGI IMG/M metagenome (GOLD analysis project Ga0209536, IMG submission 187461) | Marine sediment microbial communities from White Oak River estuary, North Carolina - WOR-2-8_12 (SPAdes) (version 2) | ecosystem: Environmental > Aquatic > Marine > Intertidal zone >... | reverse complement strand
TTTCAGCATATCGCATCTAGTACATCCACTGGTTGTGTAAACTACTACACCGTCGGTTTGTGGATACGCAGGAGAGCTGCCAAGATCTTTTGAAAAGCCCATGAAAAATACCTCTTTACTTGCGAGATAAAATCTAATGTATAGAGTTGTTTATTTAATTTTTTAAATATAATGATATAAAATTCTGTATAAACTCTGAATCAAATTAACATTTAGACACCATTCTAATCCAAGTTGGAAGACAAAATATGGCGCTCGTATTGACCAAGATGTGTTTTCTGTTATATATAGGGGTCTAACAATTGAACAGTTTTAATTATAGAAAACTAACAAGAAAAGGAACCATAAAAACACGTTTGCTAAATGCGACTGAAAGATTGAAGCAAATTAACTGAACCACATGCAGGACATTTCTCTAAATTTCCATAAAAAATTTTTTGACAACCCGAACAATAGGCAAAACTTCGATTATAAACATAAAAGTCAACTCGATATTTTGTTACAATATCCCGAGTAATAGACAACAAATCGTAAGGATCTTGTTTCTCACTAACAAGGGGGATAATACCAAGATGTCCACCAGAAGTTAAACCTTGAAACTGTTCCTCAACTCTTAACCTATCCCTCCAAGGAACATCAACCGACAGAGGTAAAGCAACTAAATCAGTATAAAACGGCTTTTCTTTTGTTCCTTGGGCACGAACAGTAGACCAACCATACTTCTCTGAATCAAGTTCTGCTAACCTGTGAGCTGCATCAGGTGCAGGCACCAAACCCAAAGATGCACGAGTTTCAGGTTTCTTTGAATATTTATTGATCTCACTAGAGAGATACGAAACAATTTTTTTGGCGAAATCAAGAGTTTCACCTTCTAATTTTAGAGGTTTACCAAAAAAAGCATTAATTGTTTCGTTTAATCCAACAAAGCTAATTAGTCTTACAGCGTTTTCAATTCTAAAATATTGATCTCCACCGGTTCTTTGCATAAGAAACGGCAACATATGTTCTTTTTCGCGCTGTTTAATTGTACGATACTTAATTTCCAAGGCCCGTAACGCGAGTTCTAGCTGGTCATCTAAGTGCCGAAAGAACCTGTTTTCTTTGCGGTCCGCTTCATACATTACTCGGGGTAGATTTATTATAACACTGTCTATACTTCCTGTCTGGAGGGTATCGAGTTCCCAATCTTCTCTCCAGTCCGAAGCTAATCTAAAACCCGTTGAAGTATAGGATAAGGCTGATTGATTTTTTAAGCAAAGGTTAGCAAAATATGGAAGTCCAGTTTCTGATGCTAATTTGTGAGCTTCAAAAAGAAGAGGTGCACATTCTGGGTTCTTAAGAACGTCAGGTCGCAACTTCATTATTAAGCGCGGATTAAAAACTGGCTTGTTTGCGTCGTCTTTGAGCATAACGTCAATAATAATGGAAGCCAAACGACGACTTTCGTCAGCATAATCTTCGTATACACCTACAAGTTTTCCTTGAGGACCGATAGCATCATTTTCTTTCAAAAAGTCGGGAACAACAAATTCTATACCTAATGATGCACCAACTGAGCAGCCATTCAGAAGAGTTTGGTTAATGTTAGATATGAAAAGACGCAGACTTTCCCTAATGCGTTCCTCTGAAACTCCATGAGTGAATGGGGCTAAAAAGATATTAAAGTAATCAAATGTTTGTTCTCCAGCAGTTTCTGTTGCCGCAATAGTTAGCACATTTGAAGCGGTTAACAGCGCTGATTCAAGGCGCTTAGGCGGAAGATAAGAGGGATCTTGAATGTTTAATGCTCCTCTGCTCAGGCCATACTGAAGAAAGAAACGCAGGTCATGCATAAACTGATCTGGCTTTAGAACCCACGTCCCAAGATTTTGTAGATGCAAACCACCAGACAGGTGTGCATCTGCGATTTCACGTGGCAGAACATTAAGAAGTGTATACTCTTCCATAACTGCGTCGGCTGCTGCCTTGTGAATTGCGTCTACGCTCTGGGATTGGGCTCCCGTTGACGCAATAAGTTGCTCAACATCAAATACAGGGAGTCCGAGTCTAGTGAGTTTATGACGATATTCTTCGAGCCCTTTTTCTACGAGTATGGCGTTGACCATTTCACGTATTAAGGGTGCAGTCAAATATTTTGTTTTGAACTCTAGGATACGTTTTTCGGTTTCTCGCGCAATTTTTTGAGCCTGAAAAACTGGAACACTTGCTTCTTTGACTAGAGCTTCCACAATTTTGTTTCTATCGAATTCCTCCATAGCGAGGCGGGAAGTCCTCACGAGAATTTTTTTTCGTTGGAGAAACTGCTGCTGTATGTCTTCAGTGAAACGTATCATTGTTTTACCTAGGTCTGTTAGCCGATATTCTTTGTTATCTACATCAGGTTCTATGAGATCAGCGTTCAGCAAATACTTTAAATGGTATGCAAATCGTCCTGCATCTCTACTTGGATTTAGTTTCAGGACTTTCATTAGGTCAGTATAGGATTGTGGACCTTTCTCCACAAGAGTAATCAACAATTGCATTCGAAGAGAAGAAGATGCAGCTTTCAGAACTTTTACACCAGATTGACGTCTTCGCCTTGGCACAAATCTCACCAACACTTGCTTATATTGCAGTCTAGTTTAAAAAATTAAAGTATAACGCCAGAATCTACAATTATAGATTTTTCCGCTTTTTTAGTGAATTATTTATTGGTGGAGTATAATAAGTTGTGTTGTTGAGTTTTTGTTTTTCAAAACTATGCATTCAATTTTTTAGGGGTTCACTTTTATAAGATCTGGAACGTGTCCAGCTTTGCCTACAACGCCACGGTAAAGAATAAAGACACCATAAACACCTTCAATCTTTAGGGCCATATCTATTGCATTTTTGATAACAGTCTGGATATCATCTCCTGTTACAATGTTTGCTACAGCCGTAGCTGCAGCATCTGCCAAGCCAGCGTCGACACCAAAAATGGTCACTGCGTCAGCATCACCAAAACTGAAAGCGTGACTAAATCTTCCAGAACTAGTTGCTATTCCAATCGGAAATTGTTTTATTCTAAAACCCATTTCGCGAGAGAGTGGTTCGTCGCCTGCGGCAAACCCAATGTCTATTGGCTGGTTTGAAATAGCAAAGACTTCTCCTCCGTTTTCTACAACTGCAACCTTGCAACCTTTGGTTATCATGTCTTTTACCGCGAGATCGGCTAGAACTCCTGCAACTGCTGCCATTGGACCTACATCTGCTTTGAGTGAAGCATTAGCCATCAAAATTGCTACTTCTGGTGCTTCCTGTAATTCTACAGGTTCTAGAGAAAAAAGAAATTGTTGATGTTTTTTTATGTACTTCTCAAGCTGTTTTCGATTGTGTTGTATTGACGATTTGGCGATTTCAATACCTTCTAGTTTGTCCGAGATTACTGTACAGGCTGATTCTTTGAAATGAAAAGCCCGCTTGAATAGAGTCTGATTTGTCATTTCTGGTTGTTTCTTTGCTGCTCAACTAGAGTTATTGCACGGGCAGGACAAGCATCAACACACAATCCACAAGGACTTCCTATACAAGTTTTTTCATCGAAAACAATAGAGTAGTCCTTGTCATACTTTATCGCATCCACTGGACATAGTGCAAAGCATCCTCCACAATCAAAGCATTTGTCATTATCTACTTCAATAAGTTTTGGAAACGTAACAACTACGCCCTTTTTCCTGAAAGCTTCAACAACCTTGTTAACATGTATTCTAGGAACTTCCACCAAGATGTCTCCACCTTGCGAATTGATTGTCGCGGTTACTATTCTCATGGGTATTCCCAGTTCAAGAATTACCTTCGAAGTTATTGGTTCTTCAACGTTTTCTTCACTGAATCTTAATAGAATCCTATCCATTTACTTCACCTTCCTCTCAGTTTCGCTATATCTTCAGACGTTATGAGACCCACAACCTTTTTTTCACGGTCTATAACAGGCAATGCACTAATGTGATGTGCCGCCATCTTTCTTGATGCAGCCTCAAGTGTCTCTTCTGGTTTGGTGGTGAACACCTTCTTGGTGATTATGTCTGTTAGTTTTGTTTTACCCTCAGAAACCGCTCTTGTAAGGTCCCAAGATGTCACTATACCTTTGATTTGTCCAGTGCTATCCGTAACAACTACATGATTTATTGATTCACTAATTATCCGTTTTGCAACCTCTTTTATATCTTCGTCCACACCGCACGTAACAGCTTTATGAATAACACTGCTAACAAAAGTTACATCGTCTCGTTGTCTCATAACATTACAAACTGAATCAATCGGTAACGTTTCAGCAGGAGCAGACAAATAGAACTCTCCATTTTCTATCCATGATTTCAAAGTTGATGCAATTTTCTTTGCCTTCTTTAAGCTTGAAAGCGAACTTACTTTTACTGTTCTGTCATTGATTGTGACTGTTCCAGACTTTAAGATGTCGTAACTGATTTTGCCAAGTTTTGGCCTACCTCTACGAGGAACCCCATAATCAACAATTTCTGTAATGATTTCTTCATCCCGAATCGATGTTTTTTTAGCCAAACCTTCGTTTAGGATTGGGATTGGAATTCCCATACCAACATACAAAGTCGTGCCATACTTGGTGAACGCTCCTCCGCGAATAAACTCTGGATTCATCTGTTTGCAGTCTCCCCGAACCATCAAGGTACCAAACCTGTTAGTGGGATCATGCTGTGTACCTTCTCCTATAACATAGCCTTGCCCGCCACCCAAAAAGATACGAGTTCCTATTCCAATTGTCTCGTAGTCTGGATCGTTCATTAGCGGATTCAAAGAACCGGCTCCAGAGTAAGTAGCATTTCTGAATTTTGGCAAAAGTTTACCCATATAAGTGTATATAATATCGTCTCTACTGTTTGTTGCGCAAACGTAACGCTGATAACAATTACGGAAATTTAACAGATAAAACTGATTTAGATTGTCTTTTGAGACTACAGTGTCTAGCTTAGTTCGTGGATAACAATCAGTCCCATATGAAGTAGCTCTAACCTCAACTTCTTTTCCCGCAATCAGGTCTTCTATTAAATGTCCACCTCCATACTCGAAAGGCTGAGTTTCAGACATTTGAGTGGCGCCGATATACAAGTCGACTGCTGCTCCAGGGTGACTGACTTCAACATCGTTTATCCATGCTCTCTGAATTTTGATGGGAGGATCTGAATGACCAATATTTATGATTGCACCTGAAGAACACATCGCCCCGAAGGTTCCTGTAGTAACTACATCAACTTCTTTGTATGCGACTTCTATGCCGCTATTTTCCACAAGTTTCTTCATCTCTTCAGCAGTCAAAACCTGAACGTCACCTGATTTGATTTTCTGGTTGATTTCGGGAATTGACCGTCCGTTACTTTTTTTCGACGTTGCCATTTTCCGTTTACTCCATAGTTTTCATCCGAGAGGTTATGAAACATAGCAAAGGTCATTACTATTTTAATATTTTACTGAAAAAAATATTCCAAAAAGAATATAAACTTAGTTAACAAAATTCAGAATATGTTACCTTCTCTTGATGAAGTAACCAAAAAACGAAGAATCATTGGACTAACCCAACAAAAACTTGCAAGAATGGCAGGCGTAAGCCAATCTTTAATAGCGAAGCTAGAATCACAGAAAATTGATCCTGCATATACTAAGGTTAAGGGCATTTTTGATGCATTAGAAAGACTTCAAACTGAAACTGAAGTTCGTGCCGAAGAGGTCCTACATAGCCAAGTAGTCGGAGTTCAAAAAATAGCGCCAGTTTCAGATGCAGTTCAGATGATGGCAGAGTATGGCTATTCTCAGCTTCCAGTCTTTGATGGATTACATGCAGTTGGAAGCATTTCAGAAAAAACGATTATAGGAAAAGTCTCAGCAGGCAAAGACTTGTCTCAAATATCAAAACTTTCTGTGGGAGAAATAATGGAAGAAGCGTTTCCTCAGGTAGGAGAAGACGCACCATTGCCCTTGATTTCGAACTTACTTCAGGTTTATTCAGCGGTTCTCATTTTGTCGAAGGGACAGGTTGTGGGTATTGTTACCAAAGCAGATTTATTGAAGATGCTTCTTTAAAGCTACTAAAAAGCGGGGGATTTTTCTATGAGTGTTGTAGTTGAAGCAAAAAATGTAGTAAAAGATTTTGGGTCAGTTAGAGCTCTTGATGGATTAAGTTTCAAAATAAGAGAAGGAGAGATTTTCGGATTAATTGGATTAAACGGAGCAGGAAAAACAACCGCTCTTAGAATCACATCTACTCTGCTTTTACCCTCCTCAGGAACAGTAACTGTTTTTGGTTACGACGTAGTTGATGAAGCTTCAGAAGTTCGCAAGGTAATCAGTTACCTTCCAGAAGAAGCTGGAGCCTACAAGAATCTTTCAGGGTTTGAGTATCTCAAATTTATGGCAAGCTTTCGAACCAAAGATAAGGCTCAAATAGAAGAGTTGGTTGACACGGCAGCCGAAATTTCAGGGTTAGGAGATCGCCTCAAAGACAAAGTAAAAGGTTATAGTAAAGGAATGAAACGAAGACTCCTAGTTGCAAGGGCACTTATGACAAAGCCTAAACTGGCCATATTAGATGAACCAAACAGTGGTTTGGATGTTCTTCATTCAGTTCATGTTAGAACGCTGATTAAGCGATACGCGAAAGAGAAAAAGGTAACAATACTTCTTTCCAGTCATAACATGTTAGAAGTTGAATATCTTTGTGATAAAGTGGCATTAGTAGATAAGGGTAAAGTTGTTCTTGAAGGTACCCCAGATGAACTTAAAGCAAAATACAAGGCAGTTAACCTTGAAGAAGTGTTTGGGGAGGTAGTTGGCTTTGCTTAAGGGGTTACTAAACATAGTAACAAAAGAAGTCAAAGAAATGGTTAGAGACCCCAAAATCTTGCTAAGCATGATAATTGTTCCTTTGTTGATGTTTCCATTGATGGGTTTTGCAGTTCAAACATCTGTCGAATCAGCTGAACAAAGCATTGAAGAAACATCAATTGCATTAATAAACCAAGACCAAGGTGCAGTCGCAATTAGCCTTGAAAATTTTTTAGCTTTATTTAATTTTACAGTAACACACTTCAACGAAATGACAGTAGACCAAGTATTAACGCAGGTTCAAGACTCAAACTTCACAAATTTGGTAATTATTCCATCTGGATTTAGCCAAAATATAACTGAGGGAGGATCAGCAAGCCTTACAGTTTACACACCTTTTACCGGTGGAGGTGGAATAGCTTCAGCTTCACAATCGTCAGTAATTAGAAGTGTACTTTACAATTTTGAAAATGCGATTGTTGACCAAAGAATTAAAGAAGGCTTTCCAGGAGCAAACACAACAGAAATATTAAACCCAATAGTTTGGAATGAAAAATCCATAGTTAAAGGTAAAAGTGCAGATGTAAGCCCTGATGTTCTGTTTGGTTTAATGATGTCTCAGTCAATTGCAATGCCTGTAGGAATAATGACACTACTCATTTTTGCCATGCAGCTTGCAGCAACAGCAGTTGCTTCAGAAAAGGAAGAAAAAACTCTTGAAACCCTACTGACTATGCCAATTAATCGAACAGTAATTTTAGCTGGAAAACTAACAGGTTCAATAATCGTTGCCCTAGTTGGTGCTTTGGCATATCTTATCGGCTTCAGCTACTATATGGGTTCATTCACGGGTATGATGGGCACAAATAGCGTAGACCTTGCTGCATTGGGGTTAGCTCCAACACTTGCTTCTTATGCTATTCTTGGAGTCTCTTTGTTCATGGCGCTCTTGTCAGCTTTGGCATTAGCAATTTCATTATCAGTATTCGCAGAGGATGTAAGAGGTGCCCAAGCTTTAGTAGGTCCACTTTCGATACTGTTTATATTCCCAATGGTATTCACTATGTTTACAGACATCAATGCATTGCCCTTCCCACTATCAATTATACTACTTGCAATACCTTTCACTCATTCTATGATGGCAACCAATGTAACATTCACTGGAAATTATATTGGAGCAATCGGAGGAATCGTCTACATGGCAATCTTCACTATTGTAATTCTTTATATTGCATCCAGACTATTTGGAACAGAAAAAATCTTAACAGCCAAACTAAAGTTAAAAAGAAACCTAAAAATAATACCGAGAGGTTAAACCCTCTCACCTTTTTGTTTTTACCAGAATTTTCTTGGCAAGCTGTCCATGTACTCATTTAAGGAACGGATATCGAACTTATTACCTTCTCGCTGTTCTAACATTTTGGTTAAGGCTGAAGCCAACTGAAGATTTGTTACAACAGGAACATTGAATTCCACTGCCAGTCTTCGGATTGTATACTCGTCTTTTAGCACTTCTGCAAACGTAACTAAATGGTTTGGCATTGGAATATTGATGACCATATCGATTTTGCCTTCCTGAAGATAATCAACAATGTTTGGCACCTTCCCAACTTCTCTTACTTTATGTAGGACGGTAATATTGTTAACGCCTGAATCCTGCAATGCCTCAGCAGTATGAAGGGTTGCATAAATCTTGAAACCTAAAGCTCTTAACGCCCGTCCGATAGGTAAAACCTGTTTCTTTAGTTTTTTTCCGCCAACAGTAATCAAAACTGATCCCCCAACGGGAGGCATCTTGAATTCGGCAGACTGAAGCGCCTTTGATAACGCATCTGTAAAGTTTTCTCCTAGGCACGCTACTTCACCTGTGCTTAGCATCTCCACCCCCAGCACTGGATCAGCCCCACTTAAACGCATAAAACTAAACTGAGGAACCTTTACTCCAACATGGCTGATTTCTGGTAAATCAATGAAACCCTCGTCTTTGAATTTTTTGCCAAGCATTGCTAACGTAGCTAGTTCTATCATGTTTACTCCGCGAGTTTTACTGACGTAAGGCATGCTTCTTGAGGCTCGGAGATTGCATTCTATAACATATGTTACTCCATCCTTAACGAGATACTGGATGTTGTATGGACCAAGAATTTCCAACGCTTCAACAATCTTGTGAGTATAATCTGAAACAGTCCGTAGTACGTCACTATCTAACGTCAAAGAGGGAATTCCCATGGTTGCATCACCGCTGTGTACTCCTGCGTTCTCAATGTGCTCAACTATTGCACCTATGATATTGTCTTCGCCATCGTAAATACCGTCTACTTCAACTTCTTTTGCGTTCTCAATAAACTTAGAAATAACTGCAGGATGCTCTTGCGAAACTTTTGCAGCTAGTTTGAGATAATCTTCTAGTTCAGATTCAGTATAAGCAACACGCATTGCAGAGCCAGATAGTACATAACTAGGACGAATCAGAACAGGATAACCAACTTTATCAGCAAACTTTTTAATATCACCTTTTGTTGTGAGATCGCTCCATTCTGGTTGAGGAATCTCTAATTTGTCAAGAAGTGCACTAAATTTAGTTCGATCTTCTGCTTTGTCGATGCTTTCTCCGCTTGTTCCAAGCAGGTTTACTCCGGCATTGGATAGTTTTAGGGCTAGGTTATTTGGGATTTGGCCACCAACGCTTGCTATTACTCCAAAGGGTTGTTCTTTGTCGTAAATGTCTAAGATTCGTTCTAGGGTGAGTTCTTCGAAATAGAGTTTGTCTGACATATCGTAGTCTGTTGAAACAGTTTCTGGATTATAGTTAACCATTATAGCTTCTTCAATTCCGTTCTTTTTGAGCGCCCAAATTGTGTTGACTCCACACCAGTCAAACTCTACACTGGAACCAATACGGAAAACCCCAGCACCTAGGACTATAACCTTCTTCTTTGAAGAAAACTGGATATCATTTTCGTCTCCACCATAAGTTAAATATAAGTAGTTAGTTTTGGCTGGCCACTCAGCAGCAAGAGTATCAATCTGCTTAATCGCTGGAACAATATTGGCTTCTTTCCGAAGTCTTCGTATTGTAAACTCTTCTGTTCCAAGACAGATAGCAATCTGTTTATCAGAAAATCCAATCCGCTTGGCTTCTTTTATGACGTCTAAAAAGTCGCTATCTGTTTCTTTTATTGTTAATAATTTATCCTGCATGTCTATGACATTCTGGATTTTATGCAAAAAGAACGGATCAATACCACTTAATTCATAGATTTCTTCTATTGACATGCCCTGCTTAAGGGCTTTGATTATCATGAAGAGCCTTTGGTCTGTAGGTTTAGCGAGAACATCCTTTATGTTCTCTAAGGATTGATGTTCATCTTCCTCGGTGTTACATACAAGTCCCAGTTTACCAATGTCTAGCATTCGAATAGACTTCTGAAGCGCCTCCTCGAAGCATCTCCCAATACCCATGACTTCTCCTACTGATTTCATTTGAGGACCAATATGGCGGTCTACGTTTCGGAATTTTTGAAGATCCCATCTAGGATATTTAACCACAAGGTAGTCAAGAGCAGGTTCAAAGCAAGCTGTAGTTACAGCAGTTACTTTGTTAAGTAACTCAGGTAACTTGTAACCGATGCAAAGTTTTGCTGCTATGTAGGCGATTGGGTAACCTGTTGCTTTACTTGCTAAAGCTGAGCTTCTTGATAGTCGGGCGTTTACTTCTATGGCACGAATTTCTTCAGATTTGTTATCTAATGCCCATTGTATATTGCATTCTCCGACTACACCTAGGCTTCGTATTGCATTTATTGATGCAGAACGAAGAATGTGATACTCCCTGTTTGAGAGAGTTTGTGAAGGTGCTATAACTATAGAGTCTCCTGTATGGATTCCCATGGGATCAAAATTTTCCATATTACAGACTATTATGCAGTTATCGTCGTAATCCCGCATAACCTCGTACTCGACTTCTTTCCAATGACCTAGATACTCCTCAATAAGAACCTGAGAAATCATGCTCTGACCTAAAGCGCGACTAACAATCTTCTTTAGATCTGCTTCACTGTAAGCTACACCTGAACCTTTACCACCAAGTGCATAAGCCAAACGAATTATTACAGGATAACCAATTTCCCTACCTACTTGAATAGCCTCAGTCAAAGTAATAGCAGATTTACTTTTAGGAATTGGAACAGTTGCCTTAATCATAGACTGCCTAAACAATTCCCGATCTTCAGTGTCCTCAATGGTCTTGACAGGAGTTCCCAACACCTTAACTCCATACTTCTCAAGAATTCCCCTCTTGGCAAGCTGGACACCACAGTTTAAGGCTGTCTGACCACCAAAACTCAGCATAATAGCATCGGGACGCTCTTTTGCGATAACTTCTTCAACAAACTCGGGTGTAACAGGCAAAAGGTAAACTTTTCCTGCCAACCGTGGGTCAGTTTGGATCGTAGCAATGTTCGGATTAACTAGAACAGTTTCGATTCCTTCCTCACGAAGAGCCTTCAAGCATTGACTCCCAGAATAATCGAACTCTGCGGCTTCACCGATTTTGATGGCTCCACTACCTAAAACTATGACCTTTTTAATCCACTCAAACTTGGGCAATTAATTTCCCTCCGCAAGTTTCTGGAATCTATCAAAAAGAAATTCGGTATCGTAGGGACCAGGTGAAGCCTCTGGATGCCATTGCAATGCAAAAGCGGGTTTTGTTTTATGTTTTATGCCTTCTATTGTTTTGTCGTTGGCGTTAATGAACCACGCCTTAAGCCCTGTGCATTCCAAAGAGTCGCATTCCACGGTGTAACCATGATTTTGGGTCGTAATATAGCATCTTCCTGTTTCCAAATTCAATGCCGGCTGATTCTGAGATCTATGACCATATTTTAGCTTGTATGTATCTCCGCCAAGTGCTAGGGCCAGTATCTGGGTTCCAAGGCAAACTCCCATCATTGGCATATCTTTGTTTATCAGTTCTTGGACTGTTTCGATTGTTTTTACACAGTTTTTTGGATCTCCTGGACCGTTACTTATCATCACACCATTAGGACGGTACTGCATAACTTGGTCTGCAGAGTAATCATAAGGAACCCGTACTACATCAAAGCCTCTATGTAGCAAGTTTCTTAAAATGCCGTATTTGACTCCGCAATCCAGTACTACCGCGATTTTGTTTCCTCCAGATTGATAATAAATTGGTTCTTTTACTGTTACTTGTTTTGCGAGGTCAGTAAAGTTTGGATCCTGAACATTTTCTGCCTCTTTTAGGAGTTGTGGTACGTCAGGTTCTTCGTCTTGCTCGCATACTTTGAGGATCCCAAGCATTACTCCTTTTACTCTAAGTTTTTTGGTTAGTTTTCGTGTATCAATACCATAAATTCCAGGGATATTTTCCTCTTTTAACCACTGATCTAGTGTCCGTGTTGATGCCCAATGGTATGGATCTTTGCATAGTTCGTGAACAACGTAGCCTGTTACTTTAATGTCATCTGATTCGAAATATTTTAGAACCCCTTTTTCTTTGTCAAAGGGTGGAACTCCATAGTTTCCTACGAGCGGATATGTAAAAGTTAGAATTTGCCCCTTATATGAGGGGTCGGTTAACGATTCTGGATATCCGACCATAGAAGTGGAAAATACAATTTCTCCAGAAACCTTCTTTGGTGCACCAAAACCAAAACCAGCAAATGTGGAACCGTCTTCTAAAACGAGTAAGGCTTTACTGATTTCTTTAGTTTTTGGGTTCACTTTTATTACCTACACCATAATTCAAACATCATGTTTTGAGTAATGCTGAAGCATAGATTTTAGTTGCAAATCGGCTTCATCTAGCCTGCTTTTGTGTTCATTTAGGCTATTTTTTGTTTGGTTTATCAACTGTTTACGACTTGCTAGCGCCCGTTTAACTTCCGATGGGGCTGGACCACCCAAAATTTTATGGCTTTTAACGAATTTTTGAGGGTCTATTGAGTCTTTGATGTCCATCTGTTTAACGACTAGAATGATTCCCGCTGAATCTTGAGCGGCTTTATTTAATAGTTCAGGTGTCAAGTTAGAAAGTGCTAGATTCTTGTCAAGTAGCACTTTTACGGCTGCGCCAACGATTTTGTGTGAGATACGGAACGGAATATTATACTTTTTTACTAGCAGATTAGCTAGCTCCGTCGTTGTTGAGAAGTTTAGAATTTGTTTGTTAAATATGTCCTTGTTTACATTCAGGTTTTTCACAAGTTCAGAAAGAATACAAACTGAAGTAGCAACGATTTCTAGGGTCTCCCAAAGCTTTGGGGTAAGTTCCTGAAGATCCAAATTGTATCCTGATGGAAGCGACTTCATTGTTGTTGTACAGCCTACCAAGTTGCCTAATACTTGGCTCATCCTTGCCCTGATAACCTCCAAGACATCAGGGTTCTTTTTCTGAGGCATTATACTGCTCGTAAAAGTGAAACTTTCAGGAAGGTCGATTATTCCAAAATCAGGAGAACTCCACACAATAATATCCTCAACCATTCTGCTAACATCAACAGCTAGTAATGTTAAGTCAGCAAGGGTTTCCAAGACAAAGTCCCGACTCCCTACCGCATCTATGGAATTCTCGAGAACACCATTAAAGCCTAAAATTTCTGCAGTTCGGTTTCGGTTTATCGGAAAGCTTGTTGTCGCAATTGCACATGCACCCATTGGACACATATTTATGCGAAATAGCGCCTCTTCTAGTCTCTGTAGACTTCTTTGCAGTGCATCCACATAAGAAACCAGAATATGAGCAAACGTAACGGGCTGTGCTGGATGTAGATGTGTATAACTTGGAACTAACGTCTCAGTATTTTTTTCTGCCAGCTCTATTAAAGAGCCCTGAAATTTTACTACAATATTCATTAAATTGTGAATGCTTTCTCGAAGAGCAATTCTGATTGCAGTTGTTACCTGGTCGTTTCGGCTTTTTGCTACATGTAGGTTTCCGCCGACATCCAAACCAACTTTCTTGTTGACCTGTTCCTCGACTGCAAGATGAACGTCTTCAAGCGTTTGGTCTAATTTACTTTTGAAGTCTATTTCAGATAGAGCTTGAAGTAACTTTTGTGCAGTTTCAGAGGGAATGATGTTTTGTTCTGTAAGCATTATTATGTGGGCTTGATTGATTTCGATAACAGCTTTCAGTAACATTTGGTCGCTTTTTATGGATGCAGTAAACTCAACCACATCTTTTCGGACAGAGCCTATTCTTCCTCCACGCAACAGTTTTGACACTTTTTTCACATCTTCAGGTTATTTAGAGCCAGACAGGTTGTCTGTCTACTCAGTTAACATTTCTTTTCTTTATTCACCTTCTCTTTCAATATGTTAGCTGCTTTTGTGGGTAGTCCCCACAATTCTATGAATCCTTCAGCATAGGCTTGATTGAATGAGGTCTCTACTTCATATGTTGCCAAGTTCTTGTCATACAATGACATCGGCGATGAGCGGCCAGCAGTCCAGCATCGTCCTTTGTATAGTTTCATTTTTACTTCCCCGCAAACACGTTCCTGAGTCTTGTCGATGAAATCCTCCAACGCTTCTCGCAGAGGATCTATCCAAAGACCCGTGTAAACTAACCATGTCCATTTTTCGTCTATTTGTTTCTTAAATTCAAGTTCGTGGCGTGTCAGAATCATCTTTTCTAAGTCTTTGTGGGCTTCAATCAGCACTTCGGCAGCGGGGGACTCGTAAATTTCTCGTGATTTTATACCCACTAACCTGTCTTCAATATGGTCAACGCGTCCGATTCCATGTTTTCCTGCAATTTGGTTTAGTTGTTCTATCAACACTACTGGATTCATTTTTTTACCGTTTAAACCAACTGGAACTCCTGCCTCAAACTGTATTGTAACGTATTCAGGAGTTTCTGGGGCTTTTTCAGGAGAAACTGTTAACTCATAAATTTCCTCTAACGGCTCTTGTTCTGGATTTTCTAGGTGTCCACATTCTATGGATCGCCCCCAAAGGTTTTGGTCTATACTATAAGGGTCAGACAAGTGAGGGATTGCAATTCCTTTTTCCTTGGCGTATTTTATTTCTGCTTCCCTGCAAAGTCCCCATTCTCTTACAGGTGCCATTACTTTTAGATCGGGTGCAAGAGCTTTGACTGTGATATCGAAGCGTACTTGATCGTTTCCTTTTCCTGTGCAGCCGTGTGCGACTGCTATAGCTTTTTCTTTTTGTGCAATTTCAACTAGTTTTTTTGCTATGAGAGGACGCCCTAAAGCAGTCGCCATTGGGTATTTTCCTTCGTAAAGGGCATTTGCTTTTATTGCAGGAAAAACGTATTTTTTAACGAATTCTTCTTTGCCATCTACAGAGTAATGATTTTTAGCGCCTAGGCTTTTGGCCTTGTCTGCAACTTTTTTGAGGTCAGTTTGTTGTCCAAGCTCCATCGTAAATGTTACTACGTCCGCGTTGTATTCTTCTTGTAACCATTTTATTAAAACAGACGTGTCTAATCCGCCTGAGTAAGCCAATATTATCGTATCTTTCATTGCGTTTCCCAGTTTCAGGTTGTTAATTCCAGAAACACTTATATAGATTTTGGTCATTATTCTTAGAAAACAGTCAAATGTGACCAAAAATGGTCAATTCAATCTCGAAAACAGTGCAAACACTAATAGACGAAGATCTTTCCTTACAGGACGCCTTGCAAAGAGACTACGCAAACTACAGCGCGATAGCCAGAATGCTAATACCAAAAATCAAGGAAACAGAAAATCAAGATATCAACTTAGAAAGCGTAATAACTTCAGTAAAACGGGCGAAAATAAACTACACAATCCTACAAGGAAAAATAATAAAAGTCGTAGCAGAAAGTGATCTTAACATAAGAACAGATATGGCAAAAGTTTCCGTTGAAAAAACAAAACAGACCCAAGAAAAAATTAGAAAAACCCTAGGGACATTTTCAGGAGACTTTCTTCAAGTAATAGAAGGAAACGCCATAATCACTATGATTTCTGATTTGAATTCGTTTGATAAGATTTCTTCGATTTTTTCCAAAAAAGAGGTAATAGACCAGAAACTGAATCTTGCAACTATAATCATTCGTAGTCCCGATCAGATAACTTCCACTCCTGGATGTGTTCAAGCATTCTATAATGCAATTTCAAGACGACACATCAACATTGAAGAAACGATGAGTTGCTACACTGAAACCATAATCATTCTAGCTATGGAAAACGTCAGCAAAGCCTTCGCAGCACTAACTGATATCATAACACAAGCAAGAACAAAAACAACTTAAAACCTCACTTTGTCTATTTCAATTTATTAAGTGTACTTATCGACAAAGGCACTAACATTTCTTCGTGATTTAGACCCCCATGTTGGCCCACTGGTTTATACTTAAAATCAATGAAGTGATCAAACCAGACGGTTTCGTTTCGGTAAGGTAATAATAACAGGTTTCCTGCCCTATCAGTGAACTTGCTGTTGATTTCGCCTCTACCAAACAAGCCATCGTTTATCGCCTGCTTGGTTTCTATTATCTTGGCTTTTGTGCCAACTTTTTTTGAAAGTAATTGTTTTGTTTCTGCAAGCTTTTCTTCTTTAACGTGCAGAAAAACGTCTCGGGCACTTCCGGTAGGCAAAATGCGTTCCCCTCCTGATCCATATTGTAGATTTTTTAGTAAATCTGGGAACCCATTAAGATATGTTATGTTTTCTGGGACAATGTTTACTCCCCCATGGTCTGAGGTCATCAAGAGTAGAGTCTCTTTTGCAGTTTTGGAGTTGATTTTTTGTATCAACTCCTTTTTTAGCAAATACAAAATCACAGACAATTCTGCAGAGTATTCGTAGCTATTTGGTCCGTACTCGTGAGCTATCGTATCAAGATTACTTAGATGCACAAAATGGTAGGCGGGTTCAGTTTCTTTTTCCAGTTTTTTCCTTAGCGAAACAAACAGGTCTGACGATTTCAGATTGGGAACTATTATACTGTCCTCAAAAAGTAACGAACCTGAAGTACTATACGCATATGGGGCATATATGTGAGTGAACGGCTTGACTCCTGCCTCTTTTAACGTTGTTTGAATGTTTTTTTCGTTAAACAAAATTTTTGGGTCAAACCCACTTTTTACTAATTCATTTCGGTTCACGGAACCTATTGGTTCAAAACGCAATGTGTTGACTATCTTGCCAATTTCTTTAAGGTAAATGTAGTACTCAAAAAGTCCGTGCTCTTGAGGGGTTAAACCCGTGTTTAAGGTGGTAAGAGCATTAGTTGTTTGCGAGGGAAAGATGCTTGTTAAAGCAAAAACGTCACTTTTTTCTGAAACATCGAGTAGGAACTTGTTCTCTTTCTGATGACGCAAAAACTGGTTATACCCAAAACCATCTAAAATCAAAAGTACAACTTTCTGACCTTCAAATCCATTATCCACCATTGGTAATTTTGAAAGGTTAGTTTCTATACCAAAGAGATCCAGTATTGAACCTGGAATGTTTGAAATGCAGTTCTCTTCGTAGCAAGGATAAAGAAAATCCTCACAATCATGCTTTCTTATTGCGTAACTGATTTCATGCATCATAAAAATCACTGATCAAGGGGAAGAGGAAAGAATAACGAAACTTAAAATGTCTTCCGAAATTATCCAATACACTATAGGTGGTTTTGTTAATTAAATGATGAAAAAAAAAATAGAGCACCGACTTCACAGACATTTCAAACATTCTCAAATATTTGAATAAGAATAAAGCATTTTTTGTCAATAAACTTTGACAAAAAACAACACAGGCAGAACAAGCAAGTCAAGAATTCTTGACTAAAGCAAAATATACAATTTTATAAAATTAAACAACAATTATAATGCTAGACTGATAGAGGTTCATTACTTAAGAAAGGTTATTTCTGAAAATTCTGTAAAAGCATATCTGAAAGGTGCCTTTTAGTAATCTCTGGGTTTTAGCGAAAGATTGAAAGCTACTGTTTTGCCACCGTGTTTACGTTCACATTTCACTGTTATAGTTTCTTCGTCTTCGCTTATGTAAACAACTTTACCTAAATGACCGGCTTCCTGATGAAAAACACTGTGAACAGGAATCTTAATTTTATCTCCAATCTTAACTTTTGACACTAAATTCTTCCTTCCTAAGCACAAGAGTGGTCTCCAAAACAAGAAACCACACACAACTCACTGTGCAACTTCTTTCGAATAGGAGTGGGCAACTATTAAACATTATCTGAATACCCAACAATGACCCCAAAACCACATTTTTCTGAATGTAAAATAAATCTAACCACATCAAATATATTATAAAAATCGAATGACTACAAAGAGCTTATCTAATACCTTTTACTATGGGTCAGTGAAGGAAAAACAGATGCCTAGAGATCCGGTGTGTGGCGTAATTCTAAACGAAAAAACGGCAAAATACAAAATCACTCATGATGGAGAAACTTACTTTTTCTGTAGTGTAAAATGCAAAAAGAAATTCAAAAGAAATCGAGAAAAATTCACAAAATAGTTCTTTTTATATCCTCATCTGTTTGGGACAAACATACCCTTCGATTAGCCGTAACAGTTGATACCCAAGCAGTATCGTGCCAACAAATCTAGGCTACAAAATCAAAGTCCAATATCCAGAAATATAATTTCATAGATTAGACTATTTAGTAAAAAATTCCAAGAACAAACCAAAACAAGTCAGTGCCAATCAAATAACTCTTCTGATTTACAATGTTTTGTATATTATTGTGTTTTCTTTTTAATATAAGAACTCCCTAAACACCCTAAAGAATGCAAACAGCGAAAACCATTAGCATCAGATCAAAGATCTGTTGCACATCTCCTAAAAAAGGGTATCTTTTGAAAATATTCTCAATTTTCTCTAACACAAATACAAGAATGCTTATCTAAAACTTGCCCATACAAAAGCATTCATTAAAAAGGGGCCGTCGGCTAGCTTGGTCTAGGCTCTGAGCCTCGGACGTTCGGGACCCCGGTTCAAATCCGGGCGGCCCCACCAAACATCAAGAAAGGTTTTTCCAATTTTTTGTTCGATTTACTATCTCTTTTGCGACAATAACTCCAGAAGCAGATGCTTGAATAAGTCCTCGACTCACTCCAGCTCCATCGCCGATTGTGAATAAGTTCTCAATTTTTGTTTCCAGATTGCCATTTAACTCAAGCCGTGTGGAATAGAATTTAACTTCAACGCCATAAAGCAATGTATCATTAGAGTTCACTCCAGGAGATACTTTGTCTAATGCTTCAAGCATCTCTTTAATGTCAGCTAAGTAACGGTAAGGTAAAACAAAACTCAAATCCCCAGGCGTTGCATTCTTTAGAGTGGGAACACATAAGCTTCTTTTAATTCGCTCTTCAGTTGAGCGTCGTCCAGCCTTTAGATCACCTAGCCTTTGAACGATGACTCCTCCGCTGAGCAAGTTGGAGAGTCGCGCAATGTATTTACCGTAGGCAATTGGCTCTCTGAAAGGTTCAGTGAAAGAAGTGCTTACCAGAATTGCAAAGTTCGTGTTTTTTGTTTTTCTTTCAGCATAACTCTGCCCATTTACAGTTAAGACGCCATCATAAGATTCTGTAATGACCATCCCCAATGGCGAAACACAGAAAGTTCTAACTTGATCGTCAAATGATTTAGAGTGATAAATCAACTTAGGCTCATACAAAGTGCTAGTAAGATTTTCCATAACAGCTGCTTGAAGTTCTACCCTGACTCCAATATCCACCGGATTGTTCAATGTCTTAAGACCAAGAACTTCAGCTTCTGCCTTCAGCCACTCAGCTCCAATTCTACCAGGGCCTACTATCAAATATTTTCCGTAAAACTTTTCGCCCTTTGTGGTTTCGACACCCTCAACCTTGCCGTCTTTAAACAAGAGGTGCTTTACATCTGTGCCAGTCCTAATATCAACCCTTCCTTCGAGATGATTTCGCATTTTTCGAAGCGTTTCAGCACATTTGTCAGTGCCCATGTGACGAACTTTCTGGGAAACTAGCTTCAATCCAGCAAGAGAAGCATTGCTTTCAATCTCTTCAAACTTTTTCTCACTTACACCGTAAAGATGTTTAGTAGCCCCAAATTTCAGGTAAATGCCATCAACATAATGTAAGAGCTCCCAAAGCTGCTCTTCAGTACAGTATTCATTTAGCCATCCACCAACCTCTGTTGATAAGGTAAGTTTTCCATCACTAAATGCTCCAGCGCCTCCCCATCCAGCCAACAATGAGCAAGGGTCACAGTTAAGGCAGCCCATTCCACGACTGGAAGGACATTTGCGTTGATCGATATCCCGACCTTTATCTAAAAGTAAAATGCTGAGTTTTGTTTTTTCAGCTAACTCAAGCGCAGAAAAGATTCCAGCCGGACCAGCGCCAACAATTATGACATCGAAATTCATCAAAGGGTTCCTCCGGAATTCCAAAACTACAACGAATAAGTGCAATATATGTGTTGGCTGCAAACAAACAAATACAACAAAACAGCGATGTTAAAAACAGACGATAAACTACAATAACATGTTATTGTATCGTTAACTTAGTGTTTCGTCTTTCTTGAGAACTTTATCCATCAATTTTCGAAGAATAGGTGCAGCTTCATGTTCATTAACTGACTTTGTAAAGACTGAAACTAAACTGATTTTTTTCGTTTTTTCCGAAAGAAGTTCGGCAAGTGATCGTGCAATAATAATATTTCTGTCTCCAAGCAACACTGAAGACAGCGGTGAACCAACTAGGTTGTCCGATGGTGGCATAGCAACAGCTAGGGTGCCTAGCTTGTCTTCACCTTCGCTCAAGAATAATTGATAAGCGTTTTTGGTTTCTACAAGAATCGCCAGAAACGACTTGTCTTGCTCAATATGTTCTTCTTTGGCGATTTTTGCTCGCAACTTTTAGCCCCTCCATTCCCAGTAAATTCCCCTGTCAAAGATTTATTTAGATTTTCAAACAAACAACAAAAAATTAAAGATTTTTGGAGTAGATTGTGCTTAATCCAACTTCCTGGAAATTACTATTCAGTTTTACATGCCCAAAAATCAGCGAAGATGTCTTCATTTTTACTGGTGTGTAGATTTTTAGGATCTTTCGTTTGTAGTCAACATGATGAAGGACTCCAATTCCCAAAAAGTGGTTTTGGTCATCTAGTAGACCCACAAGTAAGCCTTCTTCGTCTCCTTCCCATATTACTTTAATTGTTTTGCCACAATATTGTTCTGCATCTTTAATCTGCTTTTCAGGGATTTTTTCATTCTTTCTTAGGACAACAAGAACATCTTTAACGCCTTCTTCAGAGTATAGAAATCTCACCCTAAGCATATTACATAAAATATTTAACAGATTACGACGCAAGGGACGCCCAGAACCCAAAATAGAATTCCTCACTTTAACCCATCTAAAAGAAAGGGATTGCATCTTTGCTCCTTTCATATACTTCTTGTAACTTAGCTCCCGTAATAGTTTCCGTTTCTCTCTGTTCCTTGGATAAATCAGCTGTGGTGATTTAATAATAAATACTTTTGAACTTACAAAGGCATCTAAAATCGCAGTTAACTCATTTTCCGATTGCATTCCAACAATAACTGAAGGCGCAATACTTTCAACCAACTTAATCTTGTATTCGGCTGCCTCTTCCCCTATAATCCATCCATCAGTGTTAACAACAATCAAATCTGCACCATTAACCAATAATCTATCCTTAAGGTAGTTTATTCCAAAAGTAAGCTTATCCAGTACCCCACTTGGACTTGTCGATCCCACAAAAATAGCGTCTTTAGCATCAACTTCGAAGAGATCGTTTACAGGCTCAAATACAAAATTGAATCCAATAGTCAAAGGAGGACCAACATCGGACTGACCTAAATCAGCGTCGATAATTCCTGTCTTCAAATTCTTTTTCAGAGCTGAATTCACAAGAAAAGTGCAAAAACTAGTTTTACCCGTATCAATACCCCCAATAACTATAACAATTACAGGTTTATCTATAGACAAAAGTTCCTCTGCCGCTTGAGTCCATCTAGTAACAGTGTCGTCTTCAACTTCGTTTATACAAGCACCTTCTCCAAGCAAAACCTCAACACATGATATGGTTTTTACCCACAAGGGTAATCGTTTTCCTTGCCTTACCACAAGAGTCTTATCAACTAAAAAAGGCGTCCCAAGAACACTCAAATCACCAGAAAGTAGCTTAACCGAAGCAGGGCCATCAACAAGCAAGGTCTTTCCTTGCTCAGTGTCAATCTTCATTAAAGTTCCTCCTTGAAAAAACTCGACCGTTTCGACCAGCAATTCTTATTGCAGAAATAGTATCCCGTATCACTCTTCGGTTCACAGACTTATTAGTAAGCCGACTTGTTCCAACCTCTACTACTATCTGAATCATGACATCCTCTGGTAGTTGTGCATCAAGTAAAACAAGTAATGTTTTTGTGTATTCTGGCATCCCATCACCTACACGGACCAGTCTTGTTTCAGCTTGAAACCGTTTCAGGTTATCAACAACGAGGTTTGTAGCAGTTTCTACACTCGAAGCAGTTAGAGTTTCTATTACTTTATTATCACCTAAAAAGGCTATTCCGCAACTTTTTCCTGGATCTACTCCAACCACAATTTTTTGATAGTTTTGTTTCCCCTGTATAATCAAAATTGCCTCATCAATAACAGATTCGGGGTGAGATTCAGTTTTAAGAAACAATGTTTGTGGATGTGAAATCTGACCTTGCTCTTCTTTTGTTGTTAGGACAACTTTGACGTCAAGTGGAACGGGATCCCATGGTTTAATGCTAAAAAAAGGTAACCGTTTTCTCTGCAGTTCATTCACGAGTTCGTAGTATGCTCTTCCATTAACGGTTGCTACTGCAATTTTCGTCTTCACTTATTTACACTTTCCATTTTTTACACAGAAGAAACGACTTATAGTAAAATGGAGAACTGCAACTAGGCATAAGTTGAAACCCTGCGTGACTTTTTCTGTTTCTGCTTTCAGCTTAAATAGATTACTAAAATCCAGACAATAAAACAACAAACGGAGACAAGCCTTATAATTCCAATAAGATTACTTCGATTCTTGTGTTTACACATTGCAGGACCTAATTCCAACAGGTTGTATCTCGCTTGACAAGTTATTAGGCGGAGGATTTCCTACAGGAAGTGTCTCCCTAATCTTTGGGGAGGCAGAAACAGGCAAAACATCACTTGCCATTCAATGTGCAGTTAATTGTGCCAGGAGAGGCATTAAGTCACTTTTCATAGATACTGATGGAACGTTTTCGTATGAGCGACTTTCACAGATAGCAGAGTTTGATTATGAAAAGATTTCTCCACTGATTATTATAATGAGACCGACAACATTTCAGGACCAATCAAAAACAATAGACCATCTTGAAAAGGTAATAACACAAAAATTTGGGTTAATCATAATTGATACATTAACATCACTTTATCGAGTAATACTTAACGATACTGAAGCAACTTATACCGCAAACCGTGAACTCAATAGACAACTGGGTGTACTAACTCAGATAGCTAAAACAAACAATGTGGCAGTTCTTGTAATCAGTCAGGTTAGAAGTGTACCTGATGGAGAAAGGGTTGAAATTAAACCTGTTGCCACACGTGTTCTGAATTACTGGTCAGACATCATTCTAGACATGAAGCAATCAGGTCAAACACGGATCATTAAAGTATTGCGCAAGAAACATCCTAAAATTAAAGGAGAAGGAAATGTTTACATCAAAATAGAAAGAGTGGGAATCTGCAATAAGCACTAGAGTTATTTTCTTCAACTAAGAATAAGAGATGAATAATAATGATAACGTTAATCGACATTGCTACCGCATTATGGTTCATTTTCCCAGCATATTGTGCTAATGCAGCTCCTGTCATCTTCGGAGGAGGAAAACAAATGGATTTCGGTAAAAATTTTTTTGATGGCAAACCTCTACTTGGTTCTCACAAAACTTTCAGAGGTTTCTTTGCGGGTATAATAATAGGAACTGCAGTTGGAGCAATTCAAACACTTGTCTTTCAACGGCACCTAATAGAATACAGTCCACATTTTGAATATAGCATACTACTTGGATTTTTGTTATCTCTGGGAGCATTAACAGGAGATCTGATAGAGTCATTTATTAAAAGAAGAATTAACCATTTCCCTGGAAAATCACTTCCAATAGCAGACCAAATAGACTTCATATTGGGGGCATTTATCTTTTCCATCCCAATCTCGCCACCTTCTTTACAGGTAGCGCTGATTATTTTATTGATAACAATTCCAATTCATTTATTAACAAATTTAGGTGCTGCACTTTTGAAAATGAAAAACAAAGGAAAAAACAGCTAACTTGCGTTTTTATAGGTTCTATGCATTTTCGGGTTAGAAACTTGCCAACAGATTTTGCTCGAGTAAAACGTAAGAAATTAAAAGTAATGCAAATCCAACGAGAAGATATCTGTAAGCTACACGAGGACTGTAGGCATGTTTCGTGCTTCGATATGCCACAAGAAAACCCAAAAACCCTAAAGCGTAAAAGACCATAACGATCACGCTCTCTGAAAGAAATTGGTCAGTGATTCCATAGGGATAAAAACTGATTATTCTTCCAGATGAACCAACAATTGCCACAACAGGCTGAATCAACAGATCATAGATACCTCCTGCGAACAAGAAAAGTGAGGCTGCAACGACCACGCCAGCGACTAACATTAATGAAGGTTTAGAGTTAAGTATTCGTTCGTAAGTTTTCTGCAATGAAAAGGTGAAAGATGAAAGTTTCTTACTGAAGCCTTTAGCCATTTTTTACTCATCCTTGTTATTCAATAGATGCTCTGCAATTTCTTTTGCCCAAGCGCCAGTGTATGAGTTCTCAACTACAGCTTTTAAATATTCCTTCCATGAGAGACCTGTAACCCGTTGCCAATAAGCAAATTTATGTATAACATTATTGCGAGCACGGTCGTGAAACTTGCAGTACTGCTCTTTAGCATCTCTGCCACACACAACACATTTCATTGTTTGATCCTCTTCCCATTTTTAAGCAAGCAGCTTGGATTAAAGCATAGATTCCAAGGTTTTTTTGATTTGAGCCAAACAAGCACTGTAGGCCAACTGCAGGCTTTACATTTGTTTTTAGCAGGTTTTACTGTTCCATATTGGGGAAGGGGAAAAGATATTTCACATAATTTATTAAAGTAGTTAGTACATCCGATGAAACGCTTTTTTGTTTTACGTGAAGTAATAATTACCAGTTTTCCTGTGCCACATTTTGGGCATTTTCCAATCAATAGTTCCTCTGTTTTTGCTTTCTTAATGGCTATAGTCAGAGCTTCACCTATAGATTCTTCGTTTTCCTTGAAGTGTGCAATCTGGAGCTTGAGTTGTTCAATAACTTCTGCAAGAACAGTTTCCCGTTTCATTGTTCCGTTTTGGATTTGCTCCATTTTTTCCTCAAGCTCTTTTGTTAACAATGCAGAAACAACGTTTGATGAATAGTTCTCAAGAACGTCAATAATATTAAAACCCAATTCAGTTACTACAATGCTTTGATCCATAACATATCCGCGATTAAAGAGAGTTTGAATTATTTCTCCACGGGTCGCCTTTGTCCCGATACCAAGCTGCTCCATCTTTTTTAAAAGACTACTGTGATTGTAATGAGGTGGGGGACAAGTGAATTTATCTTGCAATGTTACTCTTCGCATCCAAACAAAATCACCTATTTTAAGTGGAGGCAAAAATATTTCTTGAGTTCGAATATAAGGCTTATAAAAAAGCATCCAACCTTCCTTTAGAATTCGTCTTCCTTTCAAAAAAAATGCATAACGGTTTACGTCTAGGATTGCATTTATGTTTTCTTTTTGTGCGTCTTCTCCAAAAGCAGCCATAAAACGTCTGACAATAAGGTCCCAAATTCGCTTTTCTGGTATTCCCAAAGGCTTTTCAGGAAGGTTTCCTGTAGGATATATTGAAGGATGAGCAGGGTCCTCTTTTATTCCCTCTCTTGGTTTTAGGCAATCTTTTTCTAGAAGTTTTGAGGCTAACTGTTTATATTCAAACTTTCTAGAAAGGGCTTTGAGAATCTTTCTATATCCTATATTTGAAGGCAATTTCTGGCTGTCGGTTCTAGGATAAGAAATTAAAACATCAAGATACAGGTTTTGAGCTATCAATAAAGTCCGACGAGGCGTATAGCCAAAGATTTTGTAAGCTTCTCGTTGTAGCGTACCCACATCAAAAGGTATAGGAGACTTCTGATAGATGGTCTTCACATCAAAGTTTTTAATTTCTCCAGTTTTACCATTACAGGCTTGCAAAACAGCTTCAGCTTCTGCACGTGTTTCAACATGTGGTTTTTCATACTCTGCGTTAACTATTGAATTTTGGATTTCAACATCAGCGGATAGCTGCCAATATGGTATAGGTACAAAGCTGCGGATTGCTTTTTCACGTGCAGCAAGAAATTGAAGGGTTGGTCCTTGCACTCGTCCTGTACTCAATGTGAAGTATCTACCGCTCCAATATTTCACAGCTGCAGTTAAGGCTCGTGAAAGATTAATTCCATATAACCAATCTACTTCATGTCTGGTTCTTCCAGATTCTATCCAAGCAAAATTCAAGTGTTTGATAGGTTCTTCGTAAGCTTTTTCCAATTCGTCTTTCATTAGAGTAGAAAATTTCATTCGTTTTGCTATGTCTTCCTTTCCACCACAGGCATACTTCAGGATGAAGTATCCGATAAGAGACCCTTCAAGGTCATAGTCACAAGCAGATATGAACTCGTCAGCACCTTGAGACAATTCTGAAAAGGTTTCAATCCATTTACGAGTCCCTTTTGCTTTTCTTTCAGCAAGATGTCTTGGTACCCATTTGAAATTGAAAACAGGATAAATACTTCGTTTTCCTTTTTCTTGAACAATTGTATAGAGGTGTCCGATGGCAGGAATAATAAGAAGCAGACGATCTCTCTGGACAACAAAATAAGGAACGCCATTCTTTTTAAGATGCTTTGGTTTTCCATTTCGATCCAGTGCGTATGCTATTCTTTTTGCAACATCAGGTTTTTCTGTGACTATTAGAGTGTAATTTTGACATTTTTCTGTAACTATTGGTTCTGGTACAGTATTTGTCATTTCTTTACTTGACTTAGGAGGCATAATGCTTTATCCAGAGTTGGAATTAGAGAGATTATATTAAAACTTTCTAGTTGAGTACAGTACCAATAATTATTCAAAATTAACAACTATAAAATATCAAAGTACTAGTAAACTGAAAACGGTATGGAGCAAGGGGGTTATTCATCCTTTTACTTAACCTCCCCTATTTACTTCCTTGCTTCATACCTCATATTGATATTTTTAGAATTAAGTATTATGGAAATTCATTATAGAACTAATCTAAAAACGATGACATAATAACTCCACAAGTGTAACT
>Ga0209536_100003023_pt1 | contig 27234 bp, 29 predicted proteins | sample DeeMarSeWOR28_12_FD_187461 | JGI IMG/M metagenome (GOLD analysis project Ga0209536, IMG submission 187461) | Marine sediment microbial communities from White Oak River estuary, North Carolina - WOR-2-8_12 (SPAdes) (version 2) | ecosystem: Environmental > Aquatic > Marine > Intertidal zone >... | reverse complement strand
CGAGCTTTATTATTCGCGGGAAGACGAAGTCAGAATGCTCAAAGAGGAAGCCGAAGCACTCAAAGATGATCTGATGACCATTGAGCGTCGTATGAGTGATTTGGAAGCCGAGAAGAAATCGGATGAATAAGCGCCGCCAGCATCGAGAATATAGCTTTGGATCGAGCTGTTTTCAGCCCGATCCAAGGCATGCCCAAAATATTTCTATGAATAAAAAGGTAACCCTGAACGGTGAATCCGCCAAAGGTTTATCAACCTCAGGCGGGCGGACAAGCTTCGAACCAGTAAACGCTAAGGGGGGAAATTATTCAGGTCTACGTTGATGAGGGAAACGGCTTTATTAAAACTGAATAAGTTCCTGATGAATCGTCACCGGGAATATAACGATATTCTGAGAAGCCAGCCTCAGAATCAAAGGAGGTGATAAAATGATGGAATATATGGTAGTTCATAAAGAACCGGAGCTTAGCTGGGAGATAGTGGAGGAAAATTGGCGGAGATTAGCCCTGGTAGAAAATGCTACATGGGTCAAAACGTATTACAACCAAAAGGAAGGCGTGCGTTTTTGCGTGTGGCTTGCCCCGAGTATGGAAGAGTTGAAAAAGACCTTCTCTGACATTGATGTGTCCTGGGAATCAATGTATGAGGTTGAAGAAACGAAGCCGGATCTTTGGGGTGAAGCGAAGTGGCGAGAACATCTTGAAGCAGAAGCAACAGCGGATACATTGGGTGATTAATCGCAACCTGGCATGGGGGGACATGCCTTAATATTTTCACACAGCAGGGTGGCCGGTGACCTTCCAAAATTAATCCGATCGATTCCAAAAGAGATGCTCTGTTAATGCCATGACAGACATCCTCCTGGCAGCCGCATGAGCCTATCCACCTTGTGCGGTTGCCCCAACCGGGTTAAGAGTGCCTCTAAGACATTCAATGCGCTGGTTCTATTCCTTTTCTAAAATAAAATCAGTTGGAACCATTCTAACCAGAAGGAGGAAGATGATATGTACAACAAAATTTTAGTTCCGCTGGATGGATCGAAAAGAGCAGAAAAGATATTGCCTCACGTGGAACAGCTGGCCATTCGGTACAAAGCAAAAATTATATTTTTGCAGGTCATCGAATACAAGGCGGCCACCAGCACTCCTGAAGGCGCATTTATTAATTTAGCGGACGAGGAATTCGATCTGGCGAAAAAGCAGACCGAGGCACACCTGAAAGGAATCCAGGGAGAGTTCCGGGGAAAAAACATCGAAAGTCGAACCCACGTGACCTATGGCCCGGTGGTGGAGGGGATCATAAACATGGCGTCACAAGAGGGCGTGGATCTGATCGCGTTGGCCAGTCATGGCCGCGGGGGTCTTTCAAGAGTGTTTTACGGCAGCGTTGCCGCCGGGCTATTGCATCGTGTGGACCGCCCCCTATTGATTATAAGATCTCGGGGTACGGGGTAAGGGGAGAATGAAAATGTTGAGGCGCAAACTTTTGTAGAAGTTGGACTGGCGGCTGAGAAAATAATTGAGGCCGCCAAAGAAAAAGATGCCGATCTGATCGTTATGACTACCCACGGACGAACGGATCTTTCCCATGCCCTGATGGGCGGTGTGGCTTAAAAAGTAATTCAACAGGCTCCTTGTCCAGTCTTAACGATTAGACCAAAGGTTGAGCCGCTGGCAGAAAATATGTCTTACAAATGAATCGGTTAATTTCAAGGAGATCAGAGTGAGGAAGGCCTTTTTACTTTCGATGATATCCGCCCTCACGATTTTCACGGCTTGCAACCTAATTTTCTTTACTCATTCTATGAAGGCTTCCACCATCAAACCGACATTTAGAGATGTCACTTCAACAACGACTAAAAGCCTTAGCATAATTGTGGTCTATGACAACAACCTTTACAAAGAGGGATCAACAACTTCATGGGGTTTTGCCTGCGTCGTTAAGGGAGCGGAGAAAAGCATTCTTTTTGATACGGGCGGTAACAGCGCCGTGTTGCTTAACAACATGCAGCAATTGGGAATTGATCCTAAAGACATCGATGTCGTGGTGTTGTCTCATATCCATGGCGATCACGTGGGTGGATTAAACGGAGTCCTTCAAGAAAATATGAATGTCACCGTCTATTTGCCCGCCGCATTTCCCCTCGGCTTCAAAGATTCCCTGCAGCGCGCCGGAATCGAAACGGTTGAGGTAGCCGATTCTGCTAGGATTTGTAAAGGCGTTTATTCAACCGGAGTTCTGGGGAACTGGATCAAAGAGCAGGCCTTGATGATTTCCACCGACAGGGGACAGATTGTGATCACCGGTTGCGCTCATCCGGGGATTGTCCATATCCTTCAGACCGTCAAAAAAATCATAAGAGACAAAATCCTGTTGGTGATAGGTGGATTTCATTTGGGGGCAATGCGCGAGGCACAATTGGAAGATATTATTGGAGACTTTAGGGAACTGGGTGTTGAGCGGGTTGGTCCTTGCCATTGTTCGGGCGAGTTGGCCAAACATACGTTTAAACTTGAATACGGCAACGATTATATGGACGTGGGCGTTGGCAGGATAATCGAATTCGAATAGAAAAGGTGCTAAATTGTTAACGAAACTCATTAGTTTTAGAGGGTACCAAATTGCACAAAAAACGCCCCAAAAAGGAAAATATAGCAATTTAGGAGTGAGTTGAACAAACTTGTAAAAAGAATTCTTGACAAATTCCGGTTAATTCATCAAATAGAAAGGCATGACTTAGCAAATTAGATTCAAACAATCTTCCTATCTTTCAAACCCTCTCAATTGAGGAGGGGAGATGGAATTAAACGAATATTAGGCCCTCATCCGGATGCATCAATTGGTCCAAATGCGGGCTTTTTGTTTTTAGTCTATTTAAGACGGTTAAGGTGAGCTTATCTGACATGCCTGCCGGAAAGAAAGCGATCGAGTGCGAATTTTCCAAGATCAGAGGGGAAAAATTTCGACTAAACGTCCGCAGAATCCACGGGCATGGGATGCCGAAAGACCGAATCCTTCTTGTCAACGACTATGTTGCAGAAAAGGAGTAGAAAATGGCAGGCCAAACCGATTCCGACTTCGGAAAAGTCCTCGCTTCCCAAACGCAGCGAAAGCGGGCTGAGGATGATCTGGCAAAAAGCGAGCAAGATAAGATAGCCATTCTCGACAGCTTGAGGGAACATGTAGTCTACCATGATCGGAAGATGAGAATCCTGTGGGCGAATAAAGCAGCGTGCGAATCAGCACATATGAAACGTGAAGATCTCATGGGCTGCTACTGTTACGAGGTATGGGCTGGCCGCCGGAGTCCCTGTGAAGACTGCCCTGTAATAAAAGCGCGTGAAACTGGACAGCTGCAAATGGTTGAAAAGATGACCCCGGACGGGCGGTGGTGGTATATACAGGGCCACCCTGTCCGGGACAGTAACGGCCAGGTTGTGGGAACAACAGAGCTTACCTTGGAAATCACCGAACGTAGGCGTGCCGAAGAAGCAGTTCGCAAAGCTAAAGACGAATTGGAAATAAAGGTGGAGGAACGCACTGTCGAGCTGATTGAAGCGATCGAGAAATTAAGACGGGAAATAGACGTGCGCAAAAGGGCGGAGAAGGACTTGCATGAGACAAAAAAATTGCTTTCCAATACGCTTAACACTCTTCAAGACCTGGTGCTCGTAATCGATAAAGACTTGCGAATCATAATGTCGAATTGGAAAGATCATGATTACATTGCAGAAAAAGATCGTGAGGGCCATCCTTATTGTTATGAAGTGTTTATGGACCGCAAAACGCCCTGTAATCCCTGCCACGCCGCGGAGGTGTTTACAACCGGTGAGATAAAGCAGCTTGAGGTTACAAATCCGATTGATGGAAAGTTTAGGGATCTACGCGTGCTTCCGATGTTTGATGATGAAGGAAAAGTGGTTGCGGTGATCGAACACCTCCGCAACATTACCGATCGGAAGCGAGCTGAAAAGGCGCAGAATGAAAGTGAATTCCGATATCATGAACTTTTCGACCGTATTTCCAATGGGGTGGCGGTTTATCGGGCCGCCAACGACGGTGAGGATTTTATCTTTGTGGATTTCAATGAGGCCGGCGAACGGATAGATAATATTAAAAAAGAGGCGCTGATTGGTAAAAGTTTGCTGGAAGCCTATCCAAACGTCAAGGAACTTGGCTTTTTCCATGCACTGCAAAGAGTGTGGAGAACCGGAAAACCCGAGCATCGTCCCGTCAGCTTTTATCAAGACGGCAGGATAAGCCGTTGGCGGGAACACGACATCTACCGGTTGCCGTCCGGTGAGATTGTTAATGTGTATGAGGACATTACGGAACGTAAACAGATGGAGCGGGCGTTGCGGGAAAGCCAGCAGCGTTATCAAAGTATCTTTGAGAATGCGCCCATCGGTTTTTATCGTACCACTCCCGACGGCCAAATCCTGGATGCCAATCCATCATTAATTCAAATGCTGGGATATGCTTCTTTTAAAGACCTGTTGGCAGTTAATCTTAAAACCCATGACTGTCGTCATCCTGAATATTCGCGGCGTCAATTCCGTGAACGCATCGAACGCGATGGCGAAATAAAGGGAATGGAATCATTCTGGAAGAGATCGGATAATTCCCTGGTGCATATACGTGAAAATGCTGCCGCCATTCGAGATGCTGACGGCAGGATCGCATGCTATGAAGGTACGGTTGAGGATATTACCGATCAGAAGCAGGCTGCAGAACAGATTCGCAACCTATCCCAACTGCTCATCAAAGCCCAGGAAGATGAACGCCAAATGATTTCGCGCGAGCTGCATGACACGGTGGCCCAGGACCTTTCCGTAGCCAAAATGGAGTGTGACTTAGCTTCTGGTGAACTGTTAAACGAACGGGTACCCGAAGCCCAACGGATCCAAGAAATTGCCGGAATACTGCAGAAAACTATCTTGGGCGTGCGCACTATGGCCTATGATTTACGTCCCCCCGGGCTGGAGAAACTGGGATTTGTCGAGACGATTTACCAGTTCTGCGAGGATTTTACTCAACTGTGGGGTGTGCCGGTTGATTTTCAGTCCGCCGGTTTGAAAAACTTAAAACTGGATTATGGTATTCAGATCAATCTTTTCCGCCTGGTTCAAGAAGGTCTTACCAACATCCGCAAACATGCTGCCGCCAGCCGGGTGACGCTGAAGCTGGCTGCCGCGTATCCAAACATTATCCTTCGAGTTGAAGACAACGGGCGGGGCTTTGATGTGCAAAAGCGAGAACTGTCTGTCGGTCACGGAAAACGGATGGGCCTGCGCAGCATGCAGGAACGGGTCATATTGCTGAATGGCGAAATGAAACTGCAATCGAAACCGGGGCAGGGTACAAAAGTTACCATAAAGCTGCCCTTTGTGGAGAAAAAGAGTGGCGCCCAATAAAACCATTTTAATCGTTGACGATCATCCCCTCTTCAGGGAAGGTTTAAAATCGATCCTCAAACGCGCTACCGGATATGAAGTGGTCGGGCAGGCAGGAAATGCTCGGGAGGCCATCCGAGCGGTGAAAAATATTAAGCCGGATTTGGTGCTGTTGGATTTGGCGTTGCCGGATAAAAGCGGACTAGAAGTCTCCCAAGAGATCCGAAAAATTTCACCGTCAACGCACATCATGATTGTCAGCATGCACTCCAAAGTTGATTACATTGTCAAGGCATTTCAGGCCGGGGCCACCGGCTATATGACCAAGGAATCGGCCACCGAAGGGCTCCTGCAAGGGATCGAGCGTGTCCTAAACGGTGATTATTTCATGGACAGTTCCGTGTCACATACAGTGGTCAAGAAGCTGATGCAAACCCCGGAAAAGGAAATGAAAATCACAGATACGAATTATGAGAGTTTGACGCCAAGGGAGCAGGAGGTTATGGTGTTGCTGGCGGAAGGGTATTCGGCCAAGGAAGCCTCTGCCAAACTTTTCATCAGTCCCAAAACCGTTGAAAATCATCGAACCAGCATTATGAACAAACTTGGGCTTCACAGCACGCTCGAATTGGTGCGCTATGCTGCCAGGCTGGGTCTTGTGGATGTAGACCTGTGGAAGGAATGAGGCAATAGTACGCGTTCATGGGTTCAGGATCCAGCCCAGCCACCGGCCGCCGAAGTCTACCCGCCTAATGAGGGCAGCCAGTCAAATCGAAAAAGAAACTAATGAACATCGAACATTGAACGTCCAACATCGAATAATGAATTCTGTCAATTAAAAAAAGACTGAGCAAAGCAGCTCTTCGAAATTCTGCGGTTGGATATTCTACGGTTCTGCTGTCTTTAGATCACGTCTTCAGCGTGATTCGCTATTCAACTCAGACCCGACCCATGAAGCGGCAAATTTGAGCGAGTTTGCGCCATCGACCTACGGAGTCTCATAAGAAAATTTCCTTTCTTTCGTTGTTGTTGCCCGCTGGCTATTAAATTAGCCACAAACCCAAACAGAAACACACAGACGTCTTTTTCTCCTCAAACAAATTGTCCGTGTGAGTCTGTGTGCCGTGGCCAATTATTCGAGTAGAGTCGGCTACCGTGCCGACTTTTAGCGCACAGCCGCGGTGGGTTGCCCTATACAAAAAAGCTGATTTAACGGAATGCAAAACGGCTACAAACAATCTTCACCGAAATCCCATCCCAGGTTGTCCATAAGTGGTTCCTAAGCATCCGGGAAAACATCCCATCGACTGGAAATTCTCCCATTAAAATGAGGCGGTCGCTCTATAGACAAACTCGTTTTTTTTAGGAATATTTTATCTGTAAGCTAAAATCCAGCCTAATTGAGGTGGATACCATACGTTGCAGCTAAGTACTTACCGGGTTTTTCCGACACCATGTTGTCAGAAAGTCAATGTGTTTCTCTTCAATTAACCGGGGCCATTTATTCTGATCATGGAACCTATCGATTTAGAAGACTTTATTGAAGGTTGGTTTCCCAATCTTGGCGTTGGTGAAAATGGTAGGCGAGGACGCTTTTAATTCAGAGCCGAATTATGTGGATTTAGTAAAGCTTATCCGAAGCATTCAGCGCGCTGAAGGAAATATTGATTGCTATCGCAGGATCCGGCAACGCTGTGACCGGTTTGATTGTGTCTGGCGTGAGCATTGTCTCATGGCGCCTTCAAGACAATCGACGTTTCTTGTTGGATCGCAAGCCAAAAAAGAAGCATCGGATCCGAGGTAGAAACAAGGCGGCTTACCCAAAGAATCCGAGAGGAGAGGATACGATGAGAAAAATAGTCATCATTTCTCAGCAAGGGTTCATTAACCACGATTTGGTTGCATTGCTCACAGTGCTTTTTCCCGAATGCGACATCTGCATTGCCGAGGCTGATGCGCAGGCATTTGAGCCTTATCCGGCGGGCTCATTTTCAAAGGCGGATATGAAAGACAAAACATAGAGGTAATCAAAATTGGTTTTTAACTGAATTGGGGTTTGATATTTCATTTCGCAATTTTGCGAAGTACCGGTTCGAAATTTTTCTAAATCCGGTTTTGATACAACAATGATGTTGAATGCGATTTCAGTTAACTGTCTGTAATTATACTCGTTGTCGAAAATATTTGGGGCTGGCACACATTATGCTGATAAATGAGAAAAGGGATTGCTTCAAAGTCTCAGGTAATTTTCCAAGGCTCAGTTTTACCCCGATATGAGCTAAGCTCAGTTGGGAAGGTAATTGTTTATTTCTGGCAGATGGAGAAAAATGGCACACAATTTTAAAATGAGCATTCATCATACGGTCGATAAGCTGTACATTCGTCTGATAGGCGATTTTGATGGCAGTTCAGCCTGGGAACTGATTAATGCCATAAGGGAAAATCTGAACAACTCCAAATGTATACACATCGATACCGGCAAATTGCAGAAAGTTTATCCGTTCGGGCGGGAGGTTTTTAAAAATAAATTGCTAAACGTAAAGGATACGCGAATTCGCATCCAATTCAGCGGTCCGAATGCGTTTCAAATCGCACCACCGGACACCAACTCAAGGTGAGCATGACAATCTCAAACCTGAATTGAGCGATTTTAGGTTAGAGGTGATGTGCTAATAAGAGTTGGAGAGAAAGGATTGAAACATGAAAACAAATGCAGAGAAAAGAGCGTGTGAGCGTCATCGCTATGCCGCCGACATTGCGTTTTCATATTTCAATAAAGAACATTCTTATGAAGCTGAGACACTGAATCTTGGCACCGGTGGTATGTGCTTTAAATCAAATTTATGGCTTCAACCCGGCGCAAACATCTATATCCGCTTAAAAAAAGTTCATCCAAATGGCTCCGGCACCGGTTTCTGCGAGGGTTTACGGTCAGTAACTCTGGCTGAGGTAAAATGGTGCCATGAAGAATCCGTTGTGGGGACCTTTTCTTATGGGGTCGGTGTCAAATATTTTGAACCGGTTTATTAGCTCCCATCCGCGGGTTGTGGCGTCCATTTTTGCTCCCTGCCCGCTTTCCGCCAGAAGGGGTTGGCTATGAGATGCAGGCTTTTCTGGTGAGCGAAAGTTGGCGGTTGGCGACCTGCCTGCAGCGTTAAAAAACAAGTGGGCAGGTCGCAATAATCCTCGATACGCAGCAAGGTGATGAACGTTGGATCGTTATTAAAAGGAGGTTTCCATGAGTATCAAAAAGCAATTCCTGAAGAGCAAACCAATGTGCAAAGTGACCTTTCGAATCCCGGAGGAAATTGGAAATTCAGCCAAAAGCGCTCACGTTGTCGGGGAATTCAATGAATGGAGTCTCTTGGCCACACCAATGAGAAGGCTAAAAAGCGGCGCATTTACGGCCACCTTGGATCTGAAACAAGGGCGAGAATATCAGTTTCGTTATTTGTTGGACAAAAAGATTTGGGAAAATGACGCAGAAGCCGACAAATTCGTTCCAACTCCATATGGAGACAGTGATAATTCCGTTGTTGTACTTTAAAAGAATAGAAAGAGGATTAGGTCATGTCCAGTCTTTCAATTCAATCCCGAATTCTTTTCATAACTTCGGAAGTTACTTTTTTTCCTTCCAGTTCTGGAAGAAAGTCGGAATATATAAACTCAAGATCAGAAGGGTTTGCTGATTTTCCGGCAGATTTGATTTTGGCCCTGCTTGAACTAGGTGTTGATGTTCATGTAGCCCAGCCGGATTATCGAAGAATTTTTGCAGACATTTCCCGGAGCAACTCCTGCATAGATGATAAAACGATGCCTTGCGATCGGATGCACTTGACAGAAGACAGGGCGTTTTTTTACTCAAATTGCCCTAATTCAAATTGCAAATGGGAAAATGTCAAGATCTCTTTAGCCTTTCATCGCGAAGTCATCAATTATATCCTACCTCTGGTGCAACCGGATTTGATCCATTGTCACGACTGGATGACTGGTTTGATTCCAGCCATAGCCAGGGACTTTGGGATTCCTTGTATTTTTACCTTTCAAAGTCACGAGACCGCTAAAAGCCATTTATCCGATGTCGAGGACATGGGGATTGATGCCGCTGCGTTCTGGCAAAACTTATATTTTGATCGATTTCCATTCAATTACGAGGAAACTCGTGAGACCAACCCTATCGACTTCCTTTTGAGCGGTATCTTTGCGGCGCGCTGCGTCAATGTTGCCGACCGTGCCTTTTTCGCTGAAATTGGCAAAGTTCAGAATTCCTATTGTAAGCTTCTGAGGCAAATCATAGCTGACAAATTGAGATCCGGCTCCGCAGTCGTCCTCAGCAATTCTCCGGTCGACACGCAACAATACATCGATCTTTACGAAAAAATATTGGAGCGCCCGCTGATCGAAACAAAGAGAGACGATGATCCAAATTACGCTGGTTATCACCATAGAAGCAAAACAACGAGTAACGCGTACCAAAAGAAGAGGGCTATAACAGACAACTTCAATCAGATTATGGCAGCCGGATAGATAGCTTTTTGTGCTATCTTGCTCTTAGAGCGGTGATGTGCATTTCTGCGCCGTTTCTCGTGCATTTTTCCCCCAACAGTGATTCGCAATTTTGCGAAATAAAATTTCTAAATATTTCTAAATCTCCAAATTTAATCGAAAAGGAGGCAGATTATGAAAAAATTGGATTTCAACCGTTTTGTTATTTTGACGCTTATCTCGGTAATGCTTTTATTCGTTTGGCAGGCGGCAGCGGGCGAGAAACTCTTTTTGATGACGGGAAAAATAGCCGCCATTGATTCGGCGTTTAACACTGTTGTCATCGAAGTCCCTCTGGGGGAAAAAATGTTTACCGTGGGTGGTCCTCTATCTTCAAAGGCCACGTTGACGAAAGGCGGTCAGCCGGCAAATCTGTCAGATTTTGCGGTTGGCGAGCAGGTAAAGGTTAAATGGAAAGCGACGGGAGAGGGACACTTAATTGAAATGATGCAATCACTGGAGAAATAAGATTGATAAGATTCTGGTCGCGCCGGAAACAGATCAAAGGTCGGCTAACTATGCGCCGGCGTCACCGCTCAATATACAGTCTTAAATGCTCCCTCCCCAGCCGTTACCGTGAATTAAACGTTTGGCCCCAAAAATTCAGTTCTCTCTTTGAGTAAATAAACTCCGAAAAAGCTGTGCCATCTGCTTTGATTTGTCATAGAAACACATATTTTCGACCAACTCACGATGTTTTCTTTTACTTGATTACTTTTCAGTAACGAATAGCGGTCAAACGGCCCGCCAAAATTTTTCTACAGAGTTACCGCACGTTCTATCTCTCCACATCGAATTTATCTGCAGGAAACATAACCAGAATGATTTTGAAATTTTGCGAAAATTATTTTCGAAAATCTTCTATATTTTTGATCGAAAACAAATAGTAAGCAAGTAGTGTATCTCGTAACCCACGGATACTATATAATGAGTAGGCTTCTCTTAAATGGCATACTTCATGCTATGGTTAGTTTCAGAACCGGAAAATTGGATAGACTAGTTCACGAATTCTGGCTAAATGCTCTAACCTGAAAAAGATTCATCAGATAGAGTCTTTGTAAAGGCGGAGCTTCCCGGGATTGATGAAAAAGACATTGACCTGAGTATCTGCGGAAAGCTGCTGACGATCAAGGGTGAAAAGAATCATATGAAAGAAGAGAAAAATGAAAATCATTAAACATTCTCATGTTCAGAGTTTACCGTTCAGAGTCACGTTTTCTTCGTGTAGCTATGTCGGCGGACTAAGAATTATTTAACGGAACCCAGAATGGCACGCGCTGTCTATATCACGATCTTACAAATAAAGAAACTCGGTGAAAGGGGGTGTATAAAAATTGATCAAAATAGAAAAGATTCTTTTTCCTTCTGAATTGAGAGAGTACTCGTTAAAGATTCTGCCATATGTAATCACAATGTCTCAGAAATTTAACAGTACAATTTATTTACTCCATGTAATTGAGGATATTTCCAAATGGGGAGGCTTTTATATTCCGCATATTTCCTTGGATTTGTTCCAAAAGGAGGCGATGGAAGCTGCTGAAAAATACATGAATAAGATTTGTGAAAAGCAGATGCAAGGCTGCCCTGACTTTCAAAGGAGAATCCTTGCTGGAGATCCGGCTGCTGAGATCCTGAAAACCATCGACTCGGAGGACATAGACTTAGTGGTTTTGGGAACTCATGGCTATAAAGGTTTAGAGCACACAATCTTTGGGAGCGTAACCGAGAAAGTGATGAAGAAATCACCTGTTCCTGTTTTGGTCATTAATCCTTACAAGCTCAAATAGGCTCAGATGTGTTGATAAGCCATGACTTAGAAGTAACAATACAGTCTCTCAAATTGCGCTTTTTGTGGCTATGATGTTCGTTAATCCGCATGAAATCACATTTCTGTGACGCGATGGGCATCTGGGGTTTCCTAAGATTATGTGGAGCCAGGCTAACGGGCATCGGCATTTATTGCAGGACCGAGGGTTGAACGTTCAACAGCAGCATGATGCCTTTGAATTAAAAAGGTGACCTTCATACCTGGCAGGCTATGTAGAGTATTTTTTAGAGGATACCATGGAAAACACATTCTGGACAGCCTTAAGCGCCAGCTCTCTGGCCGCCATAGTCACCACGGTGGGTATCTATGTCATCCGTCGTTTCGAGCCTTGGGGCCGCAGAAACACCATTTATTTCGTCTGTTTTGCCGCCGGGGTCCTAATTTCAGTATCATTCTTACACATTATTCCAAATGCATTTTCAATGAATGCCAATGCTCCCATGTACCTGTTCGCCGGTTATATAGGCTTGCATTTGTTTAATCGCTTTATCAATGCTTTTGTCTGTGACAAAGGCTCGGATGAGCAGTACGGCATCGGTATTGTGCCCATGCTGGGAATTGGCTTTCATTCATTCATTGACGGGTTTATCTATTCCATCACGTTCACCGTCGGTATCTTTACCGGGATACTGGCAGCCACCGGCATGGTTCTGCATGAATTTCCCGAAGGAATCATCACTTACCTGCTGCTGATACGCGCTGGCTTTGAAGTAAAGACGTCCCTGCTGCTTGCATTTTTGGCTGCTGCCGTGACCACACCGTTAGGTATGCTCGTGTCATACCCCTATATTCGTAAAATTGACGAAACACTTTTGGGTGCGCTGCTGGCATTCTCTGCCGGTGCTCTCGTTTACGTGGGGGCCACCCATCTTTTGCCCCAAGCTGAAACGGAAAATAGGAAGTACAGCCTCTTCGCATTGGGGGCGGGAATTTTAGTGGCTTTGGCTATCATCTTTTCCAAGGCCTAAAGCCGTCGTTGAAGGGGTTATGAGAGAAAAAAAAGAGCGTCTATGACATCAATGAATCCGCCAAATGATCCAAAAAAATTAAGTGACGGGCAGGCGTTCAGGCAGAAACTGGAGGACCTTAAACGCGATCTTGGTTATCTTTACAATATGCTTCCGTGTTCAAAGCAATGCTCTCATTTGAGTGGTCATTTGCAGGAAGTCTTCGAGTTGCGCGAAATACTTAATCAGCTTGAGCACGGATTGCTGCAGTCCCATCTCAAATGCTGCATTTCTGATAACATAAAGATTCCCGGGAGCATTGTTTTGGCCGTCTCAAAGCTGAGTGCCGGACGTCACGGAGCCATTATCGTAATCGAACAGGAGAACAATGTGGATGACTACCTTCAGGGTGGCGTCATCATTGATGCGGTCGTCGGTGCACCGATTTTGGAAAGCATCTTTTACCCGGGAAACCAACTCCACGATGGGGCCGTTTTAATTCGAAATAGGCGTGTCGTAAAAGCCGGCTGTTTACTGCCCTTTGCACCCATCCCTTCTGGGTTCGAAACCCTCGGGCTTGGTACCCGGCACCAGGCCGCGGTTGGCCTCAGCCAGCTAAGTGACGCCTTGGTTATTGTTGTGTCTGAAGAGAAAGGCTGGATATCGTTGGCTCTCAGAGGCCAGTTGTACCCGAACCTGGGTACCTCTGCGTTACTTCAACGACTTGTGAATCCCGTCGAGGGGGGGCAGGAATAAACGACGCAGACCCCCCAGATTGGATGTGCGGTCGGTTGCATTGTTCTGGTGTCTTACCAAAAAGTAAGATTTCAAAGGGTTTGCCTTCAAAATTTCTAAATAATTCTAGACCATCTTCACGCCTCTAAAACGAGCTGCTCAGCATCGATTCTACGAGTTGACTATTCACTTCGAAATTTTGCGAAAATAATTTTGAAATTCTTCTAGCCCTGCCTTTTTTCAAAAATATCCATCTGACGGCCAAAGTATTAACTGCCTGATTTAATATAAAAAAGGGCTTAGCTTATGTTGCTGGCACATTTAATGCAGAAACATTGGCTAAAGAGTGAATCATCAATGGTATCACGTTAGGTTACTATGTTTAAGGGGTCCCAAGGCAAATGGAGGTGATTGAAGTGCAGAAGGAGAGACTCTGCTTCTGTCAAAGAAAATTCATGTCAATTTGTACGGCCTCCAGCACAAGTGAGCAGAAAAAATGCAAGTTTTACAAGAAGTCGTCTTTCACTGATAAATGTATGCACTTTATGTTCGATGAATACTGCGATTGCCTTGAAGCGCAGGTGGCTTTTAAGCACACACAACCATCAGTCGAACCAGACTATAAATGGATATAGCACTATTTCATTTCATTAACACGTCATCAAAATATGGCGACTCGGTTATGCAGGACTTGCTCCGGTATGTTTGTGGATTTCGCCTTTGGGGGGAAGGATTATCCGTACTATTTTTGTTGCCAGAGTTACAGCATCCGGTGTTGTGAGTCATTCGATGTTGATTTTGGATAAGTTGTTTTAAAATGAAGGAGGTTAAGTGAAATGACATTGAAAAGCCCATGCAGCCAGACCGAAAAACGTAAAGCACAAATGGAAATACAAAACAAAGAAATCGCGGAAACATTGCGCCACATCAAGAACAAGATTCTAGTCATGAGCGGCAAAGGCGGTGTGGGCAAAAGCAGCATTGCCGCATATCTTTCCGTGGCCCTGGCCAAGAAGGGCTTTAAGGTCGGTCTCATGGATGTCGATCTTCATGGCCCCAGCATTCCTCGCATCCTGGGCCTGAAAGGCAGCCTTCGGCATGGCAGTCATGAAAGGAAAATGCTACCGGTCAGATATTTACCGAATATGGAAGTGATTTCAATTGAAACTCTGATGGGAGAGAACAAGGATGCGGCGACCATTTGGAGAGGGCCGTTAAAGATTGGCGCCATCAGACAATTTATCTCAGATATTGAATGGATGGATTTGGAATATCTGATTATTGATTCACCTCCGGGCACCGGCGATGAACCGTTGACGATCGCCCAGACAATTTCAGATGCGAAGGCCTTAATCGTGACCACGCCGCAGGAGGTTTCATTGGCGGATGTAAGAAAATCCATCAATTTTTGCCGTCAGGTCAAAATGCAAATTTTGGGTTTGGTCGAAAACATGAGTGGTCTGATCTGCCCATTTTGCGGGAGAACAATCAACGTCTTCAAAACGCGAGGTGGTGAAATCACCGCACGACGCGAAAATCTGAGGTTATTGGCGACCTTACCCCTGGAAACCGAGGTTGTAAAGCAAGGCGATGACGGCGACTTAAGTTTTCTGGACAATCAAGAGCTTTTAATTGCCCAAGAATTCAACAAAATGGTCGATGAAATTGTGCGGCTCACAGATACCCAAAAATCTGCTCTCAGTCAAACAGGTAAAAACTACTTAAAAGCAAGTTGAAGATCAAACAGCATTTAGAAAAAAAAGGAGGCATACGATGGCTGCGAACAAGACAAAAATAAAATATGTTCCGGGCACTTATGCTAAGAAAAGACCGGATCTCATTCAAATTGCGGGTCAATATATCAGCGCGTGGTCTCAGAGAAAGCCAAAACAGAAAGTCGCAAAAACCGCGACAACGGAAATTGCTCCGACTGTTTGTTTTTCACGAAAAATCGGTGCAGGTGCGCTCGAAATTGCAGATCTGCTATCAGAAAAAATTTATTTTCGCGTCGTGGACCGGGAATTGTTGGAGCACATTGCCCAAGACAAAGATTTAAGTAAAAAAACCGTTGAATTTTTTGACGAACGCTATCCGGGAAAAATGTCGGAGCTGGCGTCGATGCTCTTCGGCGAAAAATCCTTTGTTATGAGTGATTATGTTAGAAATTTGATTAGTGCCGTATTTACATTTGCAAATATGGGTTCAACCATATTTGTCGGCCGAGGCGTTCATTTGATCCTGCCCCGAGATCGAGTATTGGCAGTGCGCATTATATGTTCGGATACATACCGCATCAAACGATTGGCCGGCATTCTAGATGTCGAAGAAAAGGAGGCGGCCACGCTGCTGCATCACATCGATTCAGAACAGCGGGTCTTTTTCAAAAAAACGTTCGGTAAAAAAGACGCCTCACCCTATGAGTTTGATTTGGTCATCAACTCTGATTTTATTACAAGACCACTGGCTTCAGCTGAAATTGTTGCTCAGGCTTTCAAGGAGAAATTCGCAGCGGATTTGGAAGGAAAACCATTGGTTGATGAAAATGCTGCCTAAGCCGGATCGATGGTTTTGGCAAATGAAGCCATATATGCGGGCAAAATGAACTTCTGTTTTATTCCCTCAACCTTCTTGATCGGCTCTGGCCTTTCAGTTACCGACGGCAAGGTCAATAATGATATGAACGCATGGCTTAGATAATGAAACGTGCATTTCCGGAAAGCTCAAGGTAGGTTCCATAGGCGTTGTGGGTGACCAGATAATGGGAAAAAATCCTCGAATTCTAATGGCTATAGACGGATCTGACCGGTCACTTGCCGCTTCAGCCTATATTGGTAAAGTACTCTCAAAACAGGCGGAGGTTGTCCTTTTTCATGTTATGGCTGAAATACCTGAAACCTTTCGAGATCTGAATGCAGAATCATTAGCTGAAAAAGAAAATTTTCCGCTCAATGTATGGAAGACACAGCAGGAGGAGACGATACATGAATTTACTACCACAGCTTGTGATATATTAACTGCTTCCGGTTTTCCTAAAAAAGCCATATCGATAAAGACACAGATCCTAAAGTCCGGTGTTGCTAGAGATATTTTGGAAGAATCGCATCAAAACTATGACGCATTGGTGCTCGGGCGCACTGGAATAAGCAAAATTGAGGATATTTCGCTGGGAAGCGTTGCGTCCAAGCTGGTTGACGTGGTTGCGTATGCTCCCATCATAGTTGTGGGGGAGGATATAAAATCAAAAAAAGTTATAATAGCCATCGATGGATCTGAAGGATCGATGAAAGCAGTTCAATGCGCAGGTAAGCTGTTGGATCCGTTCGAATGTGAAATACTTCTATGCCATGTCATCCGGCCGTTATATGTTCCACAAATGGCCGCCAAGAAAATATTCTCCTCAAAACATGAAGCCGATTGGATCGTATCAAACAAAAAAAAGATTATCCCTGTAATTAACGCAGCTAAGAGCGGTCTAAAGAAGCTGGGATTTACTGCAGAACACATTTCTGTTGAATTCCTGACTTATCAGAGAAGTAGAGCCGCTGCCATCGCAAAAGCAGCCACTAAAGGCGGCTACGGTACGATTGTGCTTGGCAGACGAGGATTTACGTCCCTTAAAGATTTCAGGATCGGCCGCGTAAGCAGAAAAATTTTGCATTTTGCTTATCGGGCTGCGCTGTGGGTTGTCAGTTAAGTGTTGGACAGAGATTTGGCCAATGAGCGCCTTAGGTGGCTTCAAATACTACGCAAAGCTATTGCTGATTGTGCTTAGTTTTGTGTTTGCGTTGTCAAGGGCTTGCGGTCCCGCGGACTCGCGGGACAGCTTCACCCTTGGACGCCTGGAAGCTGGGGCACCCTCGACTTTCGTTCATTTGGGGTGACAGCATAACAAAAGGTTTGCTTTTCCCATTGCAAATATCTGTCAATAAGTTTTACTCGACCTAAGTTTTCGATTTTGGAAAAAAGAAGATGTCGGAATTTTAGTCAAAAGGAGGTGAGTAAAATGCCAAGAGGTGACGGAAGCGGGCCACGAGGTCAAGGTCCCGGAACAGGCAGGGGCAGACCCCAAGGTGGAGGCCGGGGGCGTGGTGGCGGATTTGGTGCAGGCCCCGGAGGTGAATGTATTTGCCCGAACTGCGGGCAAAAAGCAGCTCATCAATTAGGTCAGCCTTGCTTTGAGCAGAAATGCCCTAAGTGCGGATCGGCGATGACGCGAGGCTAGAGATTAATGCACAAATTCTGACCCAGCTGGGAAACGGTTGCCGGCAGAAGCTGGCGTTGCCATTCTGGCGCAGGCGCGAGAATGGTCCCCAAAAAACGGGCATTGAGAATTAAATTTTTGGGCATTTGAAAATGGCGAAGATTGATCCTTTTCAGCGCTACCCCGGTCACTACGAAAATTGGTTTGTCAAACACCGGTGGGTGTATGAAGCCGAATTGAGAGCGGTCAAAGCCCTGATGCCAAAAAGCAGGCGAGGATTGGAAATAGGCGTGGGTACGGGTAGATTTGCGGCACCATTGGGGATTGATACCGGGATAGAGCCTTCTATGCGCATGGCAGAAATCGCTCGCCAAAAGGGGATCACGGTCCTGGATGGTGTGGCCGAGGACCTGCCTTTTGGGGACGGGGAGTTTGATGTGGTCCTCATGATCACAACCATTTGCTTTTTGGACGATATTCATAAAGCCCTGCGAGAGGCCCATCGGGTTCTTGCTAATGGCGGGTTTTTTATTGCTGGGATCGTGGATCGCCACAGCCCGATCGGACAAAAATATGTAATGCATCAGAAGGAGAGCGTGTTTTACCAAATAGCTACGTTTTTTTCAGTAGACGAGATTGTTAAAATTATGCGTCAATCCGGTTTCAGGGATTTTTTGTTTTGTCAGACAATTTTTGGCAATCTATCCGATACCAAGGAAGACGAACCGGTTAAATCCGGTTATGGAGATGGCTCGTTTGTGGCAATACAGGGTCGAAAGGAGCTGAATTGAATGCATGGCATGAAATCAAGTGCCCCGCTGGGTGCTATCTTCGCCTATCGGCAGAGACATCACTTGGGCTTTGTAGATAAACGGAAAGGTACATGAGGAAAAGCAAGGGGTGAAATGAAAACAGCGAGGTTGTCTTTTGTATTTTTTCAAAAAAAGGGGTAATTCTATGGGCATTTCTAGTAAAAGCGAAGATAAAAACACGAACAAAAATATCGAAGCGATGCACATTCAAGCTCTCCAGGAATCCATGTCATCGGTCAAATACAAGTATCTCGCGATGAGCAGCAAAGGAGGTGTCGGCAAAACCAGTGTGCTCGTGAATTTGGCTCTAAGTCTTTCCAAGCAGGGTGTGAAGGTGGGACTGATGGATGCTAATTTTCAGGGCCCCGACGTTCACCGTATGCTCGGTCTCGACCCTGCGGTTGGGGGCAATTCAGTTGAAAGACTCTCGCCTGTGGCATACTCCGATGACTTGCAGGTGGTGTCGATCGAGTCCATGATGCACCCCATGGATGAAACCGGGATCTGGGGAACACCTTTGAAGATATCCGACATTCGACGATTTGTCTGCAGCGTGACATGGGGTCCTCTGGAGCACCTCTTTATTGATACACCATCAGGTCCAAGCGAAGAATTATTGACTATAATTCGAGGCATCCCGGACGTTAAAATCATTATCGTCACCGCGCCGAATCGGATATCGAGAGAGCTTGCCCAAAAAATGATCAATTTTTTTAATAACGAACAGGTGCCAATTTTTGGTTGGATAGAGAATATGCGAGGTTTTTTATGTCAAGGCTGCGGACTACGCCAGAAAATGCTGGGAACCGGGTCTGTCGGAAGAGCGTTTTTTTTAAAGGAAATTCCATTTCTGGGACGTATACCCATTGACCCGCATATCGCCGACTGCATTGATGCCGGAGAACCTTTCCTCGAAAAGCATCCGGAATCTGAAGTCGCGGAAGCTTACAAGCTCATCAGTGAAAAAATAATGTGGGGCAACCAGCACAAGTTATTTGATGATAAATCGACCTACTACGACCTATAGGAAAACTTGAGGAACGTATCATGCAAAATAAGCCAGAGAAATGGGTCTGTAAGTTCTGCGGATACTCATCTTCGGGCAAATTTGTCGGCGACATCTGCCCTAACTGCGGCTTAACCTATTGGAAATGCAACGACTGCGGATACCTTATAACGGCACAAAGCCCGCCGGATGTGTGTCCGGGATGCGGAAAGAAATGTGAATTTAAAAATGTGACCTGCTATATTCCGGAATGTGGTGGCCCCGGGCATATTGATCCGCGATTATAGGACCCAAAAAATGAGATTACGTGGGTAACCGGAAAGCTCAAGTCAGTCCCATCGGCGCCCATAGTGACCCGCTGGGCGGGTGCGCGAAACTCGCTCGTAAGGGCACGTACGAGCAAACCGAGCCTCAAGATCGATAATACGATATCGTTATTGTAGACGAGGTTTGCGTTGCAATTCATTTTGGGTTGTTGAAAACAGAAGATGTGCATTCCTTATTGGCGGAAAAGCCGGATTCGATTGAACTGATCCTCACCGGGCGATACTGTCCATCGCAGCTTATTGAAAAGGCCGATCTGGTAACAGAAATGCGGGAAATTAGGCACTATTATCAGAAAGGTGTCGCAGCCAGAAAAGGCATCGAGTCCTAAAAATCAAAGAAGCCATTTTCTACAAAAAAAGTTCTTCTTATCCAAATCCCATCCTAAGCCAATGCTTTTTTTTCGAAATTCTTGACGGACTTGAGGGAAAACTGTCTGCAGCTGCCAAAGCGATCAAAGATTTCATCTTCGAAATTTTCCTAAAAGCATTTTCGATATTTTTCTACTTTTTCATCGCCTATGCCTTGAAGGCTTGTCATGTGTTCGTCTAAGCTTTTGATTACTTTAAACTTTTTTGCTCAAAAATATTGGCACATTTTGTGCTCTGACAATTTAAAGAGAATAACATATCAGAATATACAACCAGTCAAATTAGGCGAAATGGGGTTTTGGAAAAACCAGGAACCACCCAAAGTCCTTCCATCATAGATAAACCAACTGGAAGGTGGGAAAAACAGCGGTGGATAGAACCGTGGTACTTGAGCTATGCCATATTGGGTTGCACCATGGGCGGTATGTTTCCGATCTTGATACCGCTTTTGGCGTTAAAGTGCTTTAAAAGTGCCTGGCATGTGGGGCTCGTCATGGCTGCTTTTAATCTGGGGGGCTTAATGGCGCCCATTTGGGGAAGTGTTGCTGATCGATATGGAATTCATCGGGGGTTGTTGTCCAGCGGTTTAATAATGACTGCGATTGCACTGGCTACTTTATCTTACACGAGTACTTTTTCGTTCTGGCTGGGTTTGGCGCTGATACAGGGTATCGGAGTGTTCGTGGCCATGACTGTGGGGAATCTATTTATCGTTGAAATTCACCCGCGAGCAGAATGGAACGAACGAATCGGCTGGCTTCACACATTCAACAGTGGAGGCCAAGTGAGTGGAATGTTACTTGCAGCCGCTCTGAGCCAAATTGATCCGAGCAGCAGTTTGCTGATCGCTGCGAGTTTGATCGCCCTGGCTGTCTTGCCGAGTTGCCTGACCCCTAAGGTGTCCTCCCAGGCGGCCTGCTACCGACCAGCGGGTCTCCACCAGGATCGTCAGTGTCATTGGACGCGGAAATCATCACTTGTTCCTTCAAACGGCAGCAAGTTAAACATCCTAACGCATCTAAATTCAAACCGCGATACGCGATATGAAAAGTTTATGGGTCTTTGGTTTCTGTGCGTTGTTGGCGCTTCGGCCATTTATACATTGTACCCGGCTATGATGCGGGAAGCATATGGAATCGGGCAAAAAACTCTATCGTTGGCGTTTGCCTTAGCCATGGGGCTTTTTTGTGCTGCGCTCGCAATCGCTTGTGTAGTCGGCTCAGCGTTAGGAGGATGGGTAGCGGCCCAGTGGGGATATAATGCGGTATCGGGAATGGCCGTGGTCACCGAAGCACTGGGATTGATTCTTATGCAAAAAATAAGAGCCCCTAACTTTAATTGAAGTTTACAGGTGCAGAATGGATGTGTTTAGTAAAATCAGAGAGATGAAAATTTTGCTCATCGACGACGATGAGTGGATCCGTGATTCCTTGCGTATTTTTTTTGAGGCCGAAGGTTGCCACATGTTGGCGCTCGAGACGGCCGAAGAGGGCATAGCCGAAATCAAGGATCAGGTGTTCGATCTTATCATCGTAGATTACAAATTACCGGGTTTGGATGGTCTTGAGTTTCTTAAACGAATTCACAACACACAGCCGGATGCCATAAAAATTCTGATTACCGCATATCGCGATGAAAATGTTGTTTCAGAGGCGAAGAAGTTGAAGGTCCAGGGATTCATCGAAAAGCCGTTCACATCCGATACGATTATGGCATCTTTGGCATATACCATTAAGACGCGAGAATTAATAAGGAGGCGTCAGAATGAAAAAAGAAACGGCTTCAGATAAGAATCAGGATTTTTATCTGGTCGAGCGGCATGATGATATCACCATACTCAGGCTTGGCAAAAATTTTCTGTTCGAATCCATCGAGCGCGCGGTCAATAATCCCTTGTTAGATTTTTTTGACCATGTTTCAAAAAACGATGCAATTAAAGTTTTGTTGATTACCAACTGCCCGGAAAAGATAGGAAGTGATGAATACATTGATTTTTGCCGGTGTACCATGGCAACAGAATTTGACTGCAAGTCCATCCATCGAATGTGCAATGTTTTCGACCAGCTTATTTTAAAACTAGTCGGTTTAAATAAACTCGTCGTTCATGCAGACTGCGGCGAAATTATTCCACTGTTTTTAAATGTAAGCCTTGCCTGCGACTATCGAATCATTGCCACTCACACCGTTTACCAGAAACCGTATCTCAAGATAGGATTGCTACCCAAAGGGGGTGGACCATTTTTCCTCTGTAACATGCTGGGCTACGCGAGAGCCCTCGATTTACTTATATCCAGCGAAAATTTGTCGGCTCTGGATGCCTTGAAACTGGGTATTGTCAACCAGGTTGTACCCCACAAAATACTCGAAGATACCGCCCTTCAGATCGCTAAAGATTTTGCTTCAAAGCCGATGCGTTCCCTCGCTGCACTCAAGCGCCTGATTCGTTATTCTATGAAAGATCTCGAGGATAATCTGAATTTCGAGAGCCGAGAGCTAATGAGGATGATTGGAGCGTTGTAGTGTAATTTTTTATTGGAATCCAAATTTCCAATAAAAATGGAAAAAGGTAAACAGGAGCGCAGTTTAAGACTTTATCAAATTGAATTCAAGAGGAGAAAAAAATCCTTAACAAATATCAAAAAGTCTTATTGTCAATTGTCTGTTTTTTGCTCGCTTCAGCTATTGGGGTTGTTCGCTATCTAACAGGACCCCAAATGGCGCTATCCTTGTTCTATCTGTTTCCTATTGGGTTATCTACCTGGTATGTTGGAAGGTGGGTTGGTATGTTCATATCGTTTACAAGTGCGGTGTCATGGCTTATAGCGGATTTAATGATGTTGAATTCATTTTCAAATCATTTAATTCCTTATTTAAACGAAACGTTTAGACTGATTGTATTTTTGATTATTACCTGTATTCTATCGAGATTAAAAACGTCGCTAGACAACCACAAAGAACTTGCCAGAACCGACCACTTAACCGGGATACTCAACAGGCGCGCTTTTCTCGATTTAGCGAACTTGGAGTTAAATAAAGCTCGTCGATACCGAACGCCCCTCTCCGTTTTATATATGGATGTAGATAATTTCAAGCAGATCAATGACCGTCAGGGTCATCGCGCTGGTGATGAGCTGTTGCGCTTGGTGGCCAAAACAATAAAAAACCATATTCGTGCGATTGACATAACTGCAAGATTTGGTGGCGACGAGTTTGGTATTCTTCTTTCGGAGACGGGCTCAGAATCGGCAACACTTGTCGCTCGGAAACTTGAAAATAAGCTCATTGAACTTGTGCAGCATTGCGGATGGCCGGTCACGTTCAGCACTGGTGTGGTGACATTTGAGCGTCTGCCTGCAAGCGTTGGTGAAATGATAAATGCGGCTGATTCTCAAATGTATTTAGCAAAACAAAATGGCAAAAATCGAATCCAATATAAGGTAATTGACGAAAATGACAGCCTTCAAGGCAGACGCCAAATAAAAAGACCGAAAAAGCTTCGATTTTTCGAGTTGAAATAGAAGTTGATAGAATTCAAATTTTGAAATTTTGCAAAATAGATTTCGAAATTCTTCTAAATTCTGATGCATCTAGAAAATCATCAAGTACGATATTTTTTAATATACTGTTTTTATGTGAATAAATCGGAACCTATGGTTTGGCACACCTTGTGCTTCGGACTAGTTAGAAAGACAGCAATACCTTTATGTTCTTAAAACGTATAGGAGGATTTACTATGCTAGTCAAGAATTGGATGAGTAAAAAGGTTATCACAGTTGATCTCAATGACTCGATGCAGGACGCGATGAAGCTGTTAAAAGAACATGGTATCCGCATGTTGCCGGTAATGAAAAAAGATAAACTGGTTGGTATCGTCACAGATCGGGATCTTAAGAAGGCATCGGCGTCCGATGCAACGACTTTGGAGATTCATGAACTTCTGTATCTTCTAACAAAAATTAAAGTCAAAGACATCATGAGCAAAGATCTAATTACCGTGCCACCGGATTATACTGCGGAGGAAACGGCCCAGGTGCTTCTGAAAAATAAAATATCCGGTGTTCCAGTGGTCGATGATAACGGGCACGTTGTCGGTACCATTACCCAGACGGATTTATTTCGAGTTCTGATTTCGCTTACCGGTATAGGAAATGGGGGTATCCAGTTTGGGTTTCAAGTTGAAGACCGGCCGGGCTCCATCAAGGAACTGGCCGATATTATCCGCGGTTATGGGGGGCGTATGGTCAGTATCTTGTCTTCCTATGACGATGTGCCGGAAGGCTATCGCAAGGTTTACATACGCATGCGCAGCATTGAACGCTCCGAACTTTCAAAGCTGATTCAAGAACTCGAATCAAGAGCCGGATTGCTCTATATGATTGATCATACGGAAAATAACAGAGAAATATTTGCAGAGAAGATTAATTAGTTGCCATTTCCAAAAGGAGCTTGACAATGAAAAATCAGAAAGTATTGGTGCCTGTGGACGGTTCGGATCGGGCTTTAAACACCGTCAGATATATTGCAAGAGTCGATCCTTTTCGCAATATGGATATCGTATTGTATCATGTCTTCAGTTCCGTCCCTGAAGGATATTGGGATCTGGAAAAAGATCCCAGAAGCACGTCGACGGTCAGGCAGGTCAAGTCATGGGAAGTTCAACAACGGAAGAAAATCGAACAATTTATGGAGCAAGCTCGCCAGTTCCTGCTAAAGGCAGGTTTTTCGTCGGAATCCATAACTGCCAAAATTCAAAATAGAAGAAAGGGCATTGCGAGGGACATTGTTAGTGAGGCCCGCAACGGATACGTTGCGGTTGTGGCTAGACGACGCGGACTAACGAAATTAAGGCGAATTGTTCTGGGAAGTGTCGCTACCAAATTGGTCGAGAAGCTTACCTTTGTACCCCTGATATTAGTCGGAAAACGGAAACCAAACAAAAAATTTCTGTTGGCCGTTGACGGATCAGAAAATGCCGCGAGGGCTGTAAATTTTGTCGGTTCTTTATTGGGCGGATTTGATTATGCGGTGAGTTTGTTTCACGTAATCCGGAGCGATGGGGAAGGACAACCTGAATATCGACACATATTTACTTCAAAAGAGTACGGCAGGGCAGTCAGCAAAAAGACAGGATCAGCACTAAAAGCTGCTCAAACAAAGTTGATTGATATGGGATTGAAAACCGATAAGGTTTCAATCCAAATTGTACAAAAAGCAATTTCTCGTGCCGGAGCAATCGCCGATAGGGTTAGACAAGAGGATATCGGAACCATTGTTATGGGAAGAAGAGGACACTCTCGCGTCCGCGATTTCTTCATCGGTCGTGTAACCAACAAAGTCATCCATATTGCCCGGGATAGGACTATTTGGGTGATATGATAGAGTGTGAAACGAGCAGCGTGTTGCGGGTTGTGGGGTGGGAATTTCCGGTTACGGTCTGCGGGTAACGATTTACGTGTAGAATAGAATCGATAGGAAAGGATATCATCATGTTGGTAAAGAACTGGATGAGCAAACCAGCCATTACTATTAATGCTGATGCTTTTCTAGAGGATGGGGTAAATCTATTGCGGAAACATGAAATCCACATGTTACCCGTTATGGAACGTGCGCGGCTCGTGGGCATGGTCACAGATCAGGACCTTGAGAGAGCATCTTTCTCTGATGGTACATCTTTAATCTCTCCTAATGGGCGGGATTCCCCATTACAAAAAACAATAAGCGAAATTATGACATCACGTCCGGTCACGATTTCTTGTAATCAAACCATCGAAGACACAGCAGAATTGCTATTGGTTCATGAGATCTTAGGTCTGCCGGTTATTAATCAGGCAGGAGAAGTCGTTGGAATGATTACCAAGAGTGACATATTTCGCTTCATATTGACAACTCTCGGTATGGGTAAGGATGGCATTCAGTTTGGTATTGAGCTGGTTGACCGACCCGGATGTGTCAAAGAAGTCACCGACATAATGAGGGATTACGGGGGACGAGTAGGTACTTTTGTTTCAACGCGTGAACGGGCGGAGAAGGGATATCGACGGGCATACATCCGAATACACGACATTGATCGACCCAGTCTATCGCGACTCAAAGAAGTACTTAGAGACAAAGTTAAGATGCTTTACGTCATTAACCACCGAGAAAAGATAAGTGAGATTTTTTAGAGCAAGAGGGCAAATGATTGAATATCTTCGATTGAATATTGAATATTTAAGGTCTGCCTACGGCGGATCAAATTTAAATTGCGTTATCACCAAAATAATGGAACGGTGGGACTACCATAAATTTATATTTTCTGGTTATATAGAATGCACAAGTGATATCGGATGTGGGAGCGGCTTTCCAGCCGCGAGATCAAATGCCGCGGCTGGAAAGCCGCTCCTACCGATAAGTTGGTTTAATGGTAGCTTGGACTTTTTAGATAACCAGGTTATATTTTTCAATAGTCAATTTCCCGATCAAGCGGAATCTCTGCTGTGCTGCGACTGGCTTGTCCGGGTTGGGAGTTTAACGCAAACAAGGGGGTTTTAAGATGATAGAATTTAAAAGAATATTATACCCGGTTGACCTTTCAGAATCGTCAGCCAAAATGGTTCCGTATGTACAGTCAATGGCCAAAAAGTTTGAATCAAAAATTTACATACTTTTCGCTGCGAGAGTATTCGACTATTTCACCAGTATGTATGTTCCTCATCCTTCGATCAGCAGGTTTGAAAAAGAGGTAATCGAGGGCGCTGAAAAGCGATTGTATGAGTTTGTAGATGAACATTTCAGCGAGTTTGCCAACACCAAAACAGTGGTAGTGGCCGGTGATGCCTCAGAAGAAATTATTAATTACATCGAAGACCAGCGGATTGATTTAGTCATCATGGGCACCCATGGCCGTAAGGGCATGGATAAAATAATCTTTGGATCCGTTGCAGAGCGGGTGCTTAAAACCTCACCGGTTCCGGTTATGGTGGTCAATCCCTACAAGACTGGCTGAGCAGGTTTTATAATCGCATAACGATCATGGAGGTTAGTCGCCGTGAGTGTTGAAAATTTAGATAAAATATTTCAGCCCAAATCCATA
>Ga0209536_100003022_pt1 | contig 27241 bp, 22 predicted proteins | sample DeeMarSeWOR28_12_FD_187461 | JGI IMG/M metagenome (GOLD analysis project Ga0209536, IMG submission 187461) | Marine sediment microbial communities from White Oak River estuary, North Carolina - WOR-2-8_12 (SPAdes) (version 2) | ecosystem: Environmental > Aquatic > Marine > Intertidal zone >... | reverse complement strand
CGCATGCCGCAACCAGTAGATCCGGATCTTTGTGGGCAGCCGTCCCCATTACCACGCGCTCGACCCCAAGCTCAAAATATGCTGACAGAGTCTCAAGTGTTCGGACCCCCCCACCCACTTGGACCGGAACATCAACCGCATCCACAATAGTGCCAACGGCCTCGAGGTTTTTAGGCTTCTTGGCAAATGCCCCATCCAAATCAACCACGTGCAGCAATTGGGCCCCTTCCGCCTCCCAACGTCTGGCTGTCGCCGCCGGGTGATCAGAATAGATGGTGGCGGTTGACATGACCCCCCGCTCCAACCGCACACATTTACCTTCCTTCAAATCAATGGCTGGAATGATCAACATCTCTCAATGTTCCAAGTTCAAAGTTATAGGTTCCTAGTCACAGGGTTTTCAGAATAATCAGCATCCGAAGTCAGATCAGCGTCACTTCTTTCTTGTGCTTAGTGTCTAATTCCAATTATATACTGCCTAACCTTAACCGACCTCGTCGCTTGCCATTTCTTCCATTTTCTTAAGAAGATGCTTTAATTCAACTGGGGGCTTGAGTACTCGTCCGTTTTTGTCGGTGCAAACATGCACTGTATAGCCTTCTGCCAAAAGCAATCCTTTATCTTTGTGGAAGAGACGGTAGTCAAAACGCAGTCTAGCTTTGCCCGCCAGAGAAAAGGTGGTCTCGATACGAATGATATCGTCATAGAGCGCGGGATTGTGGTAGCGGCAATAAGCCTCATAGACTGGCAGGAAACAACCTTCCTCTTCCAGCGATCTATAAGTGCTCCCAACCCGTCTAAAAAGCTCGGTACGACCGATTTCAAACCATTTCAAATAATTGGCGTAATACGCTACTCCCATGGAGTCGGTATCGCCGTATAGTACTCGCTGCTCAGCACGAAATGGTTCAGTCATTTTCTGTTTGTTCCAACTAGTTGGTCAGTCCATTTGTTGATTGGTCGATTCTTCAAATCCTAAATGGTAAACGGTAAGCAGTCAGCAGTAAGCGGTAAATCGTAGAAACCGTAAAAGGCGTAGAAGTCGCAGAAATCGAAAGATCGCGGCTGGAAAGCCGCTCCCACAAGAAAATGTCGTTCTCTGTCTTTTGTCCTCTGTCTCTTGTCCTCTGTCTTTTGTTTTCTGCCCGCTGCCTGCTGTCACCTGTCCTCTGTCATCTGACCTCTAATCTCCGTCTCGCCGTTTGTCCGCGTCCCCGTGTCGCTCCAAATCTGCCTACTGCCTGCTGCTAGCTGCCAGCTGTATTTCCCAAGCTCTATGCCCAATGCCTTCCCAAATCCGAAATTCACCTTCTGCCTTCTGTCTTTTTTTTCTTAAATTCCCTAATCCGAAATCCGCAATCCGAAATTACTTCCCTATGCTTCCCTTTATGAACTTCTCCATAAGCTCAAACCCGGGCCGGATAACCAGACCGGTCTTCTCTGCACTCTGTTCGTCGAACCCTCGCTGTGCACCGTCCTGACTAGCAGGAAGATCGCAAACTGCAAAAGGAACGAGTCCCCTGGCGTGAGTGCGGGTGCGAATTGGGGTAAGATGATCGGTAATAACCATCACTCGAACGTTGCCCAAATCACGGCAGCCGTCCAATACCGGTCCAACCACATTGGTATCGAATGCCTCGATTGCCTCTAACTTGAGTTTAAGGTTTCCCTCATGAGATGCCTCATCGGGAGCCTCCACATGCAAATAGACGAACCCCTTATTCTGAAGAGCCTCCAGTCCGGCTGCCACCTTGCCTCCATAGTTTGTGTCAAGATACCCGGTTGCCCCGGGAACTGACACCGCTTCCAAGCCAGCACAAATCCCCAGTCCCTTTAGCAGGTCAACTGCAGAGATTACCACTCCGCTGACACCATATCTCTCATGGAGGCTTGGCATAACAGGAGCAACCCCTTGACCCCACAGCCAGATAGCGTTAGCGGCCGGCTTCCCCTCAGTGACCAACTGCTGATTCAAACCTTGCTTGACAAGTAGCTGTCTGGCAGATTCCATCAGAGATTTGAGTTCGGGGGTCTCATCGTATGCTTGCCAATATTGAGCCACTGGCTCGCCAATGACGTCATGGGGTGGGGTGATAGCCAGGTCAGACCGCCCGCCCCGCCAGACCAAAAGGTGACGATAGCTTACCCCTGGATAAAAACGAAAAGACTCGTTGCCCAGACTTGCCTCAAGTGCAGTTATTAGTACTCGCCCATTCTCGCTGGAAATATGGCCGGCTGAGTAGTCTGAAAGCAAGAGCTCACCGGTATCACCTGTTTCGACACTGACCAGGTTGCACCTGAAGGCCACCTCACCAGAAGAAAGCTTCACGCCCATGCTGGCGGCTTCCAAGGGAGCTCGCCCTGTATGGTAGCGGTCAGGGTCAAAACCCAAGATGGCCATATTAGCCACATCACTCCCAGGCTCCTGGTGTGGTGCGATGGTTTCCGTGAGTCCCAAGACCCCCCTGGAGGCCAAACGGTCCATGTTTGGGGTGCGCGCTGCCTCCAAGGGAGTTTTGCCGTCCAATTCCTCTTGGGCCTCATCTCCCATGCCATCACCCACTAATATCAGGTATCTGGTTTTAGAGTCGTCCATCTCCAAATTGCCTTCCATTATTCCCCTACAAGCATCGACCAGGCACTAGCTCATTTCTCAGTTCACAGCGCAAATTTCTCACTATGCCTATTCACTTAGCTCCCCATACTGTCGATACTAGATTTCGATATCCGCTTTTATTTACTAACCACGGAGACACGGAGAGCACAGAGGGAACTATGTTTTTTGCCCGATCGGGAGACGGCGATCGGGCAAAAGATCGCAGCCCTGCGGGCACGATCTAGTAACCGCGTGGCTTCATGTCAACGGTCGGAGCTAGGCTAAAGAGCTTTCGCCGCAGGCGGAGGCTCTTTTCCCTGGCCGCCATCTCCCGGCCAGGCAAGAACACCCTCCTCTGTGTCCTCTGTGCCTCTGTGGTGAATCTAAAATTTTTTAAAACTCATTTTAGATGCACAATGATCGCTGCGAAATGTGAAATAATAAATATTTCTTAGGCCTAGTGCACGCGCCGGTGCGTTAGTCTTCCTCTCCAGATTCGTTCTTCTCCACCCGCATGACGAGGGTGGGGGCAGTTACCACCTGAAGCTCACCGATCTCAGCCAGAGCTAGACGCACATCACGTTCTCTTGCCTCATGCGTCATCATCACCACCGGCACTGAGCCCTTGACCTGTCTACCTTTCTGAATCACTGAAGCAATGCTGATATCGTGGTTGCCAAGTATGCCCGAAATCTTAGACAGCACCCCAGGCTGATCTACTGCAGAAAATCGGAAATAGTAGTTGATAACCAGCTCATCCATGGGTTTAATCTGGCGCTGCACCACCGCCCCTCCTTCACAAGCCAATGGCGATATTCTCACACCGCTTCCCACCAGTAGATCTCGTCCCAGATCTACCAAATCGCTAGCCACCGCGCTGCCGGTGGGCATCATCCCGGCACCCAGGCCATAAAGCATGACGTCACCAACAGCATCACCTGAGATGTGGATAGCATTGTAGGCCCCTTCCACCTTGGCCAGCATATGCTCCTGGGGAATCATTGTTGGGTGTACTCTGACTTCAATTCGCTCTCCGTCATTGCGAGAGATAGCCAGGAGTTTTATCTGGTAGCCGAAATCTTTGGCGAACTGAATGTCTGACGGCTCGATACGGGAAATTCCTTCAATATGGATCTGGTCGAAGTCCACCTCACAGCAGTAAGCGAGAGAACTGAGAACAGCTATTTTGTGGGCTGCGTCCACTCCCTCCACGTCAAGACTGGGATCGGCTTCAGCAATTCCTTGTGCCTGGGCCTCGCTGAGGGCTTCGGTAAAAGTGGTGCCCTCACGAGCCATCCGGGTGAGGATGTAGTTGGCAGTGCCATTTAGAATACCGTAAATGTGGCCGATGCGATTTGCTACCAACCCCTCTCGCAAAGCGCGTATGAGGGGAATACCCCCACCAACAGCCGCCTCAAAAGCGATGTTGACCCGGCGCTCTCGAGCTGCAGCAAACAGTTCACTGCCGTGCACAGCCAGCAAGGCCTTGTTGGCTGTTACCACATGTTTGCCGCGCTTCATGGACTCCAGAAGGAAGGTCTTGGCTGGCTCCATGCCACCGATGAGTTCCACCACAATCTGGATCTCATCATCACCCAGGATATCTTCCACCTGGGTGGAGAGGATCTCCCGGGGAAGTGAAACCGGCCTGGGGCTATCCAGGTCTATGTCCACCACTTTCTTCAGGCGCAGCGGGACACCCAAACGCTCTTTTAGCATCTCACTATTGTCTTGGAGAACCTTGGCAAGACCACAGCCCACGGTTCCCCAGCCAATCAATCCTACTTGTATTTCTTTCATACTCTTTCCCTACGCATCTGTTTCAGCTAATCACCTTCATTGAGAAAAGAATTCGGGGCCCCGAGCACCCAGCTTTGAACTGCCCCTAAAGGGGGCTTTAGGGAGTCTTTGCTTCGCAAAGGAGTCAGCTGGAATAAAGGAGTGGTGGAGCACTGCAAAATATCAAATTCCAAGCACCAGATTTCAAGGTTTCAGGTGTCAGGTGTCAGGAAGTAAAACCGGAGGCACTGCATCCTGAACGCTGAAACCTTGCTCTTTGTGATTTGTTATTGGGGATTTTCAGTCACTCCAAAACTCCAGTACTCCAAAACCGCTGGACATGTCTTCCTGGCAAAGCCATTGAAATTTGACCTGGCCATGAGGACCGGGTTTTCTATGACTTAATAAGCGCTTAGCGCTAATGACAAAAAGACACCAGAAGCGGGCCACTTACCCCTCCTGGTGTCTTCCTCAAATGCGGTCAATCTATACCTATTCAATTTCAATGCGCTGGCCATCAGCGCAGTACGCGACGAATGCCACGGATAGCCTGACGAGTCCGTTCTTCATTCTCCACTAGAGCGAAACGCACGTAATCATCGCCATATTCACCAAAACCTCGCCCCGGCGCGACGGCAACCCCAGCTTCACGGATCAGGAATTTGGAATACTCCACTGAGCCCATTTCCAAGAACCTGTCGGGAATCTTTGACCAGACAAACATGGTAGCTTTGGGCTTGTCAGTAGGCCAGCCCACCCGATTAAGTCCATCCACCAAGACGTCCCGACGAGAGCGGTAGGTATCTACTATCTCTTTGACGCAGCTTTGATCGGAGTTGAGGGCAATAATTGACGCAATTTGGATAGGCTGAAAGATACCGTAGTCGAGATAACTCTTGATCCTGGTAAGCGCTGAGATGATCTCTGCATTGCCAACACAGAAGCCAACTCGCCATCCCGGCATGGAGTAGCTCTTAGATAAAGAAAAAAACTCAACACCGATGTCTTTCGCACCTTTGACCTGAAGAAAGCTGGGCGCCATGTCCTGCTCAAAGACTAGATCAGCATATGCCAGATCGTGCACTACAATAATCTCATGTTCTTTGGCAAAGTCACAGATCTGCTGGAAAAAATCCAGGTCAACCACCTCCGTGGTGGGGTTGTGTGGATATGAAATTATTAGCATCTTAGGCTGGGGCCAGGTCTGCTTGGTTGCTACCTGGAGATCTTCAAAGAAATCTCGTCCCTTCTCGATTGGAATACTTCGCAAATCCCCACCGGAAATAATCACCGAGTAGGGATGAATGGGATAGGTGGGATTGGGCGCGAAGACCACGTCCCCTGGACTGATCAGCGAGAGTATGAGATGCGAAAGCCCCTCCTTTGCCCCGATAGTTACAACCGCTTCTGTTTCCGGATCGATGTCCACATCATATCGGCGGCCGTACCAGGTGGCTATGGCCTCTCTCAGCTTGGTAATACCCCGGGAAGCTGAATAGCGGTGGTTGTGAGCTTTCTGTGAAGCCTCCACCAGTTTGTCTACAATATGCTGCGGGGTCGGCAAGTCTGGATTGCCCATCCCCAGATCGACGATGTCATTGCCCTCCCGTCTGAGCCTCATTTTGAGCTCGTTTACCTGGGCAAATACGTAAGGGGGCAGTCGACGCATACGGCTAAATTTTATCAGTGGCTCAGTCATTGTCACCTTCCATATATTTAAAGATTTTGTAAAAATACAGTAACCAAGTACCCTTGTCAAAAAGTTTTTCCCCTATAGGAAAGCAATTGACACCCATCAAATCCGCTTCTAGAATGGATGACATACGACAATTCCACCCCTTCACAACCGCAAGTGAAGTAGAATCAGAAGCCGCACCTTACCTGATCCTAAAGGGCAGGAGACTCAAATTGGATATCAATAGCCGCAGCCTCGTCATTCAGGACAGGTGTGCACTTACTTATGAGCCGGAGGCCAGATGAAGCGTACAGATTTGTATAAAGAAGCAGGTGTTGACTTGGATGCTGCCAATGAATTGGTGGAAAGGATCAAGCCTCTAGTCAAATCAACCTTCCACGCCAGTGTTATGAGCGATGTGGGAGGATTTGGCAGTCTCTATTCTCTCGGCCAACTGGACTACAAGCAACCCGTGCTCGTGAGTTCAACAGACGGAATTGGTACTAAACTCAAAGTCGCCTTCCTGGCAAACAAACACGATTCTGTCGGAATTGACCTGGTGGCAATGAGCGTGAACGACATCCTGGTTCAGGGAGCCCGGCCTCTTTTCTTTTTGGATTACCTGTCCATCGGCTACATGGAGTTGGATCTGGTGACCGACATTATCTCTGGAATCGCCGAAGGTTGCCGCCAGGCCAAATGTTCGCTCATCGGCGGGGAAACAGCCGAGATGCCTGACTTCTACGGGGAGAAAGAGTACGATCTCGCAGGCTTTGCTGTTGGTATCGTCGAAAAAGATGCCATCATAGATGGTTCAGACATCAGGGTGGGAGATCAAATCATCGGTCTGGCTTCCAGTGGTCTGCACAGCAACGGTTACTCATTGGTTCGGCGCATAATCTTCAAAGACCTCGGCTTGTCGGCGGGGGATGTCCTTCCTGAATGTGGCTGCAGCGTTGCTGAGGAACTCCTCCGCCCCACGCGTATTTATACCGAAGCAGTCCAGATACTCTCAAGAGAATTCCAAGTCTCTGGAATGGCACATATTACCGGCGGTGGCCTTTATGATAATTTGCCCAGGATTCTCCCTTCCGCCTGTCAGGCAAGGTTGCACCAAGGAAGTTGGGAAATTCCTGCTATCTTCCAGCTGTTGCAACAACAAGGGAATATTTCCGGTCACGAAATGTATCGAGTCTTCAACAACGGGATCGGTTTTGTCCTGCTGGTGCCAGCCACAGTTTTGGAGGATGCTCTGGAACTGCTTAGTGGAGTAGGGGAAAAGGCCTTTCACATCGGCACCGTTCACAGCCGGGAGGAAAACGAAGCCCCAGTGGTTATTGAGTAAGCAGAAATGATGTGAGATGTGGGATTGATGGAAGAATAGATAGATTAGGTAAGGAACCTCTCATCACACATCTGATGTAAGGTTTTGCCTTTTTGCCTTGTCAAACATAATTGGATGTGTTACAAGCTGCGATTGCCGCAAACGAGACAATTTGCCGATTGTTCGGGTGGCATAAGGCAGGAAGCAAGAACAGCACAGAAGACTGTAAGCTCTGCACGGAGGTAGGAGCTAATGGCTAGAGTTTGCCAGATATGCGGTAAGCGCCCCCAGACGGGCCACAACGTTAGTCACGCCAACAATAAAACAAAGCGCCGGTGGTATCCCAACCTACAGCGGGTACGCGCGGTGCAAGACGGTGCGGTACGCTACGTACGTATCTGTACCCGCTGTTTGCGCTCGGGACGCATTCTTAAACCTGCATAGAAATGAATTAATGGATTAAGGAATTCTGGGATTTAGGAATTAGAACGAGTAGATTCTGTAACTCCCTAATTCCTCAATCCCCCAATTCTCTAATCCCCCCCTACTGCACATCCAAAACTGATGACCGTTGTACGTCGATCACGTTTTTTATCTTGCGCACCGCCGACATCGCAGTCCGTAGATGCTCAATGTCCTTGACCTCTACCACGAATTTGCATTCGGCGCGATTGTCTATGCGGGTGCGAACATTGGCCTGCAAGATATTGATATCATGGTTACTCAAAGTGCCGCTTATGGAAGCCAGCATTCCTTTGACATTGGCACAAATCACGGCCAACCCTACAGGATGGACCTCTTCCACTCCATGGTCCCAATCCACCTCGATGCGCCGCTCAAAACCACTACTCAGTAAACTCGGGCAATCCTCCAGGTGCACCGAGACTCCCTTACCCCGAGTAATGTATCCGGCAATCTGATCACCCGGCAAGGGGTTGCAACACTTGGCAAAACGCACCATGATGTCATCTAACCCCTTTACCAGCACTCCGCCTGGTTCTTTCGGTCTCTCCCTGGGTTCTGCCCTTTCAACGTGCTCCTCGTCCGGTTTCTCCTCAGGCTCTAACAAACTTGTGAATTTTCCGATGGCTTGCAGGGCTGATATCTTACCGTAACCTATACTGGCGAGAAGATCATCCACCTTCTGCAAAGAGAACGCCTTGGTTACCTGTTGCAGTTCATCTGAATTGAGATATTTGGAGAAGTTCAGACCATGCTTACGGAACTCACGCTCGCAGATCTCCCGGCCAAGAACAATGCTTCGTTGCCGCTCTTCGGTCTTGATCCAGTGGCGAATACGTGTTCGAGCTCGCGATGTCTTGACTATTTTCAGCCAGTCTTTGCTCGGCACGTGTTTGGTCGACGTGATGATTTCAACAATGTCACCATTTTGTAACTCGTACTTCAGTGGTACTAACTTGCCATTCACTTTAGCGCCGGTGCATCGCTGGCCAACCTCAGTATGGACGCCGTAGGCAAAATCTATTGGGGTGGAACCTCGGGGAAAGGACTTGACATCTCCATTCGGGGTAAAAACGTAAACATCATCCGGGAAAAGATCTACTCGAACTGTCTCCAGAAATTCCTTCGGGTCTTTAAGGTCTTGCTGCCACTCCAGCAACTGGCGAAGCCAGGAGAAGCGCTTGCTGTCACTTTCCGGGACACTCATGCCTTCTTTGTACACCCAATGTGCCGCTATACCCTCATTGGCAATGCGATGCATTTGGTCGGTTCGGATCTGAATCTCAACCCGCTCACCATATGGACCAATCACAGTGGTATGAAGGGATTGGTACATATTGGCCTTGGGCATCCCGATGTAATCTTTGAAACGCCCGGGAATGGGTTTCCAGAGTGAGTGAACTACTCCTAAGGCCTCATAGCATTGGCGAATGTCTGCCAAGATGATGCGGAAGGCTATGATGTCATAAATGTGCTCCAGATCTATATTCTGGGTCGCCATCTTCTTGAATATGCTGTAGATGTGTTTCGGCCTACCGTTAACCTCTCCTTGCAGGCCGAAATCCGCCAGTTTCTCCTGGATAATATCTCTTACTTCATTGATGTAACGGTCGCGTTCCTCCTCATTTCGCTTGAGACCGCCAATAATTTCCTCATACATGTCTGGATCAAGATAAAAGAAGGCAAGATCTTCCAGTTCAGTTCTGATCCAGTCAATCCCAAGTCTGCTAGCAAGCGGCGCATAAATATCCAATGTTTCTCTAGCAATGAGTCTCTGTTTCCCCGAGGCATGATAATCGAGGGTGCGCATGTTGTGGAGCCTGTCCGCCAATTTGATCAAGATCACCCGAATGTCGTTGGCCATTGCCAGGATCATCTTGCGCATGTTTTCAGCCTGGCGCTCTTCGGAAGTGCTAAATTCAAATCTGCCTATCTTGGTTACCCCATCGACAATCTGGGTAACTTCGTTGCCGAACAGCCTCTCCAGATCTGCCAGGCTGGTATCTGTATCTTCCAGGGTGTCGTGAAGCAGCGCAGAAGCAATGCTGAAAACATCAAGCTTCATCTTTACCAGGATGCCGGCTACTTCCAGGGGATGCATGAGGTAGGGCTCACCCGAAAGGCGCACCTGTCCTGCGTGAGCCTTTGCGGAATAAACGTAGGCCTTTTCTATGAGACTGACTTCCGCTTCCGGATGGTAGGAGAGAACTTGATCGACGATATCGTTAAGACGAATCATAGCGATCTCAACTTACACATGGTGCAAGGCGCTATGCGCTAATATGCCTTGGCAAAGTATACTCGCTCTTGCGATTGCTCGCCACAACGTACACAGGCGCCGGTCTCACCCTCGGACTCTAGAGGGATGCAGCGGATCGTGGCCATGGTCTCCTGCTTTACCAGGTCTTCACATTCGGAGTTGCCACACCAGAGGGCGTGGACAAATCCGCCTTGCTCTGCGATTATCTCCTTAAAGGTCTGATAATCGTCTGCCCGAACAGTGCTTTCTTCTCGAAACCGGAGTGCCCGCTGGTAGAGGGAACTTTGAATTTCTTCCAGTAGCTCCCTCACTTTTTCCTTAACGCTATCCTTGGCCAAGTTTATCTTTTCACCAGTATCGCGGCGGACAACCACCACTTCCCCTCGCTGGAGGTCCCTCGGTCCCACTTCGACGCGAACAGGAACTCCAACTCGCTCCCACTCGTTGAATTTCCACCCAGGTGTATACTCCTCCCTGGCGTCCACACGGTGACTTATGTCACTATCCAACGAGGCCGCAATCTGTTCAACATATTCCAGAATCTCTCCATGGCCATTTCCACCCTTAAAAATAGGAACAAACACCACTGACAGCGGCGCCAATTTGGGTGGTAGAACCAGACCCTGATCGTCTCCATGTGTCATAATCAGGGCGCCAATCATCCTGGTGCTCATGCCCCAGCTGGTGGCGTAAACCAATTGCTGTTCCCCTCGTTGATCCTGAAAGGTAACATCGAAAGCTTTAGCAAAATTCTGTCCAAGGTTGTGTGAAGTGCCTGCCTGCAAAGCCTTTCCATCCTGCATGAGTGCTTCAATTGTGTAGGTGTGTAGGGCTCCGGCAAATTTCTCCCGGTCACTTTTCCGACCAGGAATAACCGGTATGGCGCCGTAATCCTGGGCAAATGTCTGATAAACATTGAGCATGCGCAGGGTTTCTTCCTCCGCCTCTTCCGCGGTGGCATGGGCTGTGTGCCCTTCCTGCCAGAGAAATTCCGTGGTACGCAAGAACAACCTTGTACGCATTTCCCAACGAAGGACGTTGCACCACTGGTTTATGAGCAGGGGAAGATCCCGGTAGGACATGATCCATTTCTTAAACATGGCCCAGATTATGGTCTCAGAAGTTGGCCGGATGACAAGTGGCTCCTCCAATTTCTTGCCACCCCCGTGGGTTACCACGGCACACTCGGGTGCAAAGCCTTCCACATGTTCAGCCTCTTTTTCCAGAAAGCTTTCTGGGATCAGAAGTGGAAAATAGGCGTTCTCGTGGCCCGTCTCCTTGAACATCCTATCCAGGTGGGACTGCATCTTCTCCCAAAGGGCATAACCATTGGGGCGGATGACCATGCACCCTTTCACCGGTGAGTAATCCGCCATTCGCGCTCCAATGATCACATCCGTGTACCACCGGGAAAAATCATCACTTCGCTTGGTAATGCCTTTTTTCATCGGTGCAATTCTCCTCAGCCTATCTCCTAGCTGCAAAGTGCATCCCGTCAATTGGTCAAATCGTTGAAACCGTAAGATCGGGGTTGGAAAGCCGCTCCCACAGTAAAGGACCTTTGCCTTCTTCTTGTTTTGAAATCCGCAATCTGAAATCCCAAATCCCAAGCACCAAATCTCAGGGTGTCAGGTGTCAGCAGTAAACGGTAAACCGTTATGGAGAATTGAACATCTTGAATCCCTGAATCCCTGAATTCCTCAATCCCTTAATCCCTCAATCTGCAATGTCTCCGTCTCGCCGTTTCTCCGCGTCCCCGTGTCGTCTCGCGGTGCCTAGTACCTAGTCCTTAGTGCCTAGTTTCTGCTCTATCCTCTAGCCCTATGCTCTATTACTCAATATCTTCGTCAACCATCAGCGAGATTTCCTTGAGAAGCCTTTGCATCAACTCAGCTTCCGGTATTTTCTCAACTATTTCTCCCTTTTTGAAAAGGATGCCCTGGCCGCGGCCGCCGGCCACACCCACGTCGGCCTCTTTCGCCTCCCCCGGTCCGTTGACTACACAACCCATAATGGCAACTTTAAGAGGTGTCTTTACCTTTAACAACTGCTTCTCAACTTCATTGGTCAACTTGATAATGTCTATGTCACTACGGCCACAGGTGGGGCAGGAAATTACCTCTACCCCTCGCTCCCGCAGTTTGAGAGCGCGCAAGATCTCGTAGGCCGCCTTAACCTCATGCGTGGGATCGCTGGTAAGAGATACCCGGATGGTGTCGCCGATTCCCTCTACCAACAGCAGTCCGATGCCGATCGCTGACTTGGCCGTGCCACTGATCAAAGTCCCCGCTTCAGTAACACCCAGATGGAGAGGATAGGAAACTGTGTCAGACAGAAGCCGGTAACATTCCACCATGGTTATGACATCGGAGGATTTCAGGGAGATCTTGATCTCATGAAACTGAAGGGACTCAAGAAGCTTCACCTGTCTGAGAGCACTTTCAACCATGGCTTCGGGGGTTGCACCCCCGTAACGATGGAGAAGATCTTTGTCCAATGATCCTGAGTTTACCCCAATACGAATGGGCACATTCCGCTCGGCGGCAGCGTGTACCACCTTTGCCACTGCCTTCTCGCTACCTATGTTTCCCGGATTGATCCGCAACCCATCCATCCCAGCCTTGAGCGCTCCCAGAGCCAGGCGATGATCGAAGTGAATGTCAGCGATTAGGGGTGTGGGCGTCTCCCTTTTGATGATTTTCAAAGCCTCAACAGCTTTTTCATCCAGTACTGCCAACCGGACAAGCTCGCAACCAACTTCAGCCAGTTGGTTGATTTGTTCTAGGGTGGCGGAGATGTCTCGAGTATCTGTGTTACACATGGATTGGACCACCACCGGTGCATCTCCGCCCACCGGTACGGTACCAATGTGGATTTGTCTCGTCTTTTTTCTTGGGAAGCTCATTTTTCCGGCTCTTGTCGTAGGATGAACCCTCTACCTGGCTAGAGAAGAAAATTCACCCCACATAGAATGTATAGTGTGAACAGACAACGGGCAAGTCAATGACACCACTTGGTGAAACTTTAGGATCCGAGCTCAAGCAACCGTTTACTGTTTACACTTTCACGCTGTGCGCTTGGCGCTATGCACAAATGCAAAAACGCGGGGAAGCAGTACGCTCCTGGCCGCGCAAGTGATCATTTATTCGGCCCTGTTCCTCAATTGCACCATTTTCACAGGGCGTCGACATCAATCTGACGGATGAAAACCTTAACTGAGTCCATCCACTGCTGCAGCTTACAATCTTCCGCATCAGGCTCACAGGTTTTAATTCCGGAGTCGTCGGCGCACTCAATTCGAACCACCTTCCCTCCCTCGTCTGTGACTTCTTGTTTGAAAGGACAATCGTCCAGCATAACTGAACCTTGCCCCTGGATTCGTCCTTCATGTTCCTCCACATCTTCACTGTCTGCCGCAATTGGCAACTTTTTGATTGTCCAATTTCCCATTGTTTACCTCCCGGACATCGCTCTAGTGTTGATTCTAACTAGACCTTCGCACGTACGCAAGATATTTTTCAGGCTATCAATCTAAGTTAATTTGTCAACCAGACAAATCGTTAAATCATTAATTTGGTAAGCGGTAAGCAGTAAGCAGTAAACGGCAAAAGACTAGATCTACGTTTGGTCGTCTGCCTTCTGTCGTCTGATCTCTGGCTGCTGCTCCCTGTCAGCTGTATTTCCCTATGCTCTATGCCCTCCCCAATCTGCAATCTACAATCTACAATCTGAAATCCACCCTCTTTCCTCTACCGATTACAACAAATGACAGCGAAGCGTCTTGACCTAATGACGCCGAGGGCACTTGACGCGCAACGCGCTTCTGCCCTCTGACCTCCAACCTCTGCTTACTAAAAAGCGTCGCCATCAACGTGCTCCTGTAAAAATCGAAAGTCCTTCGTAGCCTTGGCGAACACCCCCAAATTCCCAAGTCTAATCTGCTTCAGCCCTGCGGCTTTGGAATTTTCATAGGCTCTAACCATCTCTTCAACGGTTGCACTGCGAAAATCCTTCATTTTATATTCCGGGAAAAAGGCCAGAATAGTGAAAGGAATCGCTGAATCCACAGCAGCCAATCTACCGGCGATCCGCCCCAACTCCTCGGCCTCCACCACGCCGGGAATATACAAAGACAGAACTTCCAGTATGAAGTGTCGCTTGAGCATCTCCTCTGGTAACTGCAGGATCCACTGGTTGTCGCAACCGGTCAGCCACCGGTGCTGTTCTGGATCCTCGGCCTTGATATCAAGCCAGAAACTGTCTACACCACTCTCTTGCAGTAAGTCCAGGTTCTCTGAAGTTAGGCCGTATCCGTTGGACTCCACCAGAACCCAGAGGTCAGTATTTTCCTTGATAAGCTGGGCGCACCGTGCATAGAAATCCGGCCGACAGGTAAGATCACCACCTGTAAAACCTACGATATTCCTTGCAGGTCCAAAACCCTGGGGACTGATGGTAAGCTCACTGGGCTCTAGCACTCCAGGACACCGTGGTGACCTTTCACCGCTAAGGATGCAGGCCCCGCAACAATGACAGGATTCATGCGCGTGCCAGGAAGTACTGCGTTCCCTCGGCTCCATTAAAGTCACCTGTCTCGCATAGTCTCTGGCTGTCTGCAAAATATCCTCGGGGCTCAGCCATTCACCTGTTGCCTCTTTGCTGAAATACCAAGAGTGGCACTTTCTGCAGGAGAAGTTACAGCCCGATTGGTAGATGGAAAAATAGTTCTCCGGTCTGGAAAGATGCATGCTGGTAATCAGCCTCTGCCACTCACCTTCCCGGAGACGCAGCGTGGCCTCACAGCCCAACATGCGTTTGCCACCGGCTTCCACAAGACAACTTCCAGGACGATAGCCCTGCTGTATCAACGAGCAAGTTTTTTTGGTGGGAGAGATTTCTGTCATGGAGAGTCACCTTAGAGGTGAAGGGTAAAGAGTAAACGGTCCGGTAAAATCGTTAAAACCGTTGAAGTCATAGCAAGCATTAGTCTTTTGGAAATCCACAGTCCGGAATCCCAAATCTCAAGCACCAAATCTCAGGGTTTCAGGTGTCGGGTGTCAGGTGCCAGGTTTCAGGGAAGAGAAACAGAAAAGCTGAAACCTGAATTCTGGATTCTGACTCCTGGCTCTTGCTTTTTGGTGCCTAGTTCCTAGTCCTTAGTGTCTAGTTTCTGCTCTAGGCTCTATGCCCTCCGCCCAGTGCCTGTTTAGCCGGTTTAGCCATTTCAGCCGTTTTTGCCAGTCTCCAATCTGCAATCTAAAATCTAAAATCTGCCTTCTGTTGACTGCTTACTCTTTACCAGAAAACCACGGCGGCTCATGTCGTTTGATGTCCACCTGGATCCGCTCGTCTCGGACGCCCATATCTAAAAGGTCGACTACCTTACGCAGATCCTCTGCCATTTGAGCTATGGCAGTGTAGGAATGGACCATCTGTCCAGGAGCCTGAGAGAATTCACTGTACTCGGCACGGATCAAACTGGAGCTTTCCTTCAGCAGTTCCAGGGCCGGACGATATGCCCCCAACCGGGCAAGCACACTCGCCTTGTTGGCCATAAGTCCAGTTCTGATGGATAATTCAGCCCCTGTGATCGCCAACCCTTGATCAAAGCAAGCAAGTGCTCTATCCAACGATTCTTCACGAGCATACAGGTATCCAAGGTCCCGGCAAATCAATGCCACTTCGCGATCCCGTCCCTTATCCTGGGCATAATCTAGAGCGCGCTGGAAGTAATGAATGGCACGGAGCAGCTGTCTATCATCATATGCTTTATAAGCTAAGCGTAACCAGATTTTTATCTGTTGTTCAGCTTCTTCATGCACCACTAGGTCTGGTCCTCTGACTTGGTTATCGGGGGATCTGTACGCTTAGCGCAAAGCGCATGGAAAACATCTCACTCTGAAGTGAGTCCTGAAAAGCAGTCGATTTGAAATGACAAATACGAAATAAGAGATGAGCAAATAGGGTGCCGCTTGCGGTGCGCGGACTCAACGGCGCCAAGCAAGCGCGAACAAATGAGCAATGTGGAATGGTGCCTGGTGCTTATTGCCTAGTGTCAGTGAACTGTGACAGGTCCCTCCTGGTCTTCAGTCTGCGTCTCTTCTTCCTGTTCACGTTGCTGCAACTCGAGCAGGTACTGATCTATTTCCTTTTCCGTATGTTCTGAGAGTTCTTCCAGCTCTTTCAAATCCACCTCAAGATCCAGCACCTTGTTGAGTACCTGCAAGACTGCCATTGAGGCCTTGGGATTCTCAATCTCAGTGGTATAAAAAGGAATCTCCCCCAGTAGGCAGAAACCCTCCATCCCCATCTGTTTGGCAACGCCCAGCAATAGGCCATTCATGCCCGACACCTGACCCTCTCGCAATACATGCTCCCCGTGAGGGGAAAGTTCAGACAACAGCTTTTCGTGGGTAGCAGTCATCCACACCCGTGACGGCTGATAGTGGTTGATCGCGGTGGGCATCGCTGCCGCTGTTACAACTCTTTTAGCTCCGCAATTTCCGGCGAAATTAAGCAGGGCCGCGGCCAGCTGATACTCTTTTCCAGCCACTGGTTGCTGGTCGCCAACGAAAAACAAGAGATCGTTTGGGCCGTTAGCACGCTTCCAGTAATAGAGCCCGCTCCAGGGCAACAAGGTGGACTGAACCAATCCATCCTGTATAGATATGCCAGGAACTCTGAAAAACTCGGGCTCCTCCACATACGCCAAATTCTGGGCTCTGAGGGCTTCGTGCAAGAAGACAAACGCTTTAAGGGCTACGTGTCCCATACCTGGCCACGCCGCCAGCAGTATTGGTTCATGAAGTTCAGTTTCTGTAACAACGTTGATACGCACGGTCAATGACCTTTACCTCCTAGCTTCTTTTGTATTTCCAGCATAAAGGAATACTCTAAACTATTCAAGCACAGGGTTACCGCCGTGACTCCTGCATTTACACCCGCGCATAGGTAGGAGACACCACAATTAACCGTTAAGTTCCAAGATACCAGGATTAGTCAAATAGTCGAATAGTCAAATCGTAAATGGTAAACGGTAAGCGGTAAAACGTAGAAACCGTAAAAGGCTCAGAAGTCGCAGAAATTGAAGGATCGCGGCTGACCTTCGACAGGACCTGTCGACGAGACTTGTCGACGAGCTCAAGTCGTGTCGCTCAGGTCGGGGAAGGCCGCTCCCACAGTAGAATCTCTCCTTTATATTTTTTAATTTCGCAATTCGCATTTCGAAATCCGAAATATACTTGCTGTCTTCTGCCCTCCGTCCTCTGACCTCTGATCTCTGACTTCTGACCTCTGATTTCTGCCTGCTGTCTTCTCTCCTTACTCCTTACTGCTCGCCGCTTCCAGCCGATCTAGACGATCCTTAAGTTTCTTGTTTTCTTCGGCAAATTCTTCCAGCCTTTTCTCCAGCTTCTGGATTGCCTCACCTTTATCCTTGCCTTTCCCGATTTTCCTAATAGCCAGTTTGGCATTGCGCACAAGACGACCGTCCAACTCTATCTTCGCCACTCTTTGCAGTATTGGCAAAGTTTCTTCACGATTCAATGTTTCCAAGGCCTGGATGGCCGCCAATTTGGCACGGAAAGACCTGGGACCGGCCGGGGCCTCGAAGGCATCGCTGATTTTTTCTGGGATTTCTCTGTTATCAGGTCTACTCTTGCCCATTTTTCCGAGAGTCCGCAGGGCCTGTGCCCTTACCAGTTCTGGTTCACCATAACGTGAGTGCTCGTAAAGTATAGGAAGAGCCCCATCATCATCTAACTCCCCGAACCCTTCCAGTCCCTTGCACCTAATAACGTCGTTGAATGAATCCTTCTCAAGTGCACTTTCAAGCACAGCGAATGCACCTTCTGCTTTGGTACGAGCAATCGCATGTACGGCCTCGGCCTCAACAAAATGGGAAGCATCTTTTTCAGCCAGTGGCCCCAATGCTCGGAAAGCCTCCTCTTCCTTGAAATTTCCAAGAGCTTTGACCACGGCTCTACGCGCCTTAGGGTGTGGGATCTTCAGCCCACCAATCAAAGCCTGCATGGCCTTTTCGGTACGAATTTCACCCAACCCCCTCGCCGCACGAGCTGACACCCCCCAGAACGGATCTTGGTGCAGCGCCTCTTCCAGGGCAGTCACAGCTTCTGTACTGCCGACTTTCGCCAATTCAGCTGCCGCCTCAATACGCTTCAACACATTGTCAGCTTCTTTCAACTGAGTACTAAGTTTCCGACTGTCGGCTTTCCATGTCATCCGCTTCAGAATGGTATCGTCCGGATCAACCAGAACCATGGAGGGTTCCTGAGCCGCAGGTAGGTAAAAATGGTGCTCTCGGTCTTCTACTTTTAGTTTGATATCTTGTGCCCCACCCTTGTCATCCACCAACCGCACAACTAATGAAAAACGAAACGGTGGTTGTTCCTTATCTGCATCTTGGGTTTGTTTCAAGTGAAAGACCAGGTTCTTTTCTTTGTCCTGATACTCGCAAGAGCATTCTAAAATCGGAAATCCAGGCTTGAAGAACCACTGATCGAAAAACCAGTCATAGTTGTCCCCGGTGACCTCCTCAATGCAGCGCAGGAAATCAACCGTCTCCACCACGGAATCTCGATATTCATTCAGAAACCGGTTGATGACCTCCCACCATTGTTCCTCTCCCAGAATCCTGCGCAGCATGTGCAATCGAGCCGCGCTACCCGGATACAAGTGCATATCAAAAAGATCAATGGGCTGGCTGTAAACGTTGGTGACAATCGGCCGTTTGTACTTGGCATCGGTTTCTTCGAAGTAAATCTCACGATTTTCCAATAAGCGGTAATAGAACTCATCCTCCCCTTCGGCATCTTCGGTGTAGAGCAAATCAAAGTAGGTGGCAAAACCTTCATGCAGCCAGCTGTGACTCCAACTCTTGGTTGTCACCAGATCACCAAACCACTGATGTGCCAACTCGTGGGCCACCAGGTGTTCGCTGGTAAAATCGAGATGGGCCCTCTCATCATGCAAGGTCATTTCCGTCAGTGTGGTGGCGGTGGTGTTTTCCATACCTCCGAAAATAAAGTCCTGGGCGACAACCTGAGAATACTGAGGATATGGGTAGCGGATGCCCGTCTTTTCTGAAAAAAAACGGATGATATCCGCTGTCTTTTCAAAGGAGCGGTAGCCCTCGTCTTCCCTGCCCTCGGGCACAAAAAAGGAAAGGGGGATATCTTCGAAGCTATCCGTTAACTCAGTGTAGCCACCGATTGCCAGACTAATGAGATAGATGCTGTGGGGCCTCTCCATGGACCAGTGATATACCAGTCGCCCATCATCGCTTTCGTATCGCTCCTTGAGTACACCGTTGCTCACAACCACGTAAGGCTTGCTCACTTTGACTCGCATCTCACTTGTTACTTTCTCCCTGGGATGATCCACACAGGGAAACCAGTATTTGTTGTCCTCGTCCTGGCCCTGACTCCATACCTGCCAAAGTTTCTCCGGGTAGTTCTCGTCCGGACCCGTGAAATAAAGGCCTAACCGCGGGTTTTCCACCTCGTAATCAACGCGGACCGTGCTGCTCTGATCACGACCGATCTGGTCGGCCAGATATATCTGAACACCCCCATCGCTCTGCTTAAACCGAAGAGGCTCACCCTCCTCAGTAGTTACACGATCAATTCTAAGTTCGCGCGCTTCAAGAAAGATACTTTCGAGATTCTTTTTGACTGAGGAAAAACTAATATGCGCAGTTCCCTCCAATTTCTTACCTTCAACATGCACCTCCAGGTCCAGATAAATATGACTAAGGATCATGTCCCTGCATGGTGTCCAATGTGGCCTGGCATCCGGCAGCAGAAAGTTTTGCTCATCAACCCCTTCAGAGAAATATTTACAGAAGTACAGGTTGGACATCATCATCGCTCCGTTGAAATTCAAAGTTCAAAGTTAAATGGTTAATTGGTCAAATCATCGAATCGTAAGCGGTAAGCAGTGAGCAGTAAGCTGTGAAAGGCTACCTTTGCCTTTTGTCTTCTGTTTTTTTAATTGGAAATCCGCAATCCCAAGCAACAACTCTCAGGGTTTCAGGTGTCAGGTTTCAGCAGTAAACGGTAAACCGTTATCGAAAATTGAACATCTTGAATCCATGAATTCCTCAATCTGCAATCTACAATCCACAATGTCTCCGTCTCGCCGTTTCTCCGCGTCTCCGCGTCATTCTGCTACCCGCTGCCAACTGCTACCTGTATTTCCCTTTGCCCTAGACCTTCGGACAGAACCTGTTCACCTCGCAAAATAGATGCAGCAAGGCAAAGGCGACCGCCTGTTTCTTTTGTGTATCCGTTCCCCACAAGGGCCAGCGACTCATGGCCCCCAGGATCCTTTCCAGGTCCTCGTTGAAAAAATAGGCCCGCTCGAATTCACCGAAGCTCTTACCACTGCAGAGGTCACCCGTTGGAAACCAAATGGGCACCCAACCCTCCACATTTTCGTCAAACATCTCCCAGGCATCTCTGGGATTAACCCCAAAGGGAACTGTCTCCCAATTGATCTCCGGCAAGGGAAGATCCTGGTCCAGAAACTCTAGCAACAGTGGATTCGGCTTTCTAGCCATTCTTTTCCCTTGCAGTTTCGTCAATTAGTCAAATAGTCGATTCGTAAAGGGTAAGCGGTAAGCCGTGAGCAGTAAGCAGTTGATATTTCAACTATTGGACTAATTTTCTAATTCTCTAATTTCCTAATTCCCTAATTCTCTAATTCCCCGCTTTGCGCTTAGCCGTCCTCTTCCGCCCACCTGCCAAGCGGACCTTGGACCCTAAACGTTCGCGCAAGGAGACCCTCGCCGCCCTCAACTTGGACTTCCTCTTTAGATCACCATATTTCCCGAACCGTCCCTTGCGACTCAATGGTTCCCCTTGTATCTCGTCAATTCGTCGAATAGTTGATTAGATAATTAGTAAAATAATAAAACGGTAAATGGTGAATGGCAAAGGGTAAAAGGTCCGTTCAAATCGTTAAAACCGTAAGATCGCAACTGGAAAGCCGCTCCCACATGACATTCTCTGTCTTCTGATTTCTGACCTCCGATCTCTAATTTTTGACTTCTGCTTGTTTTAAAATCCGAAATCCCAAGCAACAAATCTCAGGGTGTCAGGTGTCAGGTGTCAGGTGTCAGGTGTCAGGAAAGAGAAACACAAAAGCTGAAACCTGAACACTGAAACCTGGATGCTAGATTCTGAATTTTTGATTCTGACTCCTGGCTCCTCACTCCATGCTTTATTCACAACGGACTACGGACCACGGACAACTGACTAAAAGCCCTCCCCTTCCCGCTTTTTCTTTGTGCTTAGTGCCTAGTTCCTAGTGCCTAGTTGAGCCCGCTGCCTGCTGCCTGCTGGCCTCAATCATCCTCCGGCAGGGGAACCTGGTATACCTTAAAATCCTCCCCCATCTCTGCATCAACAAAACGGGATTTGGCAGCCGCTGCCATGAGAACTAGCTCCTCACTATCATAACGGGGGCTGATGTGAATCAACACAGCACGACGCACCCCAGCCCGTTCCGCGATGCGAGCAGCGTCCTCTACGGTGAGGTGACCTTTGGCTTCTGCGTGCTCAGCATCATCGGGTAGGAACATCCCTTCCATGAAGGCGATATCAGCATCCTGACACAATCGGTATACGCCTTTAGATGGCCTGGTATCTACCACGTAAGACACCCGACGCCCCCGCCGCGGATCACCCAAAACCTGCTCAGGAGCGACCGCACTGCCATCTTTAAGTGCTATCGATTGCCCCTGCTGCAATTCGCCCCAAAGCGATCCTTTGGGGATGCCCAGAGCTGAAGCCAAATGAGGTTTGAACTTGCCCGGACGATCAAGTTCTTCCAGGCGATAGCCCAGACAGAATCGGCTATGATCCAACGGATGCCAAATGATTCGAACCTGGTCGTCCTTAAAAGCAACATCCTCTGTTTGCGACGACCATTCCACAAAAGTAATGGGGAAATTGAGAAAGAACCCTAGATTCTCGTGGGTTTGTTGGATGAATTTTTTTATGCCCGGGGGTCCCAGGATGGTGAGGGGTTCCGGATCTTGGATTTGCGACCTCAACATCATGATGCCGGGAATACCCAGGCAGTGATCGGCATGGAGGTGGCTCACTGCCAGGACATTCAAGCCTCGGACGCCTATTTTGGTTCTTTTTAAACCAAGCTGGGTAGCTTCACCGGCATCGAAGAGGTAGATCCGGCCATTGAACCGGACCGCCAGAGAAGTGAGCAGCCTGTACGGCATGGGCATCATGCCGCCGCTGCCCAGAAGAATGCATTCCATCAGCTGTCGCCTCACATGGCGTTTAGCGTTGATTATTTAAATAGTAAACGGTAAGCGGTGAGCAGTAAGCAGTAAAGAATTCTGCTGTTTGTCTAATTTTCTAATTAACCATCCTGTCCTCTGTCTGCTGCCCTCTGCCTGCTGCTCGCTGCCAGCTGTATTTCCCTATACCCTATACCCTATGCTCTATACCCCATTACCTATTACTTTTGACAACGCTATGCGCTTAGCGCTCTGCGTCTTGCGAGTACATATACACATCCCGCTGCGGAAACGGAATCACAATACCGTCCCGGGCAAATGCTTTGTAGATCTCCCGATTCAGCTCGTGAATAATCCGTCCTTTGTCATGAGGCCTGCGAGCCCAGCATAGCAGTTCGAAATCCAGGGACGAATCCCCGAAGGCGCGAAACCGGACCCGAGGCTTTGGATCGGTCACTACCAGCGGGTTGTCGCGGGACACAGAAAGAAGAACCTCCTCCACCTGGTCCACATCGGTCCCGTAAGCCACCCCCACTTTGATCCTCACCCGAAATCTGGGCTCGGGGGCGCTTTCGTTTATGACTTTGGTGTTGGTAATAACTGAATTTGGTATGGAAACCTGTACATCGTCCCTGGTAGTAATTCTGGTGCTGCGCAAGCCGATTTCCACCACCTCGCCCCGTTCCCCTGCGTCTAAGACAATGTAGTCGCCAACTTTATATGGTCGGTCAAGCAACACGGTGATACCACCAAAAAAATTAGAAAGTGTCTCCTTGGCAGCCAAGGCGACGGCAACGCCCGCGATGCCGGCAGAAGCTAACAGAGGCGTGATGTTAATCTTCCAGAGGGAGAGGAATAGAAAAATAGCTCCTGCAAGAATGAAGATCCTGGTAATATTACCACCCAACCGAATCATCTCAATGCCATCACGGCCTGATTCACGCCAGTGTCTAATCCAGTCGTCAATGATTCGGTTGACTATTCTGCTAATGGCCAGGGCCCAGATCAATACCAGAGTGGTCTGTAACACTGCAGCCAAAATAAAGGCAAAAGGCGGGCGGGGAGCGATCCAGCGGACCGCGGTCAGCGCCCCCACAATTACAATACTGAGCCAAATAGGTCGGTGCAGGATTTTTATGATAGCGTCGTCCAGATGGAATCTCGACCTGCGCGCCAGAGTTAAGAGAACGTGGACCAGGATGAGATCTACCACCACAGCTACCAGGGCAAAGACTACTACGACAATGAGGGCCCCAATCACCCTATTTTCATTCATGAAGGCCCAAAAGGTGGGCAGCCACTTGTGTATGAGTTCCATGTTTACCTCGTTTGATCTTGGGTAAGCAGTAAACGGTAAGCAGTGGGTACGTTGCCACAATTAAGCTTTGAGCTTACCAACTAACGGCGCAACGTACAAGGCTTAAGCTCAGGAGTTCAAAGCTTGAAATTGGGCACTGAGATTAACGGGCAGGAAAGAAACGACGCGGGGACACGGAGAAACGGCGAGACGTAGGATATAGGTCAGATGTCGGAGGTCAGAGGTTGGAAGACAGAAGATAGATTTTAGATTTCAGATTGTAGATTGGTGTGGGCATAGAGCATAGGCATGGAGCATGGAGTTAAAGCCAAAATCAAGGAAAAACTAATAACGATTAACGGATAACATCTAACCCCGTTTGCGCTTCACCCTTTACTCTTCACCGTTCACGACTTTCTTGATCTTTACGATTTGAACGACTTCAACGATTTCAACGTTTTTAACGGATTTAACGAGTTGACCAATCGATGACTTGACTAACTAACTAGGTAGAAGGGTCCAGCTCGTTGTTGACCACGAGCATGCGGGCCATGGCGCCGCCGGCCAGAAGAACGAAAACAAGCAATATCCCGCCGCTGATAGCAAGACTGTAACCATATCCCAGGGCACCGTTAATCAAACCAGAGCCTACATTGCCGGTGAATATCCCACAAGTGCGAGTGGCGACAACAACCGCAGAGTTGCCACCCATCCTGGCCTCTGGAAAAAAAGCAGCGGTCATCACACCTATCGACAAGATCATCATGACATCCCCAACCGTGTGAAGAAGCCGCACTAAGACCATAAAGGGGAAAGAGGTGACCATAGAGGTAAGAATCTGAAAGCTCCCGGAAATAGCCAATCCACAGAGCAAAAGAGCTCGAAGACTCTGACTGGAATCGAAGCGATGCCCGGCAAAGGGAGCGAGAAAAGCCATCCATATTCCAACCATAAGATAAACCAGACCTATGTTGGTAAAAGAAAAACCAAGGCTCTCCTTCATGAGCAAAGTAAGAGTAGTCTGCTCTACTCCAAAATGAGTCGGATACACAAAGACAAGAATGAGAAAGAGAAGAATGCGGCCTTGGCGAAGATCACGCTTGTAGCCCCCTAAATCTAAACGGATGGTATCAGTTTCAGGCAACTTCAAAACAAGGGTCACGACAATCAATCCCCCGGCGAGCACTCCCCAAAGCAGCGCCCCAAAGCCCCCTTCACGGATAAGTATACCTCCAATAGCAGGTCCGATCCCCAAACCGAGATACATTCCAGACTGGTAGAAGGCGATTTTTTTGCCAACCTGATTCTTGTCTATAACTTTCAAAAACAGCGCATACAGAACGATGAAAAAAGAAGAAACTGCTACTCCCCCCAAAGGAGCAACCAAGAGGAATTGCCAATAGGATTTGGCCGTAAGAATCTGCCAAGAATAAAGAATAAAGATACAAACTCCAAAAAGCACTAGTCGTCGCGGCGGGAAAAGGTCCGAAAGGACACCCAAGGGTAGCATCAGGACCAAGGCGGATATGGACATAAGCCCGAATACAGTTCCAATTTGGGCGTCAATGAGCCCCTGGGCTTTCATATAAATGGGGAGAAAAAAACTGAGCATCAAGTTTGCACTGGAGAAGGTGAATATGCACAGACTGAAAAGGATAAGAGTGGAGTGCTGTTGGGCTCCAGACTTGATAGTAGAAGCATACTCTTGGGCGTTTCCAGGCATGAATCACCGGTTCCATGAAATTGAGGAAGTGTCTACATATCATGCGTGTTTGTTAAGTGCAACTTTTCAACGTAGAAGTCGGAGATCAGAGATCAGCTTTCCTCTGACTTTCGACGTCTGATCTCTGACCTCTGATTTCTGCCTGCTACCCGCTGGTTCCTGTACTCTGCGTTTTGCTCTTGACTTTCACCTTACTTTCACCCTATACTTCAGTTATCCATTCCATAGGAGGTCATCCTCGGTTCGTCAATTCGTTAATTAGTCAATTTGTCAAATCGTCAAACTGAAAACGGTAAGCGATGAAGGCTTGAACGAGCCGACTAATTGACGCTAGGCGCTATGCGACCAGGAGGTGCGCATGCTATTAACAAAACAACAAACCCGGATCTATCGCTACCTGGAAACCTACCTACGCCAGAACGGTCGGCCGCCATCCTATCAGGAAATTCAAAACCATTTTGGCTTCCGCTCTTTAAACTCAGTGGCCAAACATCTCAAACAACTTGAGCGCAAGGGGTACCTGGAAAGTCCTTGGGGTAACCAGAAAAGAGCTTTTCGACTTTTGCCCCTGCGGACCACCTCAGCCGCCGTGCCCTTTCTTGGGCGGGTGGCTGCCGGTGCTCCCCTCGAGGCTGTGGAGATACCTGAGACGATGGAGGTGCCCGAGAGCCTGCTTTCCGGCGGCAACAACTTCGCTCTTCAAGTCCGGGGAGATTCCATGGTGGACGAGGGCATTCGCGACAGGGATGTGCTCATCATCCGCAAACAAGAATATGCGGACAACGGCCAGACTGTGGTGGCTCAAATTGAAGGAGAAGCCACCATAAAAAAATTTTACCAGCGGAACGATCAGGTGGAACTGCGACCAGCTAATGAGGCACTGGAGCCCCTCATGGTACCGGCCGACAAGGTGGAGATCATTGGCGTGGTTATTGGCCTGATGAGGCATTACAAAAGATGACGCAGAGCGCAAAGCGCATAGCGTATTGAGAAAGGGGTGCCACATGAGCAAGATTAAATTTAGATTTCAGGATCTGGAAATCTGGCGAATGGCAATGGAGATTGCAGATGAACTCTTTGACATCGCCGATGAACTTGAAGGAAAGCGGTTGTATCGTTTTGCCGACCAATTACGTGGTGTGGGAATGAGCATGTCGAACAACATTGCGGAGGGGTCCGGTTCGACTTCAAAAAAGGAGTTTATACGATTCCTGAACATTGCCAGACGGTCTACCTTTGAAAATGCCAACATATTGTTCTTGTTGAGAAGGCGCAATCTGATTGGAGACAACACCCTTGAATTGCTGCTCGACCGACTTGACCACTTGTGCAGGATGATCACTAAATTCCAAAACTCTTTAAAGTAAGTTTTTTTAACGCTATGCGCTTTGCGCTCTGCGCTATGCGAGGCAAAATGATTCGAAATATCATTCATCTAGATATTCGTAATTTCTGTATCGCTTTGGAACGACAGCGGCAGCCTAACTTGAGGGATTGGCCGTTGGCCATCGCCCCGGGCCAAGGGCGAACAGTGGTCCAGGCGGTCTCTCCTGAAGCCAGACAGGAGGGGATCCAGCCGGGCATGGTCGTGGCTCGGGCTCGACGTCGTTGCCGACGTCTGAACATCTTGCCTCCAGATTTCTCTTTCTACCGGCAGGTCCAGGAACAAGTAATTACCTCTCTGGGCAATTTCTCCCCCCTGGTGGAACCCGCCGGCTGGGGACATTTCTTTGTTGATATCACTGGCACCTGCCGTCTTTGGGGAACATTATTGGACACTGCCGATCGGATGCGACGGTTAGTGACTCGAGACTTTCAACTGAATACTGCTGTTGGGCTGGCCAG
>Ga0209536_100003021_pt1 | contig 27247 bp, 24 predicted proteins | sample DeeMarSeWOR28_12_FD_187461 | JGI IMG/M metagenome (GOLD analysis project Ga0209536, IMG submission 187461) | Marine sediment microbial communities from White Oak River estuary, North Carolina - WOR-2-8_12 (SPAdes) (version 2) | ecosystem: Environmental > Aquatic > Marine > Intertidal zone >... | reverse complement strand
AATCCGTACTCCTTTTTTTTCGAATTCCAACTCGGTCAGGTGATACCGGTTTAACACTTCGACAAGATCTTCGATTTCTCTTCTGGATGAATCAGCCATAGTCTCCTAATTCGTGAATACCATGTGGGATGACGCGGATACCGGATTATCGGACCCGCTCTACATAGGCTCGAGTTCTTGTATCAATTTTGATGACTTCCCCGGCTTCCAGGTAAAGCGGCACTTTCACCGAGGCCCCGGTTTCGACGACCGCCAACTTCGTTCCACCAGATGCCGTATCTCCACGAATTCCGGGGTCGGTTTCCACAACTTTCAATTCCATAAACACCGGCAACTCCACTGCGATCGGTTCATCATGATACAACAGAATTTTGGCGACTGTATTTTCCTTGAGCAAATCGACGTTTTCCCCCAATTGGCTTTTGGGATAAGTAAACTGCTCAAAACTCTTGATATCCATGAACGCATACTCTTCCCCCGTGCTGTAGAGGAATTGCATTTCGCATTCCTCCAGGTTGGGTTCGTCGAATTTCTCACCGGAACGAAACGTTCGATCTATGACATTACCCGTTTTATATCCCTTCAATTTTGTTCGAACAAAAGCTCCGCCTTTCCCGGGTTTTACATGTTGAAATTCCACAATATAATAGGGCTGCCCATCCAGCTCCAAGCGCGCCCCATTTCGAAATTCTGCAGTCGTAATCACGTCATCCAACTCCTCATCAAAAAAGTGAACAGAAAATTTAACTATGTGTCGGGATCGACCGCTGCAGGGCGTCAACCAGCGCCCTCAGGCCGAGCAGATAACTTTGTGGACCAAATCCAGAAATTTGTCCAAGGGCAACCGAGGCAAGGTAGGACCGCCGTCGAAAACTTTCCCGGCGATGGATATTGGATAAATGAACTTCGACCATAGGAATTCCCACTCCCACAATTGCATCCCGGAGGGCGATACTCGTATGAGTATAGGCCGCGGGATTAAACACCAGCCCATCAAATCGTTGTTTGGCCTCCTGAATCCAGTTGACCAACTCCCCTTCCACATTGGATTGTCGGCTTTCTATGGACACCCCTAATTCTTTTCCCAACTTTATCAGTGAACTATTCAACTCATCCAAAGTAATGGCTCCGTATATGGTCGGCTCTCGGGTTCCAAGCAAATTCAGATTAGGCCCATGCAATACCAGGATTTTCAACATGTACTCTCCTTACAGAAAGGGTGCGGCGTCGAGAAGTCAGAAAATCCGGCACACAGGCATAGGTGTTTGGTGGAATCTAGAAAAGACAGGATAAAGGAAATTTTAGCAGCGATGGACGAATGGGTCAACGGAATTTGGCAAGTTACCTAGGTAAGACTACTTCATGCTCTATTCATCAGAACCCGTCTCAATTCAACCATGGCCCAGGTGTCCCGGCCACAGTATTCATGCAACGCCTGTGCGATGTGAGCCCGCTCCATCAGATCGGTTTCATGAAAGACCATTTTCTGGTACATGACCGCAGCCACCGCTCCATTTTGGATCGTCAAATCATCATAGGCCAATGCAGGGACAAGAGCCGGCAAGACCGTTTTAATGGAATAGGATCCTTGAAAGTCCGGATGATAATAATGTTGCTGAATGACCGACAGGAGGTCCCACAACCGGCGAACGACCTTTGAAAGTGCCGGCTTAAATTGAGGAAGAAAATCCCCCAGTGCAAAAAGAAGAAATCGTTCATACTCCGAATACACACAAATAGTTCCCCCCTCCCCCACACTTTCCAACAGACTCATGGCCACCTCTTCTCGAGGATCCCGTCCGTCCGTACACAAATAATGATGATGCACAACCGTTCCATCTGGATATTCAATGTGGTTCGACCACTGAAAGGGGATCGGCCGATAGGGACGAGTGTGTGCAAACGCGGGAATGGCCGGCATAAAGGTTTCAAAATCTAAATGATGAACCGGGTATCTGACCGACTGCAGGCGAGGTCGAAGAAGCGGTGAGATCCATTCCACATTATCTTTGACGCGTTGCTGAATCGAAGACAACTGAATATGGTCGGGAATCTCATCAATCGTTTCAATCCCCTCCTCCATCAAGAGCGTTTGCAATTTCGAACTGCCGGGGAGATAAAACACCCACCGCCTCGGCTTATCCTTAGTGCAATGATCCCAAAAAGGACATTCATAGGGCTGATAACAATGACTATCGGGTGTGATCGAGGGTGGGGTGGGCTCTTGCAACGTCCTCCACATGTCCTCAAGTTGCCCTTGAATAAATGGCCGGCGGGCCTGTATCTCCTCCGTCATATTTTCTAAGACAAACATTTCGTCTAAATTCAGATCCCCCCCAAGAAAAGAATACTGTGTATTCAGATGCATCAAGAAACACCCTGCGACTTCAATGCCGGAACCTTCCAGCACCGCAGCCTGAATGGTCAGATCATCAAGATGTGTGGCTTTCACTTTTGAGGTCGCCTTGACTTCGACCAGTCGCCAACGTGTGGCATCCAGCCGTTCCACAATGTCAACGCGCACCAAAATGCCTTGCCACACAAACGCTCCTTCAAAAATGGCGGGCACAGCTGGATCCTTCAAGAGTTCACTCGTTCGAAGAAGGGCTAAAGGGATTTGTCGATGCGTTTCTTCAACCAGGACGCCATGAGGAAAATATTGACGAGCCACGACTCCAACTTCGGTTCCCATGTCCATGATGGCCCGACGGTCAGGAGTGGGAGGGGTAGCTAATTCGGGCGAATGGATTTCCAAATATAATCGTTTGGCACATTGCAAACCCGCCAGAAAGCGGCTTTTGGATAAACGATGCGTAGGAGCAGGTTGTTGCATCAAATTTTCCGTTTGCTCTGAAACAAGGGATGCGGGAGAAATTGGTTTCACAAGAGTACCATGATTCAAGGGAACAAGTGGTAGAGAGATAAGCACATTTCTTTCAGAGTGTGCCCACCAAATACAACCACTCGTTGCGATTTAAAATTTTCAGACTGTGAGATACAGCTAAGTTGGGGTATCTCATGCAAACAGCCTCCGCCCACTTAGAAAACTTGCCAAAACTTCAGCCCAAGCCAGGTTGCGTCCACACAAGATTGGTCAGATTGTACAAGAGATGGGTCGCCTATATGTTGCCTTATGACCTATCCAAGCGATACCAATCAAAACTTTGCCCCACGGATGGTCTTGATCCCCGAAATTGGCGACCTCATGAAGAAGGAAATGAAATCTGCACAATTTTGACCAGAAAAGATATTCTTAATCATCATAGCCCTAGACGCTTCCTTGACTCTTATCTGTTGTTATCCCCAATACCTGTGGAAAAGCCCAAAAAATTAGTCGGCGTCAAAAATTCTCAATAAAAAATTGGTCTAAAATATCACAAACTACCATATGATTTTTTTAAAATTACGGTTTCCTCGCATGAAATCATTTGGATTCTCAGAGACCAAAACATCCCGTATGTTCATTTTTTTAAAGCTTCACAGGTCATCCATCCACAAAAATTGTGGATTTTCTATGAATAACCCTGTAGATAAAGTTCCGAAACCCGCATTACACCCCTTTAAAAGCAAAATGCCTTATCAGAAGGCATCTGTTTTAAAAAATATCCCTATTCTTGGTCGAAATTTCTAATCAAAAGGTACACAGGCTCCTACAGTAGCCGCATGCTAACCGTATCCGCAAATTGGCGCCCCTTCCGCGTCAACTGTAATCGTGAGTCTGCTTGAAGGAGATAGTCTTCTTTAACCAATTTTTTGAAAGACGTGGACCAAACTTCATCTTGAGATAATCCTTGAACCCAATCTATGGGCACCCCTTCAAGCAGGCGCAAACCAAATACAATCCGCTCTTTTTCTTGCTGATATCTGAGCAGCCGCTCTTTTTCAGCAATGGGCAATTTCCCAGCTTCCAATTGCTTCGCATACTGATCAACACTGGATACATTTCCAAATCGGCTCCCTGACACATACGATTGGGCACTTGGTCCCATTCCCAGATACTCCAACCCCCGCCAATACCGAAGATTATGCTGACAGGAGAAACCTGGTTTCGCCCAATTGGAAATTTCATATCTTGTGAATCCAGCAGTTTCCAATTGGGCTTCAGCTCGATATTGGAAACCTGACTCATCATCCGGATCCATCAGCCTAAATGCCCCACGGCGAAATTCCGTATAAAAACGAGTCCCCTCTTCAAGTGAAAGTGCATAACAAGAGACATGGGAGGGATTCAGCTCCAGCGCTTGACTAAGAGTTCTCTCCCAGGACTGAATTGATTGGCCCGGAATTCCGTATATGAGATCGAGATTAACATTGGAGAATCCGGCCTCTTTCGCAACTTGGACTCCTGACAAGGCTTCGGCGACCGTCCCGGAAAGTCCCAACCGCGCCCGCTCCTGTTGGTTAAATGATTGCATGCCTACACTCAACCGGGTGACCCCTGCTTGCAGGAGGGTATCGGCATACTCGGCCGTGAGGGATTCCGGGGTCGCTTCAACCGTCATTTCACATCTTGCCGATAGGGAGAACCTCGAAGTCATAAGAGAAAAAATATTTTTCAACTGCCCAGGTAACAAGGCGGTGGGGGTCCCGCCCCCGACATACACGGTAGAGACTGTTCGCCGACTCATTTCCAATTGCCTTGCATAAAATGCAATTTCCCGGTCAAGGGCTTGAAGAAATGGTTCAATGCGTCGTTCTTCATGCATGACAAGATAAAACGCGCAAAAATGACACCGTTTAACGCAAAAAGGCACGTGAAGATAGATGCCAAGATCGGACCTTACTTCTTTGCTTTCAAATGGTTGCCCAGCGTCATGGGGATGCAAATTCACCGCGTCATTCATTTTGAATCCCTCGCCAAACATTCTTCCACTAGAGAGATTGTCTGGAATAATAACAGCGGGCACGGATTGATAAAGGAATACGCATACTGGATAACAGTCACGATGCTAGCTGCAAGCAAAACAGCCACAGGATCAAAGAGGGAATGTAAACTAGAGTTTTTACGAATCGAGAACTAAAAACTATGAGCTTTCTTCATGCCGTTCACGATAGATAGGGCAGGCCCCCTTATGGCGAAGAAGGCCGGCGACTTCCGCAACCATTTTTCGATTGCCACACACATATACAGCCAGATGATCCACATGGGGAAACTCCTGCAGCAGGTGCGTCACCCGTCCCTTCTTTCCCCTCCAAGTTTGCCCCGGTTGAGACAGTGTGAGGGTAAAGGCAAAATTCGAGTGGCGGTCAGCCCGCTGCTGCAACTCCTCCAAATAATAGATATCAGGTTCACTTCGAAGTCCCCATAACAATGTGATGGGTTGGGAACTGGATCGTTCTAAGAGGCTATTTATCATAGACCATAAAGGCGCGATACCGGTTCCCGTTCCAACAAACAACAGATCACGCTCTGGATCATCATGAAGGTGAAACGACCCATAGGGTCCTGAACACTGCAGTTCCTCACCTACCGAATGCTCCATCAAAAACGCGGACCCCTTCCCCTGCTCTCCGGCATTGAACAGCAACACCAGATAATGAGAGGAACTGGGCAGTGAGGCAAGCGAATAATATCTCACAAACGATGAACCGGAGGCTCCATCAGGGACTGTCACAGCAATGGACTGGCCTGGAAGAAAGGCCAGCGTAGGAGGACCGACCAACTCTAAAGTTAACTCTCGAACATCTTTAGTCAGATGCCGAATTCTGAAAACCTTTGCCCGGAATCGTCGGGGGGTCATGTCTGGGAATGTAGAGAATCCTGCTTGATCTGGCAAGAGCCTGTCCTCGGGCCTTCCTCAACCTCACTCAAAGTCCGTGGGCACCTAAACAGGCATGACAAGCGTCACTTATTACAAGATGACGGCCGCCCGCGGCCCTCGACCTAGTCCCAGTGACTTTGGTTCGACCTGTATGCCTTGAGCCTTTATTTTTTCTTGTTTTGAAATCAAAGGAGTGAAGACTCCTCTGCCATCGCTGGGCTTGGATTGATCGGGCTTTACATCAGAAGAAGAAAGTCCCCAAACGATGATGCGACGGCAAGGAGCATACCTTCAATTATCAATGGAACCGGCAAGATCCAATAAAAAGGCATAAATCATTGCCGTCTCCTCATATCGTTTAAACCGGCCGGAGGCTCCACTATGCCCCGCTTCCATATTGGTTCTGAGAAGAAGACGTTGATTGTCCGTCTTCAGAGCACGCAATTTAGCAACCCATTTCGTCGGCTCCCAAAATTGCACTTGTGAGTCATGCAATCCCGAAGTCACCAGAAGATGGGGATAGGATTGTGGTTCAAGGTTGTCATAGGGGGAATAGGAGAGCATATAGTCATAAAAGTGTCGTTGGTTGGGATCACCCCATTCATCATACTCTCCCGTCGTGAGCGGTATATTGGGATCTAACATGGTGGTCACCACATCCACAAAAGGGACCTGGGCCACCACACCATGAAATAAATCCGGTCGCATATTCATGATCGCCCCCATTAATAAGCCGCCAGCACTTCCACCCATGGCGAATAATTTCTGAGGAGCGGTGTACCCTTGCTGAGCAAGAAATTCTGCACAGGCGATAAAATCCGTAAATGTGTTCTTCTTTTGTAATAACTTGCCATCTTCATACCATTGCCGCCCCAATTCTTCTCCACCCCGAATATGGGCTAACGCATAGACAAATCCACGGTCCAACAAGCTGAGACGAGGGGAACTAAAACTCGCATCCATGCTGGCCCCATAGGAACCGTAGCCATACAACAACAGGGGATGCGTGCCATTCCTGACAAACCCCTTTCGGTAAACCAGGGAAATAGGAATAGAATTGCCATCTAAAGTGGGAGCCAAGAGGCGTTCCGTCTGATAATGGGTAATTTGAAAACCGCCCAGAACCTTCTCTTGCTTCAGAAGAATTTTCTCCCGGGTTTCCATATGATAATCATAGATCGTCATGGGAGTGGTCATGGAGGTATACCCAAACCGAAGGTAGGGGGAGTCCGCTTCACAGTTATCGCCCAAGGCCGCCATATAGGCCGGCTCTCCAAAATCTAATTCATGTTCAGTACCACCCTGGCTGGGAAGAATTCTGAGATGGATGAGTCCTTGCATTCGTTCTTCTACCACAAGGTAATTCTGGAAAAGTTCAAACCCTTCAAAGAACACATCCGACCGATGAGGAATGACTTCTTGCCACAAATGCTTGTGTGTCGAATTCAAAGGAGCCTTCATTAAGCGAAAATTTTTAGCTTGATCATTGGTTCGTATCCAGAAATGCTCGCCGAGGTGGTCCACATCATATTCATGACCTCGCTCCCGTCCCTGGAATAACTGAAACTCTCCTTCCGGGGTATCCGCATTCAGATACCAACACTCACTGGTTATGGTCTGATGCGATCCAAGCACCAGATACCGCTTGGATTTTGTTTTGCCGACATAGACCGAAAAGGTCTCGTCCGTTTCTTCATACACCAACGCATCCTGCCTTGGATCCTCTCCCAACGCATGACGAAAGATCCGGAACGAGCGTAACGTTTCAGGATCCTGCCTGGCATACAAGAGCGTACGATTGTCATTCCCCCATTCCATGTTTCCAGTCACGGAAGGAATAAATTCACCAACCATCTCTCCGGTGGTCAGGCTTTTAAACCCAATGGAATAAATGCGTCGGCCCTGCGTATCAATGGCAAAGGCCAGAATATCCTGGCCAGAACTGATCTTCCAATTACCCAATGAAAAATAATCATGGCCCCGAGCCAACACATTGCCATCCAGCATAATTTCTTCGGGACTGGTCAATGAACCCTTTTTCCGGCAGTACAGGGCATACTCCTTCCCCTCCTCATACCGTGTGTAATACCAATAATCTCCGAGCTTAAACGGTACAGATAAATCTGTTTGTTGGATACGCCCCTTGATCTCTTCAAACAACTTCTGCTCCAAATCCCGGGTATGACTTCTCAACGCCGCGGCATACTCATTTTCAGCCTGTAAATATGCCAACACTTCCGGATTATCCCGATCTTTCAGCCAATAATACTCATCGATTCGAACATGGCCGTGACATTCCAATTGGTGTGGAATTCGTTTTGCACTGGGTGGATTGGGAATCAATGGACGGGAATCAGGGAAACGTGTCGACATGAAATGTCCTTACCTTAATAAAATAGTTAGGCTTCATCCAGGTTTTTAGGAGTTTGACGGACTCGTTTAATCTGAGTACGCAGCTTTTTCTCCTCCAAACGCTTCTCACGTACTCGATAAGGTACTCGAGTCCGAACACGGCTTTTAACGGGTCGCAAGGCATCCTGGAGTAGCCCAATGAATTTCTCCACTAAATCTGCTCGATTCGCGGACTGAGTGCGATGCCGTTGGGCTTGCAGCCTCAAGATCCCCTGTTGATTCATACGGTGGCCAACCCTTTCAGCAATTTTTCGTTTTTGATGGGAGCTGAGGACGGAAGTATGCATCACATCAAACTCCAAAATGACCCGACTACTCACCTTATTGACATGTTGCCCACCCGGACCTCCACTTCGAGCAGCCGAAAATCGCACTTCAGAATCAGGAATCGAGAGATCCTCATTGATCACAATGGCCATGCCGATATCCGTTCGCGTGGGAGATTGCGTATGCTTTCTCTTATAACTGCCAGCAGAAATATCAGTGCCACATTTTCACTTAACATGTCCAAAACATACCGCCAACCACTGTTCGAAATTATAACCACTCTCCTGATAGATTAATTAAAATACCTCAAATCCTCCTGCACCGCCAACATGGTAATCACTCCTTAAAAAAGAAAAAGCAGAAGTCTTGAGACTCCTGCTTTTTCCAACCTTCCACCTCTACCTCTACCTCAAAATAAAGCGAGGATTTTACATGGCAATGCATCCTTAGTAATTTAAATTACGCACAAAACCACTTCACTGAATTTCGGCTAGCATGGCCTTAACATGAGACTCTTTGAGCTTTTTCAATGCCACGACCTCGATTTGACGAATTCGCTCACGAGTCACAGACATGGAACGCCCCACTTGCTCCAAAGTCCAGGGTTCATCCACTCCGATTCCAAAGCGTAAACGAATAACTTGCTGCTCACGAGGAGTCAATATCTGAAAAATCTGATTCAACCATTGTGCATTTGATTTACGGGACACTTCCTCGTCCGGACTTTGGCAAGCGAGGTCTGGAATCAACTCACCTAATTCGGTTTCTCCGTCAACCGATGGGGCATCTAACGATATGGGCTCCTGAAACGCTTCTATGGTTTCTTTCACCCTATCGCCGCTCATTTCCAATTCTTGACCAATTTCCTCAAAAGTAGGTTCTCGATCAAATTGTTGCGCGAGGCGTTGGGCGGTCTTTGCGATTTTTGTGGAAGCCTCATTCGTATGAACCGGCACGCGAATAGTCCGGCTTTGATCCGCAACCGCCCGTGTAATGCCTTGCCGGATCCACCATGTAGCATACGTACTAAATTTAAACCCACGGGTATAATCAAAGCGTTCGGCCGCTTTCATAAGCCCGATATTGCCCTCTTGTACCAGATCTAAAAAATTCATCCCTCTGCCTAGGTATCGCTTGGCGACATCCACCACGAGACGAAGATTCCGTTGTACCAAGGCGTCTTTCGGCTCTTCAATATCCATCCGGGCTTCAAGAATCGCACGACGAATCTCTGCATACTGCAGACCGACCTTCCGCCCTGCCTTGCCTTGTGCAGCCGAGAAGGATTGCAAATTGGAGAGGCAGTTCACAATTTCTTCAATGACAGGAGCTGAATACCCGTTTAACTCCAAGAAATGACACAATTCCTTTTGAACCACTTCAACCTCTTCCTGGCCTTTCAATCCCTTAGTGAGCTGAAGAGCCTGTCGCAACAACTTACGGAGACTTGCCGTTCCTCCATAAAGTCGAGTGGCCAAATCCAGCTCTTCCTGAGCATTCAGAAGCGGGCGAGACCGAAATCCCCGAAAATACATCGATTCTAAATTCGCAGCCCCGGGCTCAGAAACTTTTCGAGTTCGCTCTTCCTGTTCCGAATCCGATTCGGCCCACTGTGAAAAATCCGGAGCTATTATGGGAGCCCGTTTCATAGAACGGCCTTTGTGTAAAAATGGTGCGTGATTTTTCCGCGCTTCGTGAAACTGTGGGACCGCTTGAAGTGTTGTCATGAAAATTCCCCTTTCCTCACATTAAAGAGTTAGAGGCACAGGTGAGTATCCCCGTTTATTTGGTGATGACACCCACATTTGTACCACCCCTACATGAAAGGGGAATTAAGGGAAAATTAAAAGATTTTAATAGAGTGAGAAAAGGAGAAACCCTTACACCACCCCTTCGGAGGGAGCCAAAGGAAGGAAAACCGTGAAACACGATCCATCGTGAACCGCACTCTGCACCTCAATAGATCCGTGATGAACCTCCACAATCCACTTACAAATCGCCAAGCCCAATCCAGTCCCCTTAGCCGCATGCGCACGCGCCTCGTCCGTGCGGTAAAACCGATCAAAAATTCTGCCTTGGTCGCCTGAAGCAATGCCAATACCGTGATCTCGAACCACCAGTTTCCCCCGGTCTCCGGCAACAATTAACGAGAGTTCAACCGTTTGTCCATCTTGAGAATACTTCACGGCATTATCGACCAGATTCAATAATAATTCCCGCAAACGCAGATCATCCCCCTGAACCACCACAGGCTCAATGGCTTCGAGAACCGTGTGGATATTCCGCTCTTTTCCCAACACCAAAGCCTGTTGCTGAATCTCCCGAACCAAATCATCCAACTGGACAGGAAACATTTTGAGCTTAATTTCACCGAGATCCGCTCGTGATAAGAACAAGAGTTCATCCACAATCCGACTCATTCGATCGATCTCTTCTAGATTGCTCTCCAACACAACCCGATAATCTTCAGCTTGCCGAGGTCGCCGTAACGCCAACTCGGTCTCACCTTTTGTAATGGTTAAGGGGGTTCGAAGTTCATGAGACGCATCGGCGCTAAACTGGCGAATTTGCCGAAAAGACACCTCCAATCGTCCAATCATGTCATTGAAGGTCGAAGCTAATTGTCCGATTTCATCGTTGGAATGGGGAGTTCGTATCCGTTGGGTCCAATCCCCGGCCGCAATACGTTGGGCCGCTTGAGTAATCGCATGGACCGGACGAAGCGCCCTCCCAGCCAAAAACCATCCCCCCACCAACGACACGAGCAAGGCGACGGGAGAGGCGATATAGAGGCCGGCTAATAACCGATGTAACATTTTTTCAGTCGGTTGGAGGGAAGTCCCTACCCGTAAAATATTCACAAGTTGATCTCCCTGACGAATAGGAACCGACAGCAATCGGAGAGGAACACCTTTTTCAAATTTCACGGATTCAAACGTAGACTTCCCATCGAGAGAGGCACGAAAGGAAGTCTGACTTAATGGAATCTCCCGGCTTTGAATATTGGCCGACTGAATGGTCACCTGGCCTGCCGGACCAAAAATTTGGAAGAATTTATCCAGTAAGGCTATCTCTGGAAAGTCCTGGGATAAATCCTCGAAAATTAAAAATGGTCCAAATCGATGTTCTCCCAACGTTCGGATCGCTACGGCTGCGGCCTCATCTAATGACGCATCCACCTGCTCCCGAAGGGCACGGGACATAACCAAATACAATGCCACCGCAAAGAGAACAAGAATGAGAGCCAGCGCGGATCCATACCACAGGGTTAAACGAACCCGAATCGAAGTGGCTTTCACCCGTCAGCCCTCATCATATACCCACTTCCCCGCACCGTTTGAATCAGACTCCGTTCCCGTCCTTTATCAATTTTGTTTCGTAAGTAACTGATATACACATCAATCACATTGGTAAACGTATCAAAATCAAGATCCCATACATGCTCAGTAATCATTGAGCGCGTTAATACCCGCCCGGCATTTCGCATGAGATATTCTAAAAGAGCATATTCTTTGGTCGTGAATTCGAGGCGTTGTCCTCCACGAGTCACTTCTCGAGTAACAGGATTTAACACCACATCATCTACCTGGAGAATCCCGGTTGGTGCACCGCCAGCCCGTCGAAGAAGCGCACGAGCTCTCGCAAGCAATTCTTCAATTGCAAAGGGTTTCGTCAAGTAATCGTCGGCTCCAGCATCCAGACCCTTCACGCGCTGATCTACCTCGGAACGTGCCGTTAAAATAAGAACCGGGGTTTTAACACCCGCAGCACGGGCACGTTTTAGGACTTCAACCCCCGGCAAGCCCGGCAACATCAAATCTAAAACAATCAAGTCATAATTCACTGTTTGAGCCCAATCCAACCCTCCCGGTCCATCTGCACAAACATCAACGGCATAACTTTCCTCTTCCAGCGCTCGCCGGATGAAGGACGCAACTTTTGGCTCATCTTCCACAACTAAAATACGCATCTTAGGGAAATCTTACCACCCCAATACCTGAACCGAGAAGGGGAACAACGATTGAGTGACTAAAGCAATGTCTGGAAAGTGAAAACTGAGACCATTCATGGCGTAGCTGGCACAAAAAAGGCCCCGTCATTTGCATGACGAGGCCTTTACTTTATCAAAATCTACTTCAGATTAGAGATGGTCCACCAAACTTCGAAGTTTGTGGCTACAACTCGGATGCCGGAGCTTTTTTAGGGCTTTGGCTTCAATCTGACGAATCCGCTCACGGGTCACATCAAAATCTTGGCCAATTTCTTCAAGCGTATGGTCCGTACTATCGCCGATCCCAAATCGCTTCCGGATCACCGTCTCTTCCCGAGGAGTCAGCACGCCTAAGGCATTGGCAATCTGACGTTGCAGATCATACCGATTTGCGGCATCCATGGGAGAGACCGCATTTTTATCTTCAATCAAGTCCCCTAACTGGCTATCTTCTTTTTCCCCGATAGGCGTTTCAAGGGAAATAGTTCCCTTGGAAATGTCCAACATCATTCTGACTTTTTCAGGCGTTAACCCCATGCGTTCGGCAATTTCTTCAGGGGTCGGTTCGCGACCTAATTGTTGCACTAACTGCCTCGCAGTCCGAGCTAACTTGGTATTGGCCTCAATCATATGCACGGGAATTCGAATGGTGCGGGCCTGATCGGCGATAGCACGCGTTACACCTTGCCGAATCCACCAAGTCGCATAGGTGCTAAATTTATAACCACGTTGATACTCAAATTTGTCTACAGCCCGCATCAACCCAATATTTCCTTCTTGGATTAAGTCAATGAATTGCAAACCCCGATTGGTGTATTTTCGCGCAATACTGACGACTAACCGTAAATTGGCCTCAATCAACTGGGCTTTCCCTCGCTTTACCTTTTCCTCGGCTGTCTGGAGGATAGTGTGGGCAGCGGTAAATTCCTCCATCGGCATGCCCAAGACCTCGTCTTGGATGCGTTGAAGGGTTGATTTCCCGGCCTGAATCTCCTCTTTTAACCGTTCAATTTCTTCAGGAGTCAATTGCTGTTTCCGTTTGAGTGAGCCCACTTTTGAAGGACCTCGGGATTTTTTCCCAATAACTTGCATGCCTTCCTGCCCAACAAGCCCAAGTTTTTTCGTATGACGGGCGGTCATCATTTCAATCGACCGAATCTCCTGCCCAACATCTTTGACTCTTTTTAACATCTGATCCTTGACACGCTGATGGAGATTGAGGGCCTCGATTTGATCGACGAATTGATCGGTGATCGCCACTCGCCGCTTCTCAAGTTGCGCCTTAGTATTCTTGGTCGTCCGCCCCTCTCGATTCTGGGTATAGAGGGATAGCAGACTTCGCCCCAGCTTTCGAACGGTCGCCAAACTCTCCAGGGTTCGCAACCGAAGCTCTTCATCCTCTTGTTCACTGGCTAGCGTCTCTTCTTCAACTTCTTCCTCCTCCAATGTTTCCTGCAAGAGCACGATATCCCGGACACGAATCTCCTCTTCCTTCAATTGGTCATGAAGGGATTCAAGGTACTGAATATTCACCGGCATACCATAGACAGCACAAGCCAATTCTCGCTTGCCTTCCTCAATGTGTTTTGCAAGCTCAATTTCGCCTTCACGAGTGAGCAACGGCACCCGCCCCATTTCTTTTAGGTACAAACGAACCGGGTCATCAATTCGAGTCGGTTCACCTGGGGTTAAATCAATATCTAGGGAAGAATCCGTCTCTTCTTCTGATTCATCAGAATCCTCTTGCCCTGCGCTTTTCTTAAGAGAAGCCAACTGCAAAGCCGTCCGCTTTGAGGGATCAATCACCTGAAGATTTACCTCATGCAACTCACTCAAAATCACATGTAATTGATCAGAAGTGATCTGGTCGGCTGGGAGGATATGCGTTAAGTCTTTTATCGTTACATGCCCTTTGGGCTTCCCAATCTCAATGAGTCGCTGAATTACCTCTGGCAATGGCACGGTCTTCCCCATACGTGGCTCCTTAATAATTTAAAAGCTATGCAAAATCATACCACTTTTCACATTCAACACGATGGATATCCCTTATCACAGAGAAAACCCATCATACCTATCCATTCACTCTGCAACTGCAGAAATCTGTTTTTGGAAAAGAAAACAAGGTGGAATACAGATCAAGAGAAATTCGCCTCCGTTGTAAAAAGAATACGTAATCAACTTTCGAGGCGAAACCAGAAAAAAGACCTATTGTCTGAGAAAATTGCGGATACTGCAAAAAGGCGTAATTTGATAACACTATACGAAATTTTAAAATATAAAGTAAAGTTAAATTCGCCAATGACACAAATAAATTCATCCAAAATAACCACCAACTTGAAAAACCCCTTTTTCAGCAAATTACCATCACTGCCCAAAAGGCCTAAGTTGCTGTTTTCACTTGCAATTTAAAAATAATTTAACATTTATACGACCTAAATATGCTGAGGTTCCAAAGGGACCAAATATGAAGGAATTATTAAGAAAACGCCAAAACTTCCGAAAAGATCACAGAGGAGGAAATTCCCACACATCATCCCATAAGTCCCTGTAAACAAGAAATCTGTAGGCAGGGGGAAAGAACCACCATGATAAAGCTTCTATTAGTGGAAGATGATCAGAGAGAGGCTTTGGTCATCAAAAATATGCTGAAAGAAGGGCTTCAAAACCAATTTACGTTGGAGCATAGCCTTTCCGTCAGCGGCGCCCTAGACCTCGTCAAAAAACACCCTTTCCAGGCTATCATCCTGGATTTACATTTACCTGATGGCAAGTCTTTTGAATCCATACCGCAGTTCATCCAATATTGCCCAGGGGCACCAATTCTGATCCTGAGCGGAGTTGAGGACGAAGAACGGGCAATTCAAGCAGTGAAAAGTGGAGCCCAGGATTACTTAATCAAAGGACAGACCAGCAGTTCCACCTTGTGCAGAGCGATTCGATATGCCATGGAACGCCATCGGGCGACCCAACGGATTACCCAGCTTGCTCATTATGACCATTTGACCGGCCTGGCTAACCGTGGTCTTTTTTATGAACGATTAAATTGCGCCGTCGCTCGATGCAATCGGAACGACACGGCGATCGCGTTGATCTTTTTGGACCTCGACCATTTCAAAGAAATCAACGACACCCTCGGCCATGATTGCGGGGATTCCTTACTGAAAACTGTGGCCACACGAGTCAAAAAATGTATCAGAGAAATTGATACGGGCGTCCGATTAGGGGGTGACGAATTTGCAGTCCTATTGGAACAAATTATTTCCGTCGAGGATGTCGCCTCTGTCGCTCAACGCATTCTCCATCTTCTGGCTCAACCCGTCATCGTCAACCAACACCAACTCCATGTCACCGGAAGCCTCGGAATCACCATCTACCCCTGGGATAGCGCCAACCCCCAGGAACTCTTATCCCATGCTGACGCCGCTATGTACCGGGCCAAGGCGCAAGGGGGCAACACGTATCAATTTTACACGGCTGGCATGAAAACCGCGGGACTAGATGGCTCGACCCTCGAAGTCGAACTCCGTCGAGCCTTGACCAAACAAGAATTTCTCCTTCACTACCAACCACAATTTGATTTTGCCACGAAACAAGTAATCGGGATGGAAGCGTTATTGCGATGGCACCATCCATACCAAGGGCTTGTGGGACCTAATCATTTCATTCCACAAGCGGAAGAAAATGGCATGATTATTCCTATCGGGGAATGGGTCCTGCGGGCAGCCAGCAAACAAGCCAAATATTGGGAAAAGCAAGGGTTCCCGGCTCCACGAGTAGCCGTCAATCTTTCGGCCCGGCAAATCCATCAGGGTAATTTGCCTGCATTAATCCTAGACATTCTTCAAAGCTCACACCTGGATCCGGAAAACCTCAAACTGGAACTCACGGAGACCTTTCTGATTCATGAAACAGATGAAACCCTCCAGACACTCCGCGAAATCAAAGCGATGGGGGTTCATCTGTACATTGATGATTTTGGAGCAGGTTATGCATCACTTCGCTATCTGAAGTCATTTCCGGTGGACGGCATCAAACTCGACCAAAGTCTCATTCACCATCTACCACACAATAGCAACGATGCGGCAATTGTCGATGCCATCATTTCTTTGGGCAAGGCCATGGGGCTACAGGTGATCGCCGAAGGGGTAGAAACCCAAGAACAAGCGGATTTTCTGGAAGAACATGGATGCGATGCCATGCAAGGATATTGGGTAGCCCCGCCCCTCCCCGCCAATGAGAGCGCCCAACACATGGTGCACACCTGTTCCCGTTGATTGGATAATCTAACCCGCGCTACGTTCTTTGCTGTCCCCTTTCTTATACCGAAAATTCTTGCAAAATGTTCTATCCCGTCGTATGATTAACAATATTTTTTTCATTTTTCCTTCTTTCATCCATTGCCATAATGGCAAACAACGTCTTAAAAATCAGAACCCCTTTCACGGAATCTTCACGATCAGATTTTGACACCCTGCTCAGAACAGTCAACTGACAGGCCAGACACAGACCAATAGCCTTTCCCGGGGTGTCGCTTACCCAAACCCCTTGAGTCCGTCATCGTGTGTCTCTTTCTTCCGTAGAAAAACCTAATCGCAACAAGTTGCCATGAATCCCATTCCGCCCAAATTCATTCCTCAATCCAAGCGGAAAGCCCTGGGAAATCACGAAAAGCATTTTCGGCTTCTCATCCATCATATTAGTGATGGCGTGGTCATTGTTGGAAAAAATGGACTCATCCGGTTTGCCAATCCTGCAGCAGAGCAGCTCTTCCAACGGACATCAGAACAATTAACGGGATCTCCCTTTGGCTTTCCCATCACCGAAAACCGCGCCACCGAAATAGAAATCTCAAGCGAACACGGGCGACCGACTCCCGTGGAAATGCGGGTGGTCCCAATTGAATGGGAGGAAGAGCCAGCCTATTTGGCCTCTCTCCGCGATGTCACAGAAAGACGCAAATCGGAAGAAGAACGACGCCGGCATGAAATCGAACGGCAATACTCCCAAAAGCAGGAAAGCCTGGGTGTCTTAGCTGGAGGCATTGCCCATGATTTCAACAATCTCCTCATGACCATTGTGGCTCGCTCGGGTCTCGCCCTTCGTGCTCTTCCTCAAGACTCCCCGGCTCGAGAGCACTTGACCTTCATCGAAAAGGCCGGCCTCCGTGGCGGGGAATTGGCAAATCAAATGTTGGCCTTTGCGGGACAGACTAAATTGGACTTTCAAGGAGTCCAGCTCTCTAAACTCCTGAAGGACATGACCCCTTTTCTCCGGGCAACTATTTCCAAACGACTCACGTTCGAATTCGATCTCGCCTCATCACTTCCACCGATTCGAGCAGACCAGACCCAATTGCGACAAATCATTATAAACATCGTCACCAATGCATCGGAGGCCAATGGAGAAGGGAATGGAATTATCACGATCCGTACCTACGAATGGAAACCCACAATGCAGAATGTCCACGGTTGGTATGTCATAGGAGAGCTCCCGACTGACCGTGGCGTCGCCTTAGCCATTCAGGACACGGGTTGCGGGATGACCCCTGACTTAATCCCAAAAATTTTCGATCCGTTTTTTTCAACTAAATTTCCTGGGCGAGGGTTGGGGCTCGCATCCCTTCTGGGAATTGCTCAGGCGCATGCGGCCACAATTGCCGTCCGGAGCCAACCCGATGTCGGCACAGAATTTGTCTTACTGTTCCCCCCCACTACTCCGAATACCTCAACGAAGAAAGCACCTACTTTCTCGATTCCTGAACAACACACCTCCCTCCCAAAGAAACCCGTGGTATTAGTGGTTGATGACGAAGAAGACGTCCGGATAGCGTGTTCGCTGATTTTTCAAGAAATGGGATTGGAAGCCTTAGTCGCCTCAGACGGCAAAGTCGGAATCCAGGTCTTCCAACAACATCAGAAAGATATCATGGCCGTGCTTTTGGATCTCACCATGCCCAATATGGATGGCCAACAATTTTTTGATCACATTCGAGGACTTAACTCCCCAGTCCCGGTGATTCTCTCAAGCGGATATTCCGAAGAAGAAGCCATGAAACGATTTCACAATTCAGGCATTGCGGCTTTTATCCAAAAACCCTATCAGGTGGAAGTGCTCATCGCCAAAATTCAAGAGATCAGACAAAACTTCGAAAATCATGGCGTCGAATCCGGCCAGGATTAAACCTCAAAAGTCAGGCACCGTCTCGAACTTCCTCCCCTTCAACCAACCATCAAGGCTGATAACCATACCCGCAAACAAGTGGCGCTCAAGCATGGAAAACAATCCCGAATGATTCCAAGACAATGCAAAATGTACAATCGTCTCGTTCCGGATCCCGACCTCCTCGGCCCGTTGAAAATACCTGGTCGTTTCCCCATGCCGGTCCATTTGATGCGATGTCAGCTTCGCATTAAAATAGGCTTTCACCAAATCCTGATCAATTTGCACAGCAGTGTTAAATGAATCCAGGATTTCCACCCATTGTCCGGCTTGAGACTGATCCATTCCTGTCAGATTCAAGTCAGTGCCCCTTGGATGATCCATCGGCATGGAGGACAGGGGAACAGGCCTGGGAAAACAGCCACTCAATGCCAAGCAACCTATCACCAGAGAAAGAATGGACTGCCCAGACAGCCTTTCTTGTCATTAGATCTCCTCATACTTACTATCGAATCTTACATTCGGAAACTCTTGCCATTCACGTTGAACATGAAGAATGATTCTGCCGCATGACCGATTCGCATGATGTCATCATTATTGGAGGAGGATCAGCCGGCTATGCGGCAGCCCGGACAGCTCAAGCAGAAGGAGCCAGTGTCGGCATCGTCGACCAGGGGCCGTTGGGGGGACTCTGTATTTTACGAGGATGCATGCCGACCAAAGCCATCCTCCGCTCATCCGATCTCGCGGCCTTGATCCGGCGAGCGCCTGAATTCGGCGTATATTCACCAGATCTCAAAGTCAGCCTCGCCGCCATTATTGAACGAAAAAATCGGTTAATTAAGGAATTTGCTGAAGATCGCATTCACGCACTTCAGCACTCCCGTTTTACGCTCTACCAAGAACGTGCGCATTTCATTTCGCCTGCTGTGATCCAAGCCGGACCGCATCGATTATCCGCAAAAGCCTATATCATCGCCACAGGATCTGTCGTCTCCCGCACCGCCATTCCAGGATTAGAGAAAGCCGGCTATCTCACGAGCGATGAGGCGTTAGAGCTTGATACCCCGCCTGAGTCCATAATTGTCCTGGGCGGTGGACCTGTCGCGCTCGAACTGGCTCAATTTTTTGTCCGCATCGGAGTGAACGTGACGCTGCTTCAACGAAGCGCCCACATCCTCTCACAAGCAGACGAAGACCTCGTGCGGCCGCTTGAAGCACACCTCCGGGCAGAAGGCATGAACGTTTACACCAACACGCACATCCAACATATCAGTACTTCCAACGGACAGAAAACTATTCACTTCCTGCATCAGGGCCAACCGCAGCAAGTCACCGGCACCACGATCCTCCAGGCACTCGGCCGCCGGCCGAATATCGACCACCTCAATTTGGAGGCTGCGCAGGTGACCAGTCAAAAAGGAGCAATCCTGGTGAACAAGGATATGAGAACATCCCAACCGCATATCTTTGCAGTTGGAGATGTGAATGGCTTACACGAAATCGTCCACATCGCCATTGAACAGGGCGAAATTGCCGGATGGAACGCGGTTCATCCGAATCAACCTCCCAAGCACTATGATGACCGCCTCAAAACCCAGGTCGTCTTTACCGATCCACAGGTGGCCAGTGTTGGGGTGTCCGAACGGGAATGCCTACACCGACATCTCCCCTATCTCGTCGCTTCCTACCCCTTTAACGACCATGGAAAGTCCCTCTGCCTGGGTGAAACCTACGGACACGTGAAAGTGCTCTGTCATCCGCATTCAGGTGAGATTCTCGGTGGCCACATCGTCGGACCGGAAGCCTCCGAACTCATCCATGAACTGATCGCCATCATGCACTTTCATGGCACTGTCCACGATCTTCTCCGCATCCCGCATTACCACCCCACCCTGGCCGAAATTCTCACATACCCCGCTGAGGAACTTGCTCGAAAATTGCCGCCTGTTTAGGACAGCCAGGTACAGACAAGATACCCCATAACCGGTATGATCCAACCGGCAAATAAAGGGTCTGCAACTATTCCTCGGGATTCGAAAAGTCCGGTCTTCTCCATTTCCTTTTTTCATATATGTGAGGACCGGATCTGCTTCAAAAACCAAGCGAGATTCATTATTCCTATCCATTCTTTTTCCCGCGTAACAAAAAAGCCGAAGCCTGGACTATAGAGGTAAATCGCGAAGACGCCTCAATACAACAGGGCAACAGGCCACAAGGCCAAGGAACATACCCCGCACACGACATGGAATTTTTCTTGAGGAATTTTCCCACTTGCCCTCGCCGCCAATAAAATAACTGGAGGATTCCGATGAAAACCCACATAATGGAGCCTGACATGTCCCATCCCGCCAACACCTCAAATGACTCACCCAACTCAGTCATGGGAAAGATTCTCACAGGATGCATCCTGCTGGCGGGTATCGGGGCATTTCTCTTTTTTGACCTTGGCCAATATCTGTCACTTGATTCGTTAAAGGCCAATCGTGACATCTTATTGCAGTACACCAACTCACATTATGGAATTGCCGTCGGCATGTTTATCCTCATCTATATCCTCCAGACGGCTTTCTCTCTACCGGGCGGGGCCGTCCTAACATTGACGGGGGGATTCTTATTTGGGAGCCTGATGGGGACACTATTCGTCAATGTAGGAGCCACCGTCGGAGCCACGCTCGCCTTTTTGGCCGCTCGCTATCTACTTCACGATTGGGTAGAACGCAGATTTGGCGACCGCCTTGGCGCCCTTCAAGCAGGATTTGCTGAAAATGCATTCAGTTATCTCATGACGCTTCGACTCATTCCGGCTTTTCCCTTTTTCCTTGTAAACCTGGTCTCCGGCCTCACCCGGGTCAATCTCGGAACATATGTCCTGGCGACGTCCATCGGCATTATTCCCGGCAGCTTTGTTTTTGCCTTTGCCGGCCGCCAACTGGGAACCATTAATTCTTTGAGCGAAATTGCCAGCCCGCCAGTCTTACTCGCCTTTACGCTCCTAGGCTTGTTAGCCCTTATGCCGGTGGCATATCGAAAATGGACCAATATGAAAAGTCGATCGACCCATTCCTAAGGAACAGAGTTTCGAACGTTTACCAAACTAGAGGCCTCACATGAACACGACGCCACCCTCAGACCATACCGGTTCAATCTTTCCGCAGGACCCATACAACCAGGAGTTGGTCAATAATGTGCATCCTCCGAAATGGAGCAATCCCACACCATCCGGACGGTATAATCTTGTCATCATCGGGGCCGGTACCGCTGGATTAGTCACAGCCGCTATTGCTTCGGCTCTAGGAGCCAAAGTGGCGTTGATCGAACGGCATTTAATGGGCGGGGACTGTTTGAATGTCGGATGCGTGCCTTCCAAAGGCGTCATACGGGCCGCTAAAGCCTGGACTGCGGTCAGGGAGGCCGAACAGTTTGGCTTAAAAATTTCCGGTGGGGTGAAACGAGATTTCGGCACGGCCATGGCCCGCATGCGAAAACTCCGCGCCAGAATCAGTCACGTCGACTCGGCACATCGCTATACCAAGCTGGGGGTGGATGTGTTTATCGGCAACGGCCGATTCTCTAGCTCGAGCACCATCGATGTCGATGGAACAACACTCCAATTCGCCAAAGCCGTCATCTGCACAGGAGCACGCGCCACGGCTCCTCCGATTCCCGGATTGGCCCAAACATCTTATCTCACCAACGAAACCATCTTTTCCCTGACGGAACTTCCCCCGAAACTTGGGGTCATCGGTGCGGGTCCCATTGGCTGTGAATTGGCTCAATCCTTCGCTCGATTCGGCAGTCAGGTGTTTTTAGTTGAAACCATGCACGGCATTCTCCCCAATGAAGATCGCGACGCCGCTGAAATCGTGGAACAATCTCTTCTTCGGGACGGCGTGCAATTGCTTTGTTGCGGGAAGGACTTGAAAATTAAACCGGACAACGGAACCAAGCACCTGTCGGTTGACTCCCATGGCAAGCAATATGACATTCCGGTCGATGAAATTCTGGTGGGAGTCGGCCGCAGCCCGAACATTGAAGAATTGGGGTTAGAGGCCGTGGGGGTAGAATTCGATAAAACCGGCGTAAAGGTTAACAACCGGCTTCAAACCAGCAATCCCAAAATCTTTGCGGCAGGAGATATCTGCTCTCCCTTCAAGTTCACGCACACAGCCGATGCCCAAGCGCAAATCGTCATCCAGAACGCCCTTTTCCCCCATCCTTTCGGCCTGGGCTATGCCAGCGCGGAAAGTCTGGTCATTCCCTGGTCTACCTATACCCAGCCGGAAATTGCCCACGTCGGTCTGTATCAAAAGGATGCGGAAGCCAAGGGCATTCCGATCGACACCTTCACCTTCCATCTCAGTGAAGTCGATCGAGCCATTTTGGACAGTGAGGAAGAAGGATTTGCCCGGGTTCACGTCAAAAAAGGAACTGACACCATTCTTGGAGCCACCATTGTGGCCTCCCATGCGGGCGATATGATCAGTGAATTCACCCTGGCCATGAAGGGAGGGCTGGGACTCAACATAATCGCCAGCACCATTCACCCCTACCCGACTCAAGCGGAAGTCATCAAAAAAACGGCAAATGCCTGGAGAAAAACCACACTCACGGAAGGGAAAAAGCAGTTCCTCCGCACACTCTTTGCTTGGACCCGCTAGCTCATGGATTGGATGACGCCATGAAACAGGCAACCCGACACGCTATTTTCAGTCTCTTCGCCCTCACGTTAATCCTCCCGGGCGCAACCCATCTTCCCGTGGTCAGCGCCGAAAGTCCTGACCAACTGGTCGTCGGCAATTTCTCGCTCGCCACACCGGGAGGGCCATTTCCCCAAGGGTGGAAACCGTTGATCTTTGAGAAAATTAAGGAACATACAGAATATAATCTGGTCCAAGACGGGCAGCAGGTCGTAGTCAAGGCCAAAAGTCAGCAATCCTCCTCAGGCCTGACACGGGAAATAATGATCGACCCTCAGGAATACCCCGTTATTCAATGGCAATGGAAAGTGGAAAATATTCTTCAGAAAGGGGATGTCGCTCAAAAATCAGGAGATGACTATCCTGCACGGCTTTACATCACCTTCCAATATGACAGTAGCAAGGTTGGATTCTTTGAAAAGGCTAAATTCGAAACAATCAGACTGATCTATGGGCAATACCCTCCCATCGGGGCCATCAATTATATTTGGGAAAGTAAAAGCCCCATCGGCACAATGGTCCCCAATCCCTATACGGATCGGGTGTATATGTACGTCACAGAAAGCGGAAGCGCCAAATTGAATCAATGGGTGACTGAGGAACGCAATATCTATGAGGATTACAAGAAAGCCTTCGGAGAAGACCCACCAAATATCTCAGGAGTCGCAATCATGACAGATACCGATAACACCAAAGAAAGCGCGGTCGCCTATTTCGGGGATATTGTATTTAAAAAAGCCGGCAAAGAATGACACTCAATCAATAATCCGGTTCATTCCCAGTCTTCCATTTAATATTGCAGCCCGCGCTGGGTTTTTGCACAACGGGAACAGGCTTCCCTTCCAGAACAGCATCTAACGCTCTACGCAAATCCAGGCCGGTGACAGGCTTCCCATTTCCCGGTCGGCTATCATCTAATTGCCCCCGATAGACCAGTTTCCGTTGCCCATCAAACAAAAAGAAATCCGGAGTGCAGGCCGCCGTAAAGGCCTTAGCCACCTGTTGGGACTCGTCATAACAATAGGGAAAAGTCAACCCTAATTCCTCCGCCATCTCTTTCAATCTTGGCGGTGAGTCTTGAGGATATTTTTTCACGTCATTACTACTGATCGCCACAATCCCAACATTTTTTCCTTGATAATCCCGGCCTAACTTTGCCAATCCCTCCTGCACATGAATCACATAGGGGCAATGTCGGCAAATAAACATCACCAGAATGGCTTGTTTCCCGCCGAAAATGTCAGGAGAAATGACATGACTTGTCCGGACATCAGGCAATTCAAAGTGAGGCAAGGGCGTCCCCAACGGAAGCATCGTCGAATCTTTCAAGGCCATAATTGACTCCTTCGCTGATATCAATACCGATGAATTCGCATGAGAAAGAAGGGACAGAAGTGCCCCCGTCCTATTTACCACATTAGATGGAACGGGAGAAGGGGACCGCACCGGATGAAACCCCGAAGACCTAGTCAGCTTCAGGGTTCCCTGCAGACTCAGAGCTTTTCCGTTTCCAGGCACGAAACCGTTGAAGCAGTTCCTCCTTCACATGAGGGGGAACAGGTTCAACAGGTAATTGGCGCAGGGTCGTAATCGTGTATTTCATTTGACGTAAATAATTGCGGCAGGCAAAGCACAAACCCAAATGCAGTTGAAACCGTACACGCTCGGAAAAAGTCAACGAACCTTCCAGGTAATCCGTCACAAGCTGGGCAATCTCCCGGCAGGTAAAATTTCCCGCCATATACCCCAAAAGCTTATGTTTGAAATTCGTACCCATTTGGTATTACGTCTTATTCTCCTGGATGTAGAGCGCGAGCTCTCGCCGGACTTTGGTGCGCGCCCGGTGTAACAACACCCGTTGGTTCGTCTCGCTAATCTCAAGAATGTTACAGACCTCTTCGGAACTGACACCCTCGATATCGCGCAAGGTCATTACCTGCCGCTGAGTACCCGGCAAACGTTCAATAGCGTTTTCAATGACCGACCGGCATTCCTTTGACAGTAACACCCGTTCCGGCGTATCCGGCTCCCAGGCCTGAGGAGGGTCTACCCAATGGCCCTTTCCGGAACCCTCCGCCACAAACAGGGAATCTTCTAAAGAGGATCCCTCATCAGCACCCGTAGAAGAAGCACTCAACCCGAACGCCTCATAGCGACTCTCCCGTATTCCTCGTGTTTTCGCACGATTGGTCAAAATCCGAAAGAGCCAGGTTTTAAAAGACGATCGGCCCTCAAACCGATGGATGCCTTCCAACACCCCCATCCAGGTTTCCTGGACGACTTCTTCGGCAACGGCCCGACTCGGCACATAGGACATGGCTAACCGCAATAACGAACCGGAATACCAATCCATCACAGCGGTGAACACTTTTTCATCGCCAGATTGAAGAGCCCGGACGAGCCCTGGCTCATCAAGATGAAGCGTATCGTGCACGGTGAGTGGAGACGGAGGAATGACCAACCCCAGGGAGATAGAGATAAACGAAAATCGGGCAGGGAGATTACCCTAAGCCCAATGGTGACAATCACAGGCTGATGGCATAATACAATATTTTATCAATGCAGGTCCTATCTGATCTATGCAATGGTTCACCGGGCCGAAAGAAGGAATGTTTATAATTGCCCCCTTCTACCACCAGGGCCTCACACGCCAAAACGAGCCGTTCCACCGACAAATCCCCCGGATAGCGAAGAATTCGAGGCGCACAGGTCAAGGACAATGAACGTTTCGAGAAAAGAGCGCTCCATTGGCACTGGAAGAAAAAAACACGTTGCTCGAGACCAAAGGAGAAAAGAGAGAAGAGCCAATCTCCGAAAATGCGGTTGGGTTAGGTATCCTGGAAGATTTGCGCGAGAATGCCCGTTCGAGTGGTTGTTTTCGTCTTTTTCAGAAGATGTCGTACGTGCTCTTTGACCGTGTGTTCGCTAATACCCAGATGCCGGGCGATTTCTTTATTGGTCCACCCCTCACTGATGTATTTTACAATTTCCACTTCCCGATCCGTTAACCGAAACTGATCCTTCGCTTGATCGGGCACCACCCGACGTTCGCGCCCGATTTTTTCCATAATGATGAGCATGCAGGCCTCATCCTTCTCCGAATGGGGCGCTAACGGAAAGCCGCGCAGTAACACAGGCGATTGCACATCACCGATCACCCGTCGCATCTCGTGCTGTCCCTCTGGCATCAGATTCTCGGGACTGTCCAACAAGTTCCGAAGAGACGCACATAATTCCAAGACTTCGGCGGGCAACACATCCGGTGCGTCTGCCCCATGACGGACTCCCAAAATCTGGCGGCTTAACGCATCGGCTTCGGTATTCATAAACAACACGTCTCCGGATCCCGAAAACAACAATACTCCGGGAATCATACGCCGGTCAGCGATTTCCTGTAACCGTAACAAACCACCTCCATTGGTGGCCTTAGGCATCGTGGTACAAGGAATTCCGATAGAACGTCGACTCAAGGAGTACTCCGTGGATCAGGTTGATGATCGCTATGAAAAAACCCTGCACAATCCCCAAGGGGGCCACCCACTGAGATGGGTTGCATGAAATGTTCACAAGCTCCGCAGGCCATGTTGAACTTATTGTCGGAGAATAAAAAGAGAAACTTAAATCAACGGAAGGGCAGAAAGCGAAATTTTCATACAAACAACAGAAAGAAGAGTGGCGGAATCAGGTGGAAAGTTTCGCCATTTAGGCTCGTGTCCCCCTCCCGAAGTGGAGAAAACCAGGCCACAGGGATCAGGATTTCCCTGTGCCGCAACAACGCTCCGATGTACAAGCGCAATCTTTCAGGAGACAGCCCATCATCTCCCACCCCAACCCATTGACTCCAAATACGAATGGGACGGGAAGACTGAGAAGAAAAATTGCCAACCCCTCGTCTGAAGAGGCCGAAAAGTCCAGGCAATAAGACTTGCCCAAATCTGATCGTCTTAAAACCTGGC
>Ga0209536_100003020_pt1 | contig 27248 bp, 23 predicted proteins | sample DeeMarSeWOR28_12_FD_187461 | JGI IMG/M metagenome (GOLD analysis project Ga0209536, IMG submission 187461) | Marine sediment microbial communities from White Oak River estuary, North Carolina - WOR-2-8_12 (SPAdes) (version 2) | ecosystem: Environmental > Aquatic > Marine > Intertidal zone >... | reverse complement strand
GCAGCCGCCAAGACGTAGCACTGCTGCTCGATCGCGCGGGCGCGCAACAAGAGGTGCCAGTGGTCTTTCCCTGTCGTCAGCGTGAACGCGGCCGGAATCGCGAGCGCGATCGCGCCGGCATCCACCAGACGACGATAGAGCTCGGGGAAGCGAAGGTCATAACAGACGCTCAGGCCCAGCGTTCCAAAGGGCGCCTTGGCGACGACCGGATCGGCCCCTGCCTCGACCGTCTCCGACTCGAGAATGCGGGTGCCATCCGCGAGGTCCACGTCGAACAGATGGATCTTCCGGTACACTGCCTCGATGTCGCCGTCGGCGCTCATGTAGATACAAGCATTCCGAACCTTCCCGGCCGCATCGCTCTTCTCCCAGAAGCCGCCATAGACCACGTCGACCCCTGCCTCCCGCGCGGCCTCCCGGCAGCGCGCGAGGATCGGGCCACCATCGTCGAGCGACTCCGCGATGTCGAGCTTGCCGGCCTCGGGGCCGAGGTAAGAGAAACACTCGGGCACGAGCACCATTCGGGCACCTCGGCTCGCTGCTTCGCCGACGAGCCGGTGTACCGTGCTCATGTTGGCATCCACGTCACCGGTCGAAGTCATCTGGACGACCGCGACCGTCACCCTACCCGACTTGCTCAATGTGAAAATCTCCGCATCGAAACGTTCATGAGCAAGCCTAGGCCCAGCATCGTCGAGAGCAAGCTCGAGCCCCCGTAGGAGAAAAGCGGCAGCGTCATCCCGACCACTGGCAAGAGCCCGCAGACCATGCCTAGATTGACCACGGTCTGCCAGAAGAGCATCGCCCCTACGCCGACGGCGACCACGGCCCCGAACCGATCTTTCGCCTGGGAGGCCACCCGAAGCGACCATAGGACCAGGAACAGGTAGAGGCAGATCAACAAAAGAGCGCCGAGGAAACCGTGCTCTTCGGCCCAAACCGGAAAAGGAAAGTCGGTGTGCTGGTCGGGCAGGAACCGAAAGCGGGTCTGAGTCCCCTGCGTGAAGCCCTTCCCAGTCAGACCGCCACTGCCGATGGCTACCAAGGACTGATGTGCGTGCCATCCGGAATCGAGCAGATCGGCCTCCGTGCCACCGAGACGGTTCCAAAACGCCGTGATTCGCTCTTTCTGATAGTCCTTCAGAAGATAGAACCAGGTCACGGGCGCAGACACCACGAACGTGGCGAGCAACGTCACCATCGAGCGCAATTTGAGCTGGGTCAACATCATCACGCTCGCGAAAATGAAGGCGAGGATCATCGCGGTCCCGAGATCCGGCTGCAGCAGAACCAGACCCATCGGCAGCGCGAGGATCAACCCAGGAATGACCAAATCGACGAGCGTGCGTCCGCCGGTCTTGGTGTCGTGATGGAGATACTTCGCCAGCGCGATGATCAGACCAATCTTCATGAGCTCACTCGGCTGGAGCGAAAACTCGCCGATCGCAATCCACCGGGTCGACCCACGAACGCTCTTACCCAGGACGAACACCAAGATCAGCGCGAGGACGCATGCGCCGTAAACGAGCCACCCATATCGTTCGAAGTGACGATAGTCGATCGCCGCGGTGAGCGCCGCCACTCCGAAACCCAGAACGAGCCAGTAGAGCTGCTGGATGTATGCGTCGGAGGTCGTGCCACCGTCAGTCGCGCTGTATAGGTTGAGGACTCCGAACAGCGCAATCGTCGAGACGGAAATGAACAGCGGCCAATCGAACTCGTCGCGGATCGTTCTGCCTATCGCCACGGGCTATTCCTCCTCGTGCAGCTCGCCGAAATACTCCTGCATGACGGCGGTCGCAATCGGCGCCGCGCTCGCGCCGCCCGACCCACCGTGCTCGACGAGCACTGCGAAAGCCACTTCCGGCTCGTGAGCAGGGGCGAAACCCGCAAACCAGCCGTGTGACCGGTCGAGATACCAAGCGCTCGGTGACTCCTCGGAGCGCCCTTTTCGACCGACCACTTGAGCCGTGCCCGTCTTCCCTGCGACGAGAACGCCCTCCCTGTTCCTGGCCTTGTATGCGGTCCCGTCCTCCGTCTGGACGACATCGACGAGAGAGCTCCGAATCAGATCGAGATGCTGAGCGGCGATGCCGGTCTCGCGTCGCACGTGCGGTTGAAACGTTTCCGACAAGGAACCATCCGGCGCGCGGACGTTCTGCACCACCTGTGGAATGTAGAGGGTGCCTCCGTTCGCGATTGCGGCGTAGGCCATGGCGAGCTGGAGCACCGTCAGGCGTGTGTTGCCTTGCCCGATCGCCGTATTCAACGTGTAGCCGATGCGAAACGCACCGTAATGCTCTTGATACCACTCGCGAGTGGCCAAGAACCCCTTTGCTTCGCTGTTGACCCCGATGCCCGTGCGCTCCGCGAAGCCGAATGTATGGGCGACGCGATTGATCCGCTCGATTCCGACCTCTTCCGCGAGCTCCCAGAAGTAGACATTGCAGGATTGGACGATCGAATCGTAGAGGTCGACCCATTCGTGGCGCTTGCTACACCGAAACTTCTGCCGCCCGATCTTGATGAAGCCAGTGCACTCGACCCGTTGTGCCGGGTCGACGACGCCATCCTGAAGCGAAGCAAGAGCGGTGATCACCTTGAACGTCGACCCCGGGAAATATGTCTCGTAGATGGTCTTGTCGATCAGCGGCCGAAACGGGTCACCCGTGAGCTCGGCATAGCGTCGCGTGCTCAGCCCGCTGCTCATTTCGTTGGGGTCGTAGACGGGCTTCGAATAGAGCGCGCGGACCGCACCCGTGTGGATGTCGACGACGACAGCAGCGCCCGAAGGGTGATCCCGGAACGCACGATCGAAGGCCTCCATGAGGCGCATGTCCAAAGTGAGCTGGATGTCATCGCCGGGGACCGGTCTTCGCAGCATCTCGACGTCGAGCGAATCCGGAGTCGCGCCCTCGAGGGCCCTGCCACGAGCGTCGACGACCACCCTACGAAAACCGCGGGACCCTCGGAGCAGCGACTCATAGCGTTTCTCGAGCCCGTTGCGGCCGATGCGATCGCCAGGTCGATACCTGCTCGGGTCGGCAGCGTTTCGTAGGTCGGCTTCGTTCACTTCGTTGAGGTAGCCGATGAGATGGGCGCCGAGCGTCGCATAAGGGTAGTCGCGCAGCGGGACGGTGACGATGTCGAGGGCGGGAAGCTCGGCCAGGTGTGTCTCTATGGCAGCGAGCTGATCCCGGTCGATGTCACGGAATAGCTGAATCTGGTGGGTGCGTCGCTCCGCGGGGAGCTGCTCGATGCGAGCCGCCAACGCGACTTTGTCAGCATCGGTCAGCCCCATCAGAGATGCGATTCGGCCGAGATCATCGGACTGAAGCAGACGCGGGGTCGCATACACGTCGTACGACGGGCGGTTCGAAGCCACGACGCGCCCCTCCACGTCGCGAATGATCCCCCGCGTGGCGGGCAATTCGAGCGTCTTGGTGATGTTCTGTTGCGCGATGCCGGACCAACGATCGCGTTGAAAGAGCTGCACCTGCGCCACGCGGACGATGATTCCGGCGAATACGAGCACCACGAACAGCGCCATCCATCGGTAGCGCTTTCGAAACTCGCCGACCTCGCGCCGCTGGGACAGCGTGATCATGCGGGCGCACGCTCCGTCGCGGGGTCGATGCGCCTCGCTACGGCAAAGAGCAAAGGCGCGAGAAGCGCAGTGGCAAACGAAGACCCAAAGAGCGCCATCGCCAACCCGAGCCCACTCCAGGTCATGCCGCCAGGAACGAGCGCTCGAATACCCTCGATGAGCCCGCCGAGCAGGAGTGTCAGCGTGAAGGTCAGTGCCATCTCGAAGGGCACGCCGCGAAAGGACATCAGGGACCCGACGAGCCAGGCGAAGAGAAAGCCAAGCACGAAGACGAGCGTGTGGATGCCGAGAGGGTTTCCAGTGAAGAGGTCGTAGAGATAGCCGATTGCGAAGGCCGTCACGGCCCCGCGAAGCGCGCGTACCCCAGGCCCGGTTCCAAGCGCGAATACCAGGGGCAACCCGAGGTATGGAGCGAACGGGTACGGGGCGAGCACGCGGGCGAACACCGTTTGCGCCAACAGCATCGCGAAAACGACCAGGACGATGAGCATGCTACCTCGGGCTGCGCGCACGGCGTTCCTGCGTCAGCGCCTTTCGGCGTCCTTGGGCCCCGAGGTGAGAATCAGCACCTCCTCGAGCCGGGTGAAATCGACCGAAGGCGTGACTTCGCCCTCCTGATGAAGGCCAAACTCCTGGTCGCTAATCTTGCTGACGTACCCGATGAGTATCGACGCGGGAAACTTCTTGCCGAGCCCCGAGGTATAGACCGCGTCCCCCACGGCCACCTGCTCGTCCAGACGGTCGAACTGAATTCGACAACGATACCGGCCACGGGTGCCAAGCCCTTCGACACGGCCTCGCGCGCGCGTTTCGCCCACGACGACATCTACGTGACTCTCGGGATCGATGGTGAGCAGCACGTCTGCGAACCTGCCGGAGACGCGTCGAATCTGGCCGACCAATCCGTCGTTCGCGACGACGGGCATCCCCGCCCGTAGGCCAGCCTGCTCCCCCTCATCCACCCAGAGCCTCACGACACGAAAGGATGGTGAGATGTCTTTCGCGATCACGCGCCCGGTGCGCGTCTCGGTCGCGATGCGTTCGCGTAAGCCGAGCAGCGACTCGAGCTGCGCGACGCGTTGCGCGTCCGCACGAAGTGACCGCATCTCGCGGCGCAAGCGGTCGTTCTCGGCGCGCAAGTGGTCGTTGTCTCGGTTGACATCGACCAGGTACACGTACTCCTCGATGACGCTCGTGACGGCGTCGGCGGATGATTCCGCGACGTACTGGACCGGACCGCTCACTTGGAGCAGCGCTCGGTCCAGCCAGGAGAGGTCGGACGGGTCTCTCAGGTTCGCTCGTAGAAAAACCGCGGGAATGATCACCAGGGCAAGCAAGATGGCAGCATCTCGAATGGTCTGGAAGTAGTTCATCGCCGCGTCATTTTCCCCTCGCGCTACGCGATCGTCACCTCGCGTAGCAGGTCCAGGTGATCGAGCGCCTTGCCGGAACCAAGCACGACCGCCGATATCGGGTCGTCCGAAACCATCACGGGAAGCCCAGTTTCCTCGCGCAACAGCACATCGAGGTTCTTGAGGAGCGCGCCGCCGCCCGTGAGCACGATGCCCTTGTCGACGATGTCGGCCGAGAGCTCGGGCGGGGTACGTTCGAGAGCCATCATCACCGCTTCGGTGATCGCGTTGATCGGTTCGGCGAGCGCATCGCGGATTTCATCGGAGTTGACGATGACGGTCTTGGGGACGCCGGCAACCATGTCCCGGCCCTTGACTTCCATCGTCGCGGCTTCGGTGTCGCTGTATGCCGTTCCAATCGTACACTTCACTCGCTCGGCGGTTTGCTCTCCGATCAAGAGGTTGTACTTGCGTTTGAGGTACGCGATGATCGCCTCGTCCATTTTGTCGCCGCCGACGCGCACCGATTGCGAGTAGACGATCCCCGCTAGCGAGATGACCGCAACCTCGGTGGTACCACCGCCGATGTCCACGACCATGTTGCCACTCGGCTCGGTAATCGGCAGGCCTGCACCGATGGCGGCGGCCATGGGCTCTTCGATCAAGAACACCTCGCGTGCACCGGCGCCCTCGGCGCTCTCTTTGACGGCTCGCTTCTCGACCTCGGTGATCCCGAAAGGAACGCAGATGATGATGCGAGGTTTTACGAGCGTGCGCCGATCGTGATGCGCGCGAGCGATGAAGTAACGCAGCATGGCTTCGGTGATGTCGAAGTCGGCAATGACGCCGTCGCGCAGCGGCCTCACCGCTCGAATCGAGCCCGGCGTGCGACCCAGCATCTCCTTGGCTTCTTTGCCGACGGCCAAGACGCGCTTGCCGCCGCGCGGATCCGCCTGCACGGCTACGACCGACGGCTCACACGATACGATGCCGCGACCTTTCACGTAGATCAGCGTAGTGGCCGTGCCGAGATCGATGGCGAGGTCGTTCGAGAAGAGGCCGTAGAACCAATCTGAGATCATAGTTACAGAAGGACTCCAGAAGAGAATTCCCCACCATTTCCGAGGGCTTCCGAGTCCAGGCGGGTTGCATGTAACAGCTTGGTTTGGCCCTTTCAACCCACGGATTTGGGGCTAGCCCCTCAAAGTGAGTAGCCTTTAGGGGTCCTGAACGAATGGGGGTATGTTGAGCCAGGAAGCACGCGTCAGCGAGGCCCAGCGGCGGGGGGTTGAAGCCGCTCAATTGGTGGCCCGAGCCAAGGCCGGCGACCGGGCCGCATTCGATGATCTCGTGCGCAAGTATCGGGCGCGCGTCTATTCGCTTGCGCTGCACCTCACCGGACAGGCCAGCGACGCCGACGACATCACACAAGACGCCTTTCTCAAGGCGTATGACAAGCTCGACGAGTTCGAGGGACGAAGCGAGTTCTTCACGTGGATCTACCGGATCACCCTGCACCGAGCGCTCAACGCCAAACGGGACCGAAAGCGCCGACGAACGGTCTCGATGGACGATCCACGTCTCGTAGCTGCCGTCGCGGTCGACGCCGAGGGGGATCCGGAGCGCGCGACTGAGCTTCGCGACCGATACCGGGCCCTGTTGGAGGCGTTCGACCGACTCACACCGCTCCTACAGACCACCGTGGTCCTCACGGCCATCCAAGGGCTCAGCTACAAAGAGGCAGCCGTGGTTCTCGAGACGACGGAAGGAACCATTGCCTGGAGGATCCACGAGGCACGGCGGCGGATGGTGGCGTACCTCGACGGCCTCGAGGCAGGCATCGGGCGCGCGAAGCGTCGGCCGCTGACGGACAGCTCGATTTTTCGGCTCGAAAAGGCTCTCGAGCGACTGATCCCGGCGGTCCCGTCGATCGCCGCGGCACGCTGATCGGGGCCCTGGCGTATCTGTGGTAAGCCAAGCCCGTGCTTGCCCACAGCATCGTGACGCCAAAGTCGGGTGATCCCGCGCGCTACATGCTCTTTTTGCATGGAATCTTGGGAACCCGTGCCAATTGGCGGGGCATCGCGCGACGTTTCGTGGAGGCCCGGCCCGATTGGGGCGCCCTGCTCGTCGACCTGCGACTGCACGGGGATTCCTCGAGCTTTCCCGCTCCCCACACGCTCGCCGCGGCGGCTTCGGACCTGGCTACGCTCGAACAGGCGCTTGGGCTGCCGGTCGAGGGCGCGCTCGGCCATAGCTTCGGAGGCAAGGTAGTCTTGCGTTGGCTCGCCGACCGGCGCGGGCAACCCACCGAAGCCTGGGTGATCGATGCGTCGCCTTCGTCGGGCCCATCCGGGAGCGATGCCACGGCGACCGCTGCCGTGCTCGACATCCTCGGCCGCCTGCCTCGAGTGTGGCCTTCGCGTGAAGCGTTCGTGTCGGCAGTGACCGATGCAGGACAGCCAACGGCGATCGCTCAATGGCTGGCCATGAACCTGCGCCGCCGCGAAGACGGCAGCCGAAGATTCGGTCCCGACCTCGACGCCGTCCGCGAGCTGATCGAGGACTACGCACGCACGGATCTCTGGGAGGTCGTGGAGTCCCCACCGGACTCCGCCACGCTCGATTTCGTCATCGGCGGCCGATCGGCGGTGTGCTCCGACGGCGATCGAGCAAGGATCGAGGCCATCGCAAGACGCAATCCGCGCGTGGCGCTACATCTGCTCCTCGATGCCGGACATTGGGTCCATGTGGACGCCCCGGACGCGTTATTGGCGCTCTTGACTTCGCGCTCTGGCCCAACAGGCTAAGCGCGATGGCCATATTCATCACCGGGGCAACCGGCTACCTCGGCTCATACGCAACCGATTGGCTGCTCAAGAATAGCGACCACGAGCTCGCGCTCCTGGTACGCAGCCCGGACTACGATGCCGGTGTCGAGCGGCTCTGGCAGTCGCTTCAGCTCCACATGCAGGCAGACGAATTTCACCGCCACCTCGACCGAATCTGCTTCATCAGCGGGGACCTGAGCGCGCCGCGCCTGGGCATCTCCCCGGCTGATTACGATTGGCTCATCTCCAATGCCGAGTCCGTGCTGCATGGCGCAGCATCGCTCAATCTGCGCTCCGAACGCGCATGCACGAACCACAACCTGCGCGGCACGCTTTCGGTGATCAAGCTCGCACGTGCGATTCAAGAAGACCACCCGTTGCGGCGCTTCACCTTGGTTTCGACGGTCGGCGTTGCCGGTGTCCGGCCGGGCACTGTCGTGATGGAGAACGAGCCGCTCGATTGGAGCACCCCAGACTTCAACGCGTACACGCGGTCGAAGAAGCTCTGCGAGCACATGGTGCGAGAGCTTTTGTCGGATGTTCCTTGCCTGTACCTGCGACCAAGCAGCGTCATCGGTGATTCGCGATTCGGCGAAACCACACAGTTCGACATGCTTCGCGCCATCTGCGCGCTGAGCGAGTGGCCGGTCTTGCCTTTCGACCCCCAGACGAGAATCGACATCGTCAATGCGGATTGGGCCGGGCACGCCATCGCCGAGCTTCACCTGCGCGACGACCTGGCGTACGACACCCATCACCTGAGCGCAGGCGGAGAGTCGAGGACGATCGGCGAGATTGCAGCAGCGATATCGGAGGGGCTCGGCAAACCCATGCCTCGTTTCGCGGAGCGTCTCGCCCGTCCCTTCACCCGCGTGTCCGAGCTGCTGGCGAGCGTGCCGAAGAAAGGGCAGGTGCAGCGGGTCGCGGCCCTCTTCAGCGGCTTCGCCCCTTACGTCACCACCGACATCGTCTACGACAATGCTCGAACGCTTGCCGCCCTCGGAACCTCGCCGACGCCGTTCACTTCCTATGGCGTCGCGCCATGCCGTTTCGCGAAATCCGTAAATTTCGAGTTTCCGTATCGTGCCCTGCCCGGGGCGCTCGATTTGTCGAACGTTCCCCCGGCCCCGCTGCGACCGATGGCCTGATGCACCGCCAGCTTTTCAGGCATTCGGCAGGATGGTAGTTAACGCGCGGATGGGGTTCAAAGACACACTGAATTGGGCGCGCACCGAGTGGGGCATCTTCCGTCAGGGCGGCCAGATGGGCTGGGATCAGCGTGCACGCTGGGTCCGCCAATGGGTTCCGTTCGGGGTGCGCACGATCGGCTGGGGCACGCTCTCGGTGACCGCAGGGCCCTTCACCAATGGCCGCGCATCCACCTGGTGCGCGAAGAAATGGAGCCAGTCGTCGGCCAAGGGTCTACGCATCTACATCGAGGCCACCGGCCAGGAGCACGTTCCAGCGGGTGGCTTCGTGTACGCGAGCAATCACGAAAGCCTCGTGGACATACTGGTTCTCGGTGCCGCGCTGCCCGGCGACTTCAAGTGGGCGGCCAAGCGCTCGGTGATGAACGTCCCGTTCCTCGGTTGGCATCTGCGGCTGGCGGGGCACGTTCCGGTGGACCGAAACAAGGGCAAAGACACTGCACTCGCCGTGACTGAGGCATTCGAGAAGGTGCTCCGGAGCAACAAGCCCCTCTTGGTCTTCCCCGAAGGCACGCGGACGGCTGACGGCAAGCTCAGGGCGTTCAAGAACGGAGCGTTCCAAGCGGCCGTTTTGGCCGGCAAGCCCGTGGTTCCGGTCGCCTTGAGGGGGACCTTCACTCTGATGTCGCGTGACGCCGTCGACACGGGCTCGAGTAGGGACGTGGATGATCGTCTCGTGACCGTGCAAATCGGCAAGCCGCTCTACCCGAACACCGAGCTCGAACAGGAAGCCAGCGTCGTCGATTTACGCGACCGCACGAGGGCAGCGGTGGTCGAGATGCTGGGAACAGCCGGCGCCATCGAAGGCGCTCCCAAACCATCGCTGCCGCTCGAAAGCTGAGCGGGGCCGCAGCCTCAGGTGTACCGCTCGATGATCGCTCCGAGGCCGGGGACCGCCGACTCGACGTTCTTGCGCGCCGAGCCCCGGAGCTTCGTGTACGCCCCTTTCACGGAGCCGTGCCCAGAGCGCTGGGCTCTGGCATCGGTCACCTCGAGCAGCGCTTCGGCGATCTCTGGCGCGTTGGCCTGGAAATAGCTCGAAACCGACTGCCCCTGGGCGAGGGCCTGCGCGCGGATGGGATCGAGCGCCGCAGCAAACTCGGGCAAGAGTGATTGTACGACGTTGCGGACGAACCCCGGCTTCACCCCTTGGACGAGCCTGTAGCCCGCCTTCACGGCAACGCCGCTCAGGCCGCGTTGTTTGCCTACTTCACCGTCGACCAAGTTCACGACGTCTTCGATGATCGAAGCCCGTGTGGCCTCATCGTTCAACACTTCGGTCAATTGCATGGGTCTCCCTTTTGCCCTTCGCCGCACGACGCGCAAGCGCAGCGTCCGCGAGGCTGCCCTGAATCGACTCGACTACCGTGTCGACTACATCGCGCCGCTCGCTCACGACGAACAAATATTCCTTGTTTCGGAGGTGACTCACCCGCCCGACCTTCTCGCCACTCGGGTTGTGAATGCCGATCTGGGCACCGACGTAGCGCTTGAAATCGACGGAGACCACACCCACGTGACCCTTCGTGGACAAGAGCTCGGTCATCGCCTCGCGGTCCACGTGCCCCTCGTTGTTGAACGATACGAGCAGGTGCTTGCACCGCATCGCCTCGAAGACCGCACGTAGGCCTTCGTGAATTCGGCGCTTCGAATTGAAGTCGCTCTTGTACTCCCTGCAGTGCACCCGCTTGTTGGCGACGCCGTAGGTCTCCGGCTTGTCCCAACGGATGAGGCTTTCCCATACGTGGTAGTTCCCCATGTAGCTGTGTTGGTTGTAGGGCGGGTCGATGTAGGCGACATCGGCGTCCACCCGGGCGGCGGCTTCGGCTGCCTCGAGCTGGAGGGCTTCACCGCGACCCGGCAAGAGCGCCGGGACACGCAGCTCCAGCTCGTTGAAAGAGCGGGCCGACCACTTCTTCAAGTACGCCATCTGAACGCCGGTGGTGGAATCGACGCGATCCGCAGCCTCCATGAGGGATACGAGCGCGATGGCTTCGAGCGTGGGGTGCAGAGAGCGGCGCTCGATCTCCTCTCGGATCGCGTCGACGCGTGCTCCATTGTCTGGCTGTAGGTAGCGCGCGTCCTCGCAGAACGCCTGGGTGAAATATCCGGGAGCCGCTGGTATCTTCGCAAGCTCCGCGATCAAGCGCGCTGCCTCGTCTTGCCATCGAGTGGCGTCGGCCTCGACATAGCAACGGGCCAGTGTAGCGGCGTAGCTCAGGTGATCATTGGCGATCACGTAGCGACCGCTCGCCTTGAGCCCGCGGGCCACCCGCGACGTACCGGAGAACAGATCGAGAGCCCGCTCCGACTCCGGAAACGCAGCCACCCCACGCACGATGTGCGGTACGAGCACGCGTTTGGAGCCTATGTACTTGATCATGACGCTTGGGCGGTCATCGCCTGAACGATGGCGTCCCGAAGCGTAGCAGCTTCATACGGCTTTTGGACGAAGCCGAGTGCACCCATGTCGCGAAGCTTTCGCTCCAGGTCTCGGTCCCAGTAGCCCGACACGAAGACGACCGGCGCCTGTGCATCGAGAGCCTTGAGCTCCTCGAAGGCCTGATCGCCGGTCATGCCAGGCATGTTGAGATCCATCAGCACGAGGTCGGGCCGGGGCTGCGTCTCGGTGTAGATGCGGAGCGCTTCCTTCCCGCTTTTCGCGAAAATCACGCGATGTCCGCTTTGACGGACGACCCTGCCGGCACTTCGCCGGACGACGTCTTCATCGTCGACCAAGAGAATGAGGAGCTGTGTTCTCGGAAGCGTGATCGCAGGCGAGCTCGGCTCCGTCGGCGCCATCGGCCTCTCGCTGGTCAGCGGAAACACCAACTGAAAACGACTGCCACGGTTGAGCGCGCTCTGCACCGTGATGTGGCCGTTGTGCGTCTTCGCAATCTCGTAGACCGCGGCGAGCCCCAAGCCCGCGCCGACCTGGTCGCCCTTCGTGGTGAAGAACGGGTCAAACGCGCGCTCCCGGGTGGCATCGTCCATCCCGACGCCGGTGTCTTCGACCGTGATGACCGCGTGCGCCACCAACGGATTGAGAGGCGCCCTCTCGAGCTCGAGTGGGTCAGCCTTCTTGGCTTCGATCTCGAGCTTGCCGCCCTTGGGCATTGCATCACGCGCGTTGATCATCAAGTTCATCAAGAGCTGATGGAGCTGACCGCGGTCTCCACTCACCTTGAGCCCGCTGTCGATTCGCGCGTCGATGCTGATGCTTCTGTGGAACGTGTGTCGGGCGAGCTGAACGACGTGATTGCATAGCTCGGACAAGTCGACCTCGGAGTGACTGCCACGCACCTCGCGAGCAAATCCGAGGAGCCGGCTGGTCATCTCGGTCGCCGCCGCCGCCGCGCCACGGATGTCGTTGAAGGCCTCTCGCACCTCGGGATCGCCCACCGTGGTTTCGCTAGGGAGCGCGTTGAGGAAATCAATGCTCGATCGGACCGCGCCGAGCAGATTGTTGAAGTCGTGCGCGACGCCGGTGCCAAGCCGCCCGATTGCCTCGAGCTTCCGACGCTGCGCGACCTGTTCCTCCATCGGATCGTGATGGGCGAACAGCAAGAGGCAGCTCCCGATCTGAATGCGATCTCCGTAGCTGAGCAACTGCTTGGTGATGGGCATCCCATTGACGACCGTGCCGTTGCGGCTCTCCAGATCCTCGATCACGAATGCCCCATTCTCATGCTTGAAGATGCGAGAATGCATACGGGAGACGAGCGTATCCTCGATCTGGACGTCGGCCTGCTCGCCGCGGCCCAGGGTGAGCTCTCGTTCGATCGGGTACTTGTCCCCAGCGAGCTTGCCTGCCAGCACGACGATACGTGCCTGCTCCTCCTTCTTGGAGAGGCCTCGCTGCGCGAAAACGTGGCGCCTTGTTACTTCGGTGGGATCGTGCCGCGACATCGAATGAGCAGGCCCCCCAAGCCCATTAGAGATCCTAGCCTGCGGAGCGAGCGAGGGGTGTAGCCCGGCGGGGTGACGCGCTCCAGCACACATCAGGCGCAGAATGGGTGGACCCGCCGATTCCGTCGCGGCCAGGCCCCTCCGAGCCGTGAGCCTGGCAAAATACCAACGAAATACACAATGATTCTAGGTCGTTGTGTATTCATGGGCTGCCTGACGTGCTTCCACCTGTGACGCTGGCGCCGCTCCTTCGCCTGCCCTACTTTTGCAGGTGTGCAACGAGATACCGATTTCCCCATTGCGATCATCGGCGCCGGCTTCGCCGGGATCGGGGCCGCGATTCAGTTGATCAAGGCAGGTGTCGAGTCCTTCACGATCTTCGAACGTGCGGGCGAGATCGGCGGCACGTGGCGCGACAACACGTACCCGGGCGCTGCCTGCGACGTGCCTTCCCACGTCTATTCGCTGTCGTTCGAGCAAAACCCAAACTGGAGCCAACGGTACGCCACCTCGGGCGAGATCCAGGAATACCTCCTCGATGTCGTCGCCAAGTGGAATCTCCGCCAATACATGCGACTCGACACCGAAATCGTCGAAGCGCGTTTCGATGAGGATGCTGGCGCCTGGGCTCTCCAAACGTCTCGAGGGGACAGGTTCAAGGCGCGTGTCGTGATCGCAGGCGTTGGCGGCCTCGTCGACCCCTCGTATCCCGAAATCCCCGGAATGAGCGACTTCGAAGGCGACATGATGCACACCGCGCGCTGGAACCACGGGGTGGACCTCGCCGACAAGCGGGTATCGGTGATCGGCACCGGCGCCAGCGCCGTTCAGGTGGTGCCTTCGATCGCACCCATCGTCGCATTGCTCACGGTTTTTCAGCGTACGCCCGCGTGGGTCGTCGCCAAGTTCGACGGGTTCTATCCACGCTGGGTGAAGAAGCTCCTGGCGCGGTTTCCTTTCTTCCTCCGAGCGAGCCGCTTCGTGAAGTATTGGGTCAGCGAGATCCGTGGGCCGATCGTGTTCTACAACTCCAGGCTTCTTTCGGCGATCGGCGTGCTGCTATCCAAGTGGAACCTTCGGCGCCAAGTGAAAGACCCGGAGCTCCGAAAGAAGCTGACACCGACCTTCCAGTTCGGGTGCAAGCGAGTCTTGGTCTCGGACGACTACTGGGCGACTTTCGAGCGAGACGACGTCGAGCTGGTCACCGACTCGATCGAACGAATCGAAGCGAAAGGCATTCGCACCAACGACGGGAAATTGCACGAAGCCGATGCGATCGTGCTCGCCACCGGGTTCAAGCTCGGCCTGGCGACGGCGCCGTTCCCGATCATCGGGCGCGGGGGCAAGACTCTCGATCAAGCCTGGTCCGGAGGCGCGGTCGCGTACAAAGGGATGACCGTCTCGGGCTTTCCGAATTGGTTCATCATGATGGGGCCTAACACCGGCCCGGGGCACACGTCGGTGCTCGTGTACACCGAAGCGCAGATCGCGCATGCACTCGAAGCCATCGAGAAAATTCGGGACGAGAACCTGAAGTACGTGGACATCAGGCAGGACGTGCAGGATCGCTACAACGAAGGCATTCAGAAGCGGATGAAGCACATGGTGTGGGGCGGTTGCAAGAGCTGGTATCTGAGCCCGGACGGCAGCAACCACTCGCTCTACCCGGGCTTCGCGGCAGAGTACGTCCTCCGGGCGCGGCATTTCAGACCCGAGGAATACGAGCTCGCACGGTACGGAGACACAGTCGCGGACGTCGCGGACGAGCGAGACCCGGCCGCGCGTGCACTCGAGGGCGTCGAAACCGCGTAGGGTGCGTTCAGGAAAGACCGATGCCGGTCTGCAGGAGCTGGGTCGCGGCCAAGGCCAGCTTGCGGGCGTCTTCGGATCCGAGGTTTCGGACCCTTGGATGGCGATCGGCGACCATGCGAGCCAGGCCATGGGTCAGCGCCTCGCTCGTCAGCGCGATGAGCTCCGGATCGGAGTCTGGGATGAGGCCTGCGTTCTGCCCCTCGATGATGAGCGTGATCAACTTTAGGCGCCGCTCATCGTCGACCTGGCCCAAGAAACGGCCGGAATCGGCTGAACGGCTGTGAATCAACCCGAAAAGCGAGGGGTGCTCGGCTGCATAGCGCACATAGGCAACCGTCATGGCGCGAAACTGGGTGAGCGCGTCCGAGCATTCGGCCGAGGCCTCGTCGAGCCTGCGATCGACGTCCGCGCCCGCTTTCTCGGCAATCGCGTCCAGCAGCACTTGTTTGTCCGGGAAGTGCCGAAAGGGCGCCGCAGAGGAGACCCGCAACGTGCGCGCGAGTGCGCGGATGCTGAGGGCGTCGGGCCCGTCGGAGTCGACCAGCTCGAACGCGGCCTCGAGAAGGGTCTCGCGTAGATTCCCGTGATGATAAGGCTTGGCTCCCATGCGTCCTCCCGAACAGCGCCAGCGACTGCGCACGAAGCCTATCACGGGATGTTATCGTCGCTTACTTATCGGCATTGCTGCATGTGAGCGGCGCTTACTCGAGCGGATCACGATCTGAGCACTGCTAACTTTGGAAGGAAAGGCGGTTTTGTCCGGATGTGAGCAGCGCTAACACCAACTCGCCGTTCGTGTGAGCAATGCTTACATCTACGCGGGCCTATCGGCAGACGTGATTCGCGAAGTCGCACTTGTAGCCGTAGGGGCAGTCGCTACTGGCAGTGCACGATAGAAGCTCGCAGATGCCCTTGTCGGGATTGCAATACTTCGGCGGTGCGCAGGAGTGGAGATGGCAGGCGACTTCGCCCCGGGAGGGTCGTTCGGGGCGAGGCCCGGCTTCTTCGCTGCTCCCACTCGGGGGGATCGTGCGCGCCGTGCGCTTCGATGGGCCGCAAGCAGGTGTGACGATGGCGAGGCAGAAGGCCGCAAACGCCATGGCTCGGAGTTGGCTCGACGTCCCGCGCATTTCGGAAAGATGGTAGGTTTGGGCCATGGCGGCAAAGCACATTCTCGCGTGCATCGATTTTTCGGAGCAGTCCACTCTGGCGCTCGCCGAAGTGGGCGAGTACGCGAGAGCCAATGGCAGCAAGGTCACGCTGATTCACATCGCCGACCCTCAGGCGTTCATTCCGCCGCAAGCGGTGCTCGAGCCCCCGACGGCTACCGACACGGAGGAGCATGAAGCCCGCCTCGCGTCCTTGCGCGATGCGCACCTCGGCGGAATCGAAGTGAATCTCGCAGTCATCGAGGACCACGCGGCCGCACGGGCGATTTGTGACTATGCGCGCGACCACGGTGTCGACTTGATCGTGCTCGGGTCTCACGGGCGTGGCGGCATGGAGCGTTGGCTGATTGGCAGTGTCGCGGAGCGCGTCGTCCGCCACGCTAGTTGCAACGTCTACGTCGTGCGACGTTGACTTCAAAGGGGTCTTCGACCCTGGTAGGCTGCGTACATGGGGCACCGACGCGCATGGTCGATTTTGGGCAACTCCCAGCGTCTCGACGGTGGGGCGATGTTTGGTAACGCGCCGCGAGCGCTCTGGCGCAAGTGGGTCGAGCCCGACGAGCTCAATCGAATCCCGCTCGCGTGCCGTGCTCTCCTGATTGAAGACGGCAACCGAAAGATACTGTTCGAAACCGGAATCGGCGCATTCTTTCCCCCACAGCTCCGCGACCGCTTCGGCGTGCAAGAGGAGCGGCACGTCCTGATCGACAACCTTCAGAAGGCCGGTTTCTCCGATGCAGACGTGGATTGCGTCGTGCTGTCGCATCTACACTTCGATCACGCCGGCGGATTGCTCAGCGCATACGAACCCGACGAGCCGATGCGGCTCTTGTTTCCCAACGCGAACTTCGTCGTCAGTTGGGAGGCGTTCCAGCGTGCAAAACATCCGCACGCGCGCGACCGGAAGTCCTTCATTCCCGAGCTACCGCCGTTGCTGGAAGAAAGCGGGCGACTGGAGGTCGTGAAGGGACATCGTTCCGACGCTCTCGGCGCCGACTACAAGCTTTGGCTCTCGGACGGACACACACCGGGCCTCATGCTCTCCGAGATCCCCGGCAGGGACGGCCCGGTCGTCTTCGCCGCGGACTTGATTCCCGGGCGCCCGTGGATGCATCTACCCATCACGATGGGGTACGACCGATACCCAGAGCGCCTCATCGACGAGAAGACCGACCTGCTGACGCGGATGATCGAAGAGCGAGGCCGGCTGTTCTTCACGCACGACCACGAAGTCGCGCTCGGGCGGATCGGGCGCGATGACAGAGGGCAATTTTTCGCAGAAGAAACTTGGGCTGAGCTCTCGGGCAGCACGCTCTGAGGAGCGTGGTACAGTTGTTGGATGGCCCTCGGCAACGGCGACCGGCAGCCACGAATCGAAAGCGGTGACGACTACATCGCGAGCCTTCGTGGCCGCAAGCTTCGCGTGTTTCTCTTCGGTGAGCTCGTCGACGAACCGGTCGACCACCCGTTGATTCGACCTTCAATCAACGCCGTGGCGGAGACTTATGATTTGGCGCTGCGCGAGCCCGAGGTCGCCACCGTCGAATCGGGCTTGACGGGCAAGCGGGTCAACCGCTTCCTCCACGTGGCGCAAAGCCCTGGCGATCTCGTCGCGCAGAACATGATGCAGCGAAAGCTCGGCCAGAACACGGGCACCTGCTTCCAACGTTGCGTCGGCATGGATGCCTTCAACGCCCTCTACTCGGTGACCTACGAGATCGACGAGAAGCACGGGACTCCTTACCACGAGCGGCTCAAGGCGTTCCTCACGACGATGCAAGATCGAAACTACGTCGTCGGCGGGGCCATGACCGATGTGAAAGGTGACCGTAGCAAGGCACCACACCAACAGGCTGATCCGGACCTCTTCGTTCACGTGACGAGGAAATCAGAGGATGGGATTTGGCTGAAGGGCGCGAAGGCGCACCAAACCGGCTGCATCAATTCGCACTGGATCATCGCAATGCCCACGATGCGCCTCGGCCCGAAAGACGAAGACTATGCGGTCGTCGCGGCGTTCCCCGTCGACGCTCCCGGAATCACGTACATCTACGGCCGACAGTCTTGCGACACTCGGAGCATGGAAGGCGGCTCGATCGATGTGGGCAACGCGCGGTTCTCGGGGCAAGAAGCCATGGTCGTGCTCGACGACGTGTTCGTCCCATGGAGCCACGTGTTCATGCATGGCGAGTACGAGTTTGCATCCATGCTCGTCGAGCGGTTCACCTGCTACCATCGGCGAAGCTACGTCTGCAAGACGGGCGTCGGTGACGTGCTGATCGGTGCTGCGGCTCAGGTCGCGGAGTACAACGGTGCCGATGGGGCCTCGCACATCAAGGACAAGCTCGTGCAGATGACCCATCTCAACGAGACCATGTACGCAACCGGCATCGCATCTTCGCATCAGGCGAGGCCGACGAAGTCCGGGTGCTACCTGAACGACGACATGCTCGCAAACGTTTGCAAACACCACGTGACGAAGCTGCCCTTCGAGCTCGGGCGTTTGGCGCAAGACTTGGCGGGGGGCTTGGTGAGCACGGCGCCGTCCGAAAAAGAGCTGACACATCCTGAGCTCGGCACGCTGCTCGAGAAGTACCTGAAGGGCCGAGCGGATGTTCCGACCGAGTCCCGCATTCGTATCCTTCGGCTGATCGAGAACATGACGATGGGCCGCAACGCAGTCGGGTACCTCACGGAGTCGCTCCACGGCGCAGGCTCGCCGCAAGCGCAGCGCATTCAGATCGGGAGGCAGATGGATCTCGAAACGAAGAAGACCCTCGCCCGCAGGTTGGCCGGCATCGACCCTCGAGATGACGATTAGGGCTCGCGCAAGAGGCGTTCGTTGGGCCGCCGTGTCGTGGCTCCTGAGCTCGCTCATCGCGTGCGACCACGGGGCGACGGCCGATCCACCATCGGTCGCGCCAACCCGTCGAGCTTCAGATCAGGCGGACATCGAGAAGCCCGCATCGCTCGATGCGCAGAACGCTGCGTTCGCGGTCGAAGGGCTGCTCATCGGCGAGTATCGCCTGAGTGCCGATCCGGTGATTGATGGAGATACCATTCGCGTCGAAGGGATCGACCGGTCGATTCGCCTTTTGTCGATCGATACCGAGGAACGGTTCCACGGTAAGTCGGATCGCGCCGACGCCGCGAAAGACTTCGAGGCCTATCTGGAGCGGAAACGAGGCAAGTCGAAACGACCCACGAAGACCGGCACCCCCATGGGGGAACGGGCAAGCGAGTTTGCGGAGGCATTCTTCGGAGACGCAGAGTCGGTGCGGCTCGAGCGGGACGATCCGAAGGAGCTTCGCGGTCATTTCGGCCGACCTCTGGCGTACGCGCTCGTGAAGAAGGAGGGGCGTTGGACGAGCTTCAACGTCGAGTGCGTGCGTGCGGGCATGAGTCCGTACTTCACGAAGTACGGGTACTCGCAGCGTTTCCACAATCAATTCTCGCGCGCGGAAGCTGAGGCGAGAGCAGCCAAGCGTGGCATCTGGAATCCAAATGCGCAGGGCTACGGCGATTACGACGAGCGAAAAACGTGGTGGGACGCCCGCGCAGATTTCATCCGCGCGTTCGAGCACGAAGCGGGCCGGCGCAGCGATTTCATCCTGCTGTCACATTGGGATGCGTCGGCCCGGCTCGAGGAGAACCTCGGACGGACCGTGACGGTCCTGTCGACGGTGGATCGCATCGATCGCTTCAAGGGCCTGGTGCGCGTATCACTCGACATGGAGCCCGGCCGCCCTTTTCCGATCATCTTCTTCGACAGATCGGTGTTCGATGACACTGGTGTGGCCAACTATGCGCATGAGCCGATCCGCGTGCGGGGTCGCGTGGAGCGATATACGAAAGGCAGCTACACCACGCTTCAGATCGTGGTCGACGACGCCGGGCAACTCACTACGCCGAAGCTGCCCGGAGAGACCTGACGCAACTCGCGACCGAATCGACCGATAACCCGCCCAACCGAGAAGGTGGGAGGTCGATATGTCTGATTTGTCGAGTGGGGCGCGTGCTTCTGCGTGCCTCGTGCTCTCTTTTTGCGCCTGCGGCTTGGAGGCGCTGCCCCTCACGGACGCTTGCGACGCGCTCGCGGCCGAGAGCCTCGTGGTCACCGAGGTGCACGCGAATCCCGAGGGCCGCGATGGAGACCGAGAGTATATCGAAGTCTTCAATGCCGGTGACCTCCCGATTTCACTCCGGGGCATCACGCTCACGGCGAGTCGTGCGGATGGAGCCGACCCGAAGAGCCATCGGATCCTCGAGGGTGAGCTGCCAGGTGGCGGCTACTTCGTGCTTGGAAACGCGTCGAGCAACCCGATGCCCGACTACATCGACTACAGCTACGCGAACGCACTCGGAAATCTACGCAACACCGAGGGAAGCGTGTCGTTGTGGTGCGGGGAACGGCTCATCGACCGCATCGTCTATGAGGGAACGAAAGACGGTCGGGCTCGCGAGCTCGATGGAGGTCTCGCGCCCAGCGACGAGACCAACGATGACCCGAACGCGTGGTGCGACACCCCGGGGGGGGTCGGTGATTTGGGCGACGGCAACTTCGGCACACCTGGGCGACGCAACAGTCCGTGCGATTCGAGTCCGTTGGAGGGAACCTGCGCGGAGCACGGAGTGGCGCGCACGCGAGTCGCACCGCGCGCGGGGGATGTGCGAATCACCGAGTGGATGGCGAATCCCGAAGGGCTCGATGCAGACTTCGAGTGGATCGAGCTCACGTTCGACACGGCGGCCGATCTCACCGGACTTCAGCTCGGACCCTCTCCGGACGGGCTCGCCGTTGCCGTCGAGGGCACCGCTTGTTTTCCGGTCGACGCGGGGGCGCGAGTCGTCTTCGGGGCGAGCCCGGCGGCGGCTCCCCGCGTCGACGCGGAGCTTGGCTTCAGCCTCGCCAATTCCGGGAGTCGGAACATCGTGGTCGGAGTCGATGACCAAGTTCTCGACCTCGTACGCTACGAAGGGACCACCGAGGGGGCTGCGTGGCAGGTCGATGCGGACGCGGGGCTCTGCCTCGCCGCCGACTCGAACGAGTATGCCCCAGGCAACTTCGGTACGCCTGGGGAGCCCAATCCCTCTTGCCCGACGGTGTTACAGCCCGGCACGTGCCTCGAGGGGAAGCTCGCCCGGGAGATCATCACTCCGGCGGTGGGCGAGGCGTACATCTCCGAATGGATGGCCGACCCGGACGCGGTGGAGAACCGCGCCGGAGAGTGGGTCGAGGTTCGACTCGACGCACCGGTCGACCTGAACGACCTGACGCTGACGGACCTGAGCGGTTCGTCAGCGACGCTTCAAAGCGACGACTGCTTGTCGGTACCGGCTGGAACCCATGTCGTTTGGGTGCGCGAGGCGGACGGGAACGTCAATGGTGGCATCGACGGCGCGGCGGCCGAGCTTTCCCTCTCGCTAAACAACCGAGACGAGGCAATCAGCCTCAGCGTGGGCGATGCCGTTCTCGATTCGGTGAGCTATGCACGCGCGGAACGCGGCGTCGCAACCCAGGTGGATCCCCTCGGTAACGTCTGCAGCGCGACGACCCGCTATGGCGACGGTGACTTCGGCACCCCTGGCTCGCCGAATCCCTGGTGCTCCTGAGGAGTGCGCTGCTCGTCGCATGTGCGGTCACTCTCGCCCCTGAACACGCGGCGGCCATTCCATACGAGCTGTTCGTCGATGTGGAAACGGAGGAGGACCTGTACGATTTGCTGGTCGCCGGGCAGTTGTCGGAGGCCTCGTTCGAAGCGCTCTTGTTGCTTCATCAAACGCGCGTCGACCTGAATCTCGCGACGCGGCAGCAGCTTTATCTCCTTCCGAATCTCGACTACGCGGACGTCGACCGGATTCTCGCTCATCGTGAAACGGTGGAGACGATTGGTGCGGTCAGCGATCTGGTCGAAGCGGGCGTCCTCACCCGAGAGATTGCCGATTCGCTTCGAGCCTTCGTCTCGTTGCGCGAGCGGAGCACACCCGAGAAGCAAACGAGTGGCTTCATCCGCGCGCTGGTCCGGTGGACCGGGCGGCACGACCGCCTGCCGCCGGCCACTGCGATTCAAGCGCGGGTTCAGTCCGCCGAGCACCTCGACTCCGCGGTCGCCGGTGCACTGACCCGCAATGGCGTGCGAAGGCTTCGCTGGGACGCGGACCGACGCGCGTTGAGCGTGGAGCCCGAGTCCGTCCGCTTCGAGGTCCCGAAGGCATATGTCGAATGGGAAGAAGCGCGATGGGAGATCGTCGCGGGCACGTATCGTGTCGGCTTTGGCCAGCGCTTGACCTTCGACCTGACCCACCAAGCCACCCCGAACGGGTTCTTCGGAGACTATGAGCTTCGACGGGGCAACGAGCTCGGTCTTCGATGCCGGCGCGGCGCAGGAGAGCTCGCCGCCACGCCCTGTCCGCAGGCCCCCGTTCGACGCGTGACACCGGATTTCAAATGGACGAACCGTCTGACCGGAATCGGAGTAGGTGTGAAGCGCTTGCCCGTCGGTGCGGGCTGGCTGCAAGCGTACCTTTGGGGCTCTTACCAGATGCACCGGGCGCTCGCGACTGAGCTGGTCGATGCCAGTCGTTGCGCGGACCCGCGACGTGATGATGCGCCAGAATGCGCTGCGACCCCGGTCTACGTGAGACGGGGCGACCCGCGAGTGCCCTCGCCAACCGTCTCGCATGCGAGCTTGCCGCTCGTCGTGGGCGAATGGCTCGGTGGCGCCAACGCGAGCTACTTCTGGAACGCGCGCACCCACGTTGGTGTCACTGGCTATGGAGCGGTACCGAAGTGGCGAGTGGAAGGCGTCGTTCTGGACTACCAGGAGCACGCTTCGAAGCCGTTCAACGGCGAGTTTGGCGCAATCGGGGTCGACGCGGCAGCCGGGTTTCGCCGCCAGCACTTCTTCGCAGAAGCGTCTCGGAGCTTCGACCGTCAAGCCGGCGGCGGTGGAGGCTACGCGGCCATCGCGCGCAGTGTCACTACGCTCGCGGTGGGGGAGCTCGACCTTTCCGTGCGCTATTACGGGTCCCGCTACGCAAACCCGTATGCCCGCGCCGCTGCGGCGCCCGACGAGCACGATGGGCTCCGGACGCGGGACGAGACGGGGTTGAGGGCCCGTGCGACGATGTCGCTTGGGCCTCGTGTCGACCTTCGAATGGTCGGCGACGGATGGCGACGCCTCTCGTCGGGCCACGTCCATGGTCTACTCTTCACCCGTGTCGACCTGCGCATCTCGAATACGTGGAGCTGGGCATCGTGGGCGGAACACCGGAGCAAGTCGCGGAACACTCTGCTGGCGGTCAAGGCCCGCTTCGGGCCGAATCCTCGGATCACGCTGTCGTGGCAACTTCAGCATCGGTCACTCGACGCATCGCTCACGCCCACGAGGCGGCAACACGACCTGACGACGATCTTCCACGTCAGCGGGCGGCCGTGCGCCTCGTTGCGCCTCCGCGTGCGGGTCCGCTACGATTTCCAGGACCTCGTCGACAACCACAGGCTGGCGCAAACGCTGTGGGGCTACCTCGATAGCGCGGTCACCGTGCGTCAACGGGACACACTGCGACTGCGCTACGATTTTCGAGCTCACCTCGATCGCAGAGAGTCGACCGTTGCGCGAGCACCGAACCCGGAACATTGGCTCTGGGTCGAGTACCTGTTCCGCTACTAGCTGGGCCCCGCGCTACTCAGTCCGGAGCCGAAGAACGGCGTCGGCGCGGGCCACCTGAATCTCGGCACGACGAGATTGCGCCTCGCGAAGAGCGGCGCGCGCGTTCGCGACGGATTCGAGGTCCCCAGCGCCTAGATCGTAGCTCGCCTCTGCTTGTCCTACTCGCTTCTCGGACACGGTCACGAGCGCATCGGCAATCACCAACTGCGCCTCGGCATTCTCGCGCTCGAGCCTTGCCTCAGTCCATTCATCCGTGCGCTCGAGACGAGCGTCCCGGGCGAGGGCATCGAGCTCGACGGCGCGAGCCTCGGCTGCATGCGCGAGCGAAATCGCTCTTCCTCCGTCCCACAGAGGCACCGAGAGGTTGAGTCCGAGCTGGTACATCGGAAACACCTGCTCATTGACGCCGGCGATTCCCGTCCGCCCGATGACGGCAAGCACCGGCACGCGTGTCTTGCGGTGCATCTCGGCTTCTTTTCGTGCGGCATCGCGACGAAGCTCGAGGGCTTGGATGTCCCATTTCTTCTCCGAGCGAGTGGCTCCGGTGTCGACCGACAAGAGGGTCGCGTCGGGCGTGGCGTCCGGTGGAAGCTCGGTTCCCACGGCTGACTCGAGCAGCCGCCTGGCCGCATCCAGTCGCGCATTCGCATCCGAGGCCGCGAGCTCGGCCTGGAGCTCTTGATACCGCGCGGTGTCGAGCTCCGATGGCGGCCGCTCTCCGTCATCGACCCGCAACGCGGACCGTTCTCGCTGCTGCTTCGCGTCGGTCAAGGCGGTGACTGCGAAACCGTGATCGAGATGCGTGGCGAGCCAGTCGAGATACGCAGCTCGCACCATCGCCAAGACGGTCTCACGAGATGCATCTGCGCTCGCAAGCGCCGCAGCCCGATAAGCTTCCGCGGCCTTCAGCGACGCACGTGTCTGCCCGTCGTAGAGAGGTGCGCGCATGTCGATGGTGCCCTCGTAACGCGCGTTGGGTCGAAAGGCCGTCGTCTCCCGAACCGTCGGAGACGCTCGAACGTTGACTTCTCGGCCGTCGGTCGTGAGGACCCGCTCGACGTCGGAGCCCGGTGCGATCACGCCCATCACGTTCATCCAGAAAGACGGCATCTTTTGTGCCCGCGCAGCTCGAACCTCGGCATCCGCTTCAGTCGTCGCCGCGTCGACCGCCTCCCATCGCGCTTGGTTTCTGAGCGCCTGCTCTTCGAGCTCCTGCAGGGTAACGACTTCGGCCGCTGCACCCTCTGGTGCCAGCAGCCCCACTATCGTGGCCCCCAAGGCTACGAGCCGGTTTGTCCAATTGCAGACCATGTTCATATCTCACCTCATTCGTGGCGCAGAGCATCGATGGGCTCGAGCTGCGCCGCGCGCTTGGCCGGGAGGTAACCGAAGGCCACTCCGACGCTCGTTCCGAACGCGGCTGCGCCGAGCATCGTCAGAAGGGACAATGTACCCGACCAGGACATCGCCCGCGCGACCAGGGTCGCGGTGAGCCACCCGAGCCCGACACCCGCGAGCGAACCCGTGAAGGAGAGAACCACCGCTTCGGCCAAGAACTGCGCCATGATCTGATTCGGCGATGCCCCGATGGCGGCACGAATCCCAATCTCTTGGGTGCGCTCGGCCACCGACACCAACTGGATGTTCATGACGCCAATCCCGCCCACTAGCAGAGAAACGGCCGCGATGCCGACCAGGAGTCCGGCCAGGATGGTCGACACCAACCGGGCGAGCTCGGCAGCCTGGGCGGGGCTTGCCATGCGAAAATCGTCTGCCTCGATGTCGGCAAGGCGGTGCGAACGCCGCATGCTCGAAGCCGCATCGACCATCCCCGTCTCGAGCAGGCCCAGGTCACGCACCTGCAGAATCAGATCGTGGTAGCCCACTGGCATCCCGAGAAACGCTTGATGGGTCGTGGCGGGCATCAACACGATGTCGTCCATGTCCTCGCCGCTCGTTTGCTCGCCCTTCGACACCAACACCCCGATGATTCGAAGGGGAAGGTTCGTTCCAACGGTGATCGTTTGCCCCACGGGATCCCGCTGCCCGAAAAGCTCACGGGCGATCGTCGTACCGATGACGGCTACCTTCGCTCGTTGGCGCACGTCGGTATCGTCGAACATGCCGCCAATCGACATCGGCCATTCGCGGATGTGAACGAAATCGGGCATCGTCCCCGAAACCCTGGTCCGATACCGGCCGAATACGGACTTGACGTTCTGTACTTCGGTGACACGCGGCACCACCCGCTCGATGGTGAGCGAGTCACGGAGAAGAGCTTCGACGTCCGCATCTGTGAGTGGGCGCGCGCTGCCCGGGAAGTCGGCGCGCCCCACGTTGGTCCGGACGTAAACGACGCGCGTGCCGAGGATCTCGAACTGCTCCATCACGGAGCTGCGGGCTCCCGTGCCAAAGCTCACCATGGCGAGAAATGCTCCAACGCCAATCGCGAGGCCCAACATCGTCAGGAGGGTGCGCCCGGGGTTGCGCACGGCCGTACGAACCGCGCGCCCGGCGACCTCGCTACGCGTTCTCCGCATGCCCTCTCCCATCGCTGACGACCTTGCCGTCGCGCAGGCAGATCTTTCGGTGGCAGTACTCCGCCACCTCCGGATCATGCGTGACGATGATCAAAGTGAGCGCGCGAGCCTCGTGAAGCTCGAGCAGAAGCTCCATCACTTCGTTGCCCGTGCGCGTGTCGAGCGCGCCAGTTGGTTCGTCGGCAAGAAGGAGACGAGGTTCTCCCGATACCGCGCGCGCGATGGCAACGCGCTGCTTCTCGCCCCCGGAGAGCTGTGTCGGTCGATGCCCGAGCCGATGGCCGAGCCCGACGCGCTCGATGAGCTCCATGGCCCGTGCTTCCCGCTCGCGGCGGTCGACGCCGGCGTAGTAGAGCGGCAGGGTCACGTTCTCGAGTACGGTGTGATCGCTGATGAGGTGAAAGGATTGAAAGACGAAGCCGATGTAGTGGAGGCGAACCCAGGCGCGCTCTCGGGCGGTCAACGTGGACACGTCGCGCCCACCTAACGAGTAGGCCCCCCGCGTCGGACCATCCAGGCATCCGAGGATGTTCATCAACGTGGACTTCCCCGAGCCGGACGGCCCCATCAGAGCGACGATCTCCCCGGGCTTCACGTCGATGCTCACACCGTCGAGCACGGGCGAGGACATGTTGGGGAACTCTTTGACGATGCCGTCGGCTTCTACGATCGAAAAGTCGCTCATCGATGTCCCCGGAGCGATAGGGATGGCTCCTGTGTGTTGTCATCCCCTTCGAGCGCCAGCCCGATGGCAATTCGGTCGCCGACATCGATGCTCGCGGCGTCGAGCGGCCGAACCTCGGTCATCGCACCATCCGACAGGCCCACCTCCACCGGAATTTCCTCGAGCTGGGTGCCATGGATGCGCCACACCCGGCTCCGCGCGGGAGCAACGGGAGCGCCCTCCGGCGTAAACCGGAGGGTGGCTTCCCTCACGGCCAAGACATCTTCGACCTGAGCGACCCCGATGCGAAGTTGGGCCGTCATGCCAGGAAGCAAGAGATGATCGGGGTTGTCGACCGTCAGGGTGACCGTGTAGAAAATCGCCCCGTGCTCCGTCTTCGGATCGGGGCTGATGTGCTCGACCGTCGCATCGAATTCTCGACCCGGATACGTGGGCACTTCGAACTTCGCCGCGAGGCCTTCT
>Ga0209536_100003019_pt1 | contig 27257 bp, 20 predicted proteins | sample DeeMarSeWOR28_12_FD_187461 | JGI IMG/M metagenome (GOLD analysis project Ga0209536, IMG submission 187461) | Marine sediment microbial communities from White Oak River estuary, North Carolina - WOR-2-8_12 (SPAdes) (version 2) | ecosystem: Environmental > Aquatic > Marine > Intertidal zone >... | reverse complement strand
CCAAGCCGGCGATCAATCCGAGCAATGTGGATTTACCGGATCCGGACGGGCCTACAATGGCGATGGTCTCGCCCGACTGGATCATAAAATCCACTTCATGCAAAATAACCAGCGGTTTTGCATTTTGTGGATTTACACTGGCGACCTCTTTGTATAAACCTTGCACTTTTACAATGGCATTATCAACTTTACTTTCGGACATTCGTTTGATTTCCCACAGCTTTTCCTTATCTGTTGTTGTATGTTTATTTTTCAGTTTTTCCAGTGCATTTGCCACAGAAAAGGAAAATAATTTCCAGCAGCCCACTATTGTGGTGTTTGGAGACAGTTTGAGCTCTGCGTTTGGTTTAGACCAAGAACAAGGCTGGGTGCATCTGCTGCAGCAACGGTTGGCCACCCGCTATTATCAAGCCAAAGTGGTCAACACCAGCATTAGTGGTGAAACCACTCAAGGTGGGCTAAGCCGAATCGCTCAAGTATTGGACATGCACCAACCGGATATAGTGCTATTGGAATTAGGCGGTAACGACGGTTTACAAGGATTGCCTTTATCGCTGATGAAGGACAATTTAACCCGCATCATTCAAATCACCCGAAACCGAAATGTTGAAATATTGTTGCTAGGCATTCACTTGCCTCCTAACTACGGCAGGTTTTATACCCAGCAATTCCACCAAACCTACGTTGAATTGGCGGAAAAATATTCTTTGCCCTTTGTCCCCTTTTTACTGGAGGGTGTCGCGACGAATCCTGATCTAATGCAGGCGGACGGCATCCATCCCAAGGCCAAGGCACAACCGCAGATTCTGGATAACGTCTGGCCGTATTTAAAGAACATGATTCCACCACGCAAGTTGCGATGACTGTTTATTTACTGTTGGCGGTTTTTATTTATAGTTCTTTCGCTGAAACAAGTCGGTGCGGCGGCTGACCAAGCGATCGATGAATAACACTCCGTCCAAATGATCCACTTCGTGTTGCACGGCGCGCGCTTCAAAACCTTCGGTTTCATACTGATGTTGATTGCCCAATTCATCGAATGCCGTGAATTTGATTTTCTCCGCTCGGATCACATTACCCGTGTAATCGGGCACTGACATACAACCTTCCCGGCCTTTGACCATACCTTCCCATTCGGTAATTTCCGGATTGATTAGCACCATACGGCCGTGGTTTTTGATTTTGGGTTTGCTGGATAGGTCCAATATGACAATACGCTGAAATCGCCCCACTTGAGGTGCGGCAATACCAATACCGCCGGGAGACGCGCGCATGGTTTCTTCTAAATCTTGAATGAAAGCGCGCAGTTCGTCGTCGAACCGCTCAATGGGCAGCGATTCTTGCTTCAAACGGGGATCCGGTATGGTGAGAATTTCCAATATTGCCACAATGAGTACCTATTACCGAACGATGGTTATCCCACCATGGTTTCTATGGATTCCAGGCTGACTTTGATGTCAGGATCAATTTTGCGCAGCGCTTGCTGTAATTCATTTATGCCGCGCGCGGCATGCCCCTCAATCTGCATGATATAAACCGGTTTGTCGCCGGTACCGGCGACATCGGATTCCAAATCGAAAATGTCTAACCCGGCATCCGCCAGGGCATTGGTGACTTCAGCCACTATGCCGGCCCGGTCCGCACCGTACACTCTGACTCTTACATCAGGAATGCGATGATCGTGTAACTGGCCTTCGATAGGATCGATGTGACATTTCAAACTCATTGCGGCAGCGACCGGCGCAATCGCCTGATCCAGTTGCTCGGTACTGCCGTCGAATTGCACCATTAACATGATGCTGAAATTACCGCCCAAGCGCATCATAGAGGCTTCGCCAAAATTGCAACCGGCTTTGACTAACGCCGAGCTGGTTTTGGCAACAATACCGGGACGGTCTTTGCCGACTAAAGTGAGCATATACCATTGCTTTTGAGTAGATTGCGTATTCATATTCGCCTCTGACTTTATTACTGGTCTAACCTGCCAGCCAAATGAGGGCCGCCATGCGCCCGGTGATTTTATCACGCCGGAAAGAATAAAAACGTTCCGGCTCGCCATAAGTACAAAAACCGCCACCACTGACTTCGGTGATCCCCATACTTTGCAGGCGGATACGAGCCAACGCATAAATATCCGCCAACCAATGCCGCTGGGAGGTCTGCCGAAACGCCTGGCGCGCCTCGCGGTGTTGATCCACGAACGCGGTTACCACCTCAGGGCCCACTTCGAAAGTCTCCGGGCCTATGGCCGGCCCCAGCCACGCCAGCACCGTATCCGGTGCCACAGCCATGGCGGTGACGGTGTTTTCAATCACACCGGCAGCCAAGCCACGCCAACCTGCGTGCGCCGCGGCCACTACAGTTCCTTGCTTATCGCACAATAAAACCGGTAGACAATCCGCCGTCATCACCGCGCAAACTTGTCCGGCTTCGCGGCTGAAACTGCCATCGGCGTGCGGGGGTATCGAGCCATTGTAAGGCAGTTGCACAATTTCGGTACCATGGACTTGGTTGAGCCACATTGGTGCCGCGGGCAAATTGAGCGCTTCAACGAGCAAGGTACGGTTCTGCGCCACACATTGGGCATCATCGAGCACATGATCACCAAGATTCAAACTTTGGTACGGCCCATGGCTGACACCGCCGGATCGGGTGGTCATGCAAGCCCGGACATTGGCCGGGGCGGGCCAATCCGGCACAATCCATTGATCAGTTTTCACGGGCGTCCTCCCGAGCCGCAGCCACCAGTTGCTCCATATCAGACGGCAAGGGCGCTTCCCATGCCATGAATTCTTGAGTACTCGGGTGTAAAAATCCCAATCGGCAGGCATGCAGGGCCTGACGCTTGAACGTCCGTAGAACTTCCGCAAACGGCTCACTGCAGCCGGCAGGAATGCGCAACCTGCCACCATACAAGGGATCCCCTACTAACGGATAATGAATGTACGCCATGTGCACCCGTATTTGATGAGTGCGACCGGTTTCCAAATTGAGTTTGACCAGAGTGTGAGCACGGAAACGTTCCAATACCCGGTAGTGGGTCACGGCTTCTTTACCATTGTGGACCACCGCCATTTTTGTGCGTTGGCTGGGATGACGGCCAATCGGTTCATTCACCGTACCGCCGGCGGTCATCACACTGACAACCATAGCCTGGTATTCACGCTCAAACTCCCGCGCTTGCAGTTGTTCCACCAGTGACTTTTGCGCTATTAAGTTACGCGCCACTACCAACAAGCCGGTGGTGTCTTTATCCAGACGATGCACTACCCCCGCCCGAGGCACCGATTCCAATTCCGGAAAACGATGCAATAGCGCATTACCCAACGTGCCATCGACATTACCGGCGCCGGGATGCACCACTAAATCCGCCGGTTTATTAATGACAATGACAAATTCATCCTCATATACAATGTGCAGCGGAATTTCTTGGGCTTGCCACCGAGTTTCTTCCGTCAGTTGCACCGTTAATTCCACGATCTCGCCACCAAATACCGTATCTTTAGCGCGAAGTTTTTGCTGGTTGACTGTCACCTGACCGTCCTTAATCCATTTCTGCAGCCGGGAACGGGAATACTCGGGAAACAATCGCACCAATACCAGGTCCAACCGTTCACCAGCCAGTGACGCGGGGATGGTTGCTGTCACATGTTGTGGTTTTAATTCGATAATCGTAGCCTCATGTTGTGTCTTGTTGCTGGCGCTAAGAGGGTTATAATGATCAACTTTAGGTCAGTGTCATTGTTAAAAAAATCAATCATGAAATCGACAAATTTTGCAAAAAAACTACGTAAGTCTCTGATATTCCTATTACACAATCAAAGATTGCAAGGCATGCTGCTCTTGGCCCTATCCGGCGGGCTTTTCCTGAGCGGTTGCTCGGGCACCGGTAAAGCCGATCCCACCGCCGAGTGGACCGCCCAGCAATTTTATAAGAATGCCAAAAAAGAATTAAAATCCGGTGATTACGAACTCGCCATTGAATATTTTGAGACACTGGAATCGCGGTTTCCCTTCGGAACTTACGCAGAACAAGCGCAACTGGAAACCGGTTACGCGTATTTCAAATACGATGAATACGATTCTGCCATTGCCGCGGCGGACCGCTTCATCAAATTGCATCCTACCCATCCAAACGTGGATTACGCCTATTATTTACGCGGACTCGCCAGCTTTCACAAGAAAGACGCCCCAATGGATGCCATCGCCCCACAAGATCCCGCTTTACGTGATCCCAGCAGCGCCCGGGAATCATTCAACTATTTTGCGGAACTGGTAAAACGGTTTCCCAATAGCCGCTACACACCGGATGCCATCAAGCGCATGAAATATCAACGCAATACGCTCGCCGAACACGAAATCCATGTCGCCAACTACTATATGAGACGTGGAGCCTATGTCGCGGTGGTAAACCGGGCCAAATACGTAGTGGAAAACTACCCTCAAACACCCTCCGTGGCTAGGGCGTTGGAATTGCTTTCCCTGGCTTATGACAAACTGGACATGCACGATTTGGCTGCCGACGCAAAACGGGTGTTACTACTTAATTATCCTGACTTTCAAAAAGTTAAATCCGAGGAAACTGCAGAGAACAATCTATAGCGCGTCCAAATCGGTTTCGCCGGTTCGTATGCGGACAGTGCGCTCGACGCTGGTGACAAATATCTTGCCATCGCCGATTTTACCGGTGCGGGCCGCTTCGGTAATCACTTCGATACAACGATCCACACTGTCATCACCCACTACGATTTCCACTTTCACTTTTGGTAGGAAGTCCACCACATATTCCGCACCACGATATAACTCAGTATGGCCTTTCTGACGGCCAAAACCTTTTACTTCTATGGCAGTCATGCCGGTGATGCCGATTTCGGATAATGCTTCACGCACATCATCCAGTTTAAACGGTTTGATAATCGCTTCGATTTTTTTCATGCTCTGTTCCCCTTTTGGTTTTTGTCGTATTCGGGCTGCTTATTATCTTGGTTTCGGTGGTGTTTGTCAGCCTGGAAATCTTTACCTGCGAAAATAATTTAGCAAGTTATTGGCTCAAACAGCTAGTTGCTGTAGGCATTGGTGATCGGATAACGTCGGTCGCGGCTGAAAGCCCGCCGGGTGATGCGCACGCCAGGCGCCGCTTGCCGGCGCTTGTACTCATTGCGATCCACCATATTGATCACGCGATGTACTGTCACGATGTCATAACCTTTAGCGGCAATTTCATCAGCAGACAAATCTGCCTCGACATACAGTTGTAATATACCGTCCAATTCACCGTAGTCCGGCAAGCTATCGGCATCTTTTTGATCCGGCGCCAGCTCCGCCGAAGGTGCGCGGTGTATCACCGATTGGGGAATTACGGTTGATATTCCGTTACGGTATTCCGCCAATTTGTACACCATGGTTTTAGGCACATCTTTTAAAGCGTTAAAGCCTCCGGCCATATCGCCGTACAACGTGGCGTAACCTACTGCCATTTCGCTTTTATTGCCAGTAGTTAATACCATTTTGTGTTTCTTATTGGAGATGGCCATTAAAATGATACCTCGGCAACGGGCTTGAATATTTTCTTCGGTCACATCGGGTTCGGTACCTGCAAACTCCTCCGCTAACGTCTTTAGTGCGGCCTCAAACATGGTTTCAATGGGAATAACGTGATATTCCACACCCAGAGTTTGCGCTTCTTTTTTGGCATCCTCGACGCTTTGACTGGAAGTATAACGTGACGGCATCATGACCGCTTCCACCCGTCCGGCCCCTATAGCGTCCACCGCGATGGCCAGCGTCACCGCCGAATCGATACCACCGGATAAGCCTAAAATAATGCCGGGAAATTTATTTTTTTCAATATAATCGCGCACGCCCATCACAATCGCTTTGTATACAGCCTCAATATCGCTTAGCGGTTTCACAGCGTTGTTGGGGACCGGTTCCACCGTGCCGGTATTAGCTTCAAATTCCGCAAGGAAGATACCTTCTTCACAAAACGGCGCGCGATAAGCCACCAAGCCGTCAGCCCCCATAACAAAAGACGCGCCGTCGAAGACCAGTTCATCCTGCCCCCCTACTAAATTTACATACACGATGGGGATTTTGTTTTCATCAGCCCTGTCCAACAACGCTTTGTTACGATCGTGGGGTTTATAGACATCAAACGGTGATGCGTTGAGATTTAAGATTAATTGCGCCCCGGCTTGTTTTGCTAAAGCAATCGGCCCGGGAAACCATACATCTTCGCAGATGGTAATGCCGACGCTCACACCGGCGATATCCACCACAACAGGTTCACTTCCAGAAGTAAAATATCGTTTTTCATCAAACACACCGTAGTTAGGCAAGATGTGTTTGCGATAAATAGCCAATATTGCTCCATCACGCATCAAGCAGGCGGAGTTATATAAGCCCTCTTCACAAGACTCTGGAAAACCAAACAATATGTCTATGCCGACCACATTTTGCCGGATTACATCCAACGCTTTTAGCACTTGGCGTCGAAAGCCCGGTCGCAATAATAAATCTTCCGGCGGGTATCCAGTTAACGCCAACTCCGGAAACACGATGCAATCGGCCCCTAAGTGAAACCGTGCGTGCTTCGCCGCATCAATGATTTTATTGGCATTACCGGTAATATCGCCAACCATCATATTGAGTTGCGCCATGGCGACTTTCAATCGGTTAGCCATCGGTGTGTGCTCGCATGAATTTCCAAACAGGTATTCAAACTAAAAACTTATGATATGCCTTAAATCTTGACGATCTTCGTGGCAAAAAATTTCACTCATTCGTCTAACCGCTAAAAAACTCAATCATACGCGCACCCATTTCCGCCGGCGAGCGCGCCACCGCCACTCCAGCGGCATCCAAGGCAGCGAATTTATGATGCGCCGTGCCTGAGCCGCCACTGATAATCGCCCCTGCATGTCCCATTCGTTTGCCCGGCGGTGCCGTCACCCCAGCGATATAACCTACCACCGGTTTGCGCACGGATTTTTTAATGTACTCAGCAGCCTCTTCCTCTGCCGTGCCACCGATTTCACCCACCATAATAATGCCTTTGGTTTGACGATCGTTTTCAAACATTTCCAAACAATCGATAAACGTCGTGCCTTGAATAGGATCACCTCCTATGCCCACGCACGTACTCTGGCCTAAGCCATTTTGTGTAGTCTGATACACCGCTTCGTAGGTCAACGTACCTGAACGGGACACGATACCGATGGAGCCCGGCAAATGGATCGAACCAGGCATGATACCGATTTTACACACTCCCGGGGTGATCACTCCCGGACAGTTAGGGCCAATTAAGCGGCAATCCGAGCCTTTTAGCGCTGCTTTAACGCGCACCATATCCAGCACCGGAATGCCCTCGGTAATGCATACAATCACCTGGATACCCGCCTCGGCGGCCTCCAAAATACTGTCAGCGGCGAAAGCAGCTGGAACAAAAATCATGCTTGCGTTAGCTTGGGTTTCCTCCACCGCGTCTTTTACGGTGTTGAATACCGGCAGGTCCAAATGGGTTTGCCCACCTTTCCCAGGGGTCACACCGCCCACAAAATTAGTCCCGTAAGCAATAGCTTGCTGGGAGTGAAACGTGCCTTGTTTACCGGTAAACCCTTGGCAGATGACCCGAGTGTTTTTGTCAATCAATATGGCCATTTGCCGCTCCTCTTATTCTGCATCGGCTGCATCTTTAGCCGCCTTCACAACTTTGATGGCCGCATCGGTCAAGTCTTCCGCGGTAGTGACCGATAAACCACTGGCTTGCAGTAACTGCAGGCCTTGCTCCACATTCGTCCCTTGCAGTCGAACCACCACCGGGATGCTTAATGACACTTCGCGCATGGCTTGAATAATGCCTTCCGCAATTAAATCGCAACGCACGATGCCGCCGAATATATTTACTAATATAGCTTTGACACTGGCGTCCGAAACCACCAGTTTGAACGCCTCCCCAACCCGATCGGCGGTAATGCCACCACCCACGTCCAGAAAGTTAGCGGGTTCCCCACCATGCAGTTTAATGATATCCATGGTCGCCATAGCCAATCCCGCACCATTGACCATGCAGCCGATGTCACCGTTTAAGGTCACGTAGTTGAGGTTGAGTTGGTGCGCATGGTGCTCGCGTTCATCTTCCTGGCTGGCATCACGCCATTGCGCCAAAGCTTGCTGTCGGTACAAAGCATTGTCGTCAATATTGATTTTTGCGTCCAACGCCAGAAACTCACCATCAGCGTTAATAACCAGTGGATTGATTTCGATAAGACTTAGGTCTTTATCAACGAATAACCGGTACAAACTCATCATAACTTTAGTGAGATTATTGATCGAAGCCTGCGATAATTGCATAGCGAAGCCAATTTGCCGGCATTGATACGGCATTAATCCCACCACGGGATCCACGGCCACAGTGAAGATTTTTTCCGGTTGGGTTTTAGCCACTTCCTCAATGTCCATGCCGCCCGCCGGTGAGGCCATAATTACTACTTTATTACTGCCGCGGTCGATCAATGCGCCTAAATACAATTCTTGTTCGAAAGGACTCAGGGCTTCGATCAATAAAGAATGAATTGGTAGACCCTTCTCACCGGTTTGTTGTGTGACCAAGTTGGCGCCAATCAATTGTTGTACAACAGACTCCAATTGCTCAAAGCCATGGACGCGTTTGACACCGCCCGCTTTGCCGCGGCCGCCGCTGTGCACTTGCGCTTTTACTACCCAACCGTCTCCCCCCAAAACCGAGGCCGCCTCACGGGCTTGCTCTACATTGCTGACCAGTTGACTTTCGGGCACGGCAATCCCGTACTGTTTAAACAGATTCTTGGCCTGATATTCGTGGAGATTCATAGGCTCCCTTTACATTGGTTGTTGCACCGATTTTATTGGCTTCGAGATAAGTCATATCGAATTATTCATTTTGATTCGGCATAAAATACACCAGCACACCGCGACAAAACAGGGAAATTTAAACTAAACACCCTGTCTGATCAATTATTTCAATTTTTTTACGGCGTAATGCTTTTGCGGTTCAGATCGCATCCGCCGGTAGGATTGGCGACATGTTAGGCTTATAATGGAGTTTTTAGCAATTATTGAAGTCGATAATAGAGTGATGAAAGGCAAATACCTCTCTTGTTGGATTGTGCTTGGTTTACTCACAGCCACACCGGTGTGGGCGGACAAAGAGCTCTTCAAAGACGCTTTAGACGCCGCCAGACAGCGCGACTATGACTATGCTCTGGAAAGCTGGGAGGCACTGGCAAAAAAAGGCCACGCCGACTCTCAGTACCGGCTCGGTGTCATGTATCGCCTGGGCACCGGGGTGGAAAAAGACCTGGAAAAAGCTTTTCAGTGGTTCCAGCGGGCCGCCCAGCAAGGCCATGCACAAGCCCAATACAATTTAGGCATGATGTATTTAAAAGGCTGGGGGGTGGAGCGCAATCTGGAAGAAGCTGAAAACTGGTTTACTCAAGCCGCCGCTCAAGATGTGGAATTGGCGAAAAAACGCCTAACTAACCGGCTGGGCGACTCCATATCGACGATTGCACCAGATGCCATTAGTCAGAAAAAAGACAAAGAACCGGTTGATATCAATGACTTGCTGCGCTGGGCGGCCAGCGAAGGCCGCACAGCGGGCGTGCGTGAACTGACGAAACTGGGTGCGGACGTAAACGCTTTGGACCAGCATAACCGCAGCGGAATAATGGAAGCGGCATATTTCGGCCATTGCGACACGGTACAAGCTCTGCTCGATATGGATGCTATTGTCGATATAAGCGACAAAGCGGGTTCTTTTGCACTGCTGGACACTGTCACTCAAGGCCATGTGGAATGCGCCAAAATCCTCTTGAGAGGTGGTGCCAAACCGAATAAAACCAATCCCTTGAAACAAACACCTCTAATCGTCGCGGTAATAGAAAATCAACCTGAAATGATCGCCATTTTAGTGGACAACGGCGCCAAAGTAGATTTTCGTGACAAACTTGGCCGCACCGCTTTGCACTACGGCGCCATGTACAATAATTTGGAAGCCATTGGTTTTCTGACCAAATACCGGGCCTCGCTCAATATATTGGACAAAGCCGGCGTGACTCCATTGTTTATAGCCGTGGAAAAACAACACCTGGAGGCAATACGCGTGCTGACTAAAGGGGATGTCATCACCAACATTACCAATCAACAAGGTGATACCGTACTGACTTATGCAGTGAAAAACGGCTATTTCACCACAGCTACTGCGCTACTTAAATCAGGTGTGGATCCAAATGTTCTCAACAAACGCGGATTTAGCGCGTTAATGATTGCCGCGGATATGGGTGATTCTGCGATGGTCGAATCCCTTATGCAATGGAACGCCAATCCAAACTTAAAAAATCCGTTGGGTGATACGGCGCTGCATTTAGCGGTGAGAAACAAACAAGACCGTATTGCCAAATTTTTAGCCAACAACGGCGCCGCCGTCAATGAACAAAATGATGAGGGTTGGACACCGCTCATGCATGCCGCAGAGAAAAAAGACTTGTCTACTTTGTTGGTATTACTACAAAACGGCGCTAATGCTAATGTCCGTAACCAGCAAGGTTGGACTGCGATTATGGTAGCGGTAAACGCCGGGGATGCTAAAATCGTCGAAACATTGGTGGATAACGGCGCCGATATCAATGTGGTGTCTCATAACCGGCAAACCCCGCTGTATCTCGCCGACGCTAATGGTTTTAGTGCCATCAGCCGGTTTCTAGTAACTTCAGGCGCCAAAAAGCTGCCTTTCAGGATCCCCAAAGGGGAAATGGAGAAAAAGCCATAGCAATACTTTTAAGCGATTACCTATGCTGCATACGTGGCATAAATTGCTTAGAAAGTATAGTGGTAGCCTACACGAAAGAAATAACCGGTTTGGTCTTCCGGCGCGTTTTCCACCTTTTCATAGAAAAAGCCGTCAAAACCCAATTCGAATTCAAACACCCAGGACTTCTTCCAGCGCCTATCCACTTTAATCGACGGTGAGATTTGCGTGCGGTCGGCCTGTACCACATTGGTTCCACCGCGACTGTTACGGTAACCCAGATTAATTCTTGGCCTGGGATTCCAGTTAAACCAAGGCGACAGGCGGCCGTTGTAAAACAACACATAGTCGTCAAAAGTATCGGAAAACTTATTAAATCGGAAACCGACGATGTGCAAATCTTGCGGCGCAAACACATCATTGAGAATAAATTGGGTGGTTAAGTTGTAACTGGTGGTGCCCTCGTATTCAGCGTGATTGGGAAGTTTATTGACGCTGTCGGTAACCTCCAGGTATTTATCTTGCTCCTCTTCAGTAAACTCAAAGCTTTCATATGGCGCCGTTTTATAAATAGACAGATCGGTATTCAGTTGTTTTTGTTTACTGATTTGATAAGTGTTACCCACGGTAATGGAGGTACTTTCACTGGTGCGGTTGATGGCCAGTTCCTTAGCGCGCTCTTCGGAAAAAATTTGCGCAAACTCATCGTATCTGAGCGCCCGGTTAATGGGATTGGGTCCAAAGCCTTGCTCACTAACCTGCAAACCGAACAACGCGTTGGTTAACATAACCAACTTGCGAAAATCATATGAAAAATTCAGGCGCGATTTTGCATTTAACTGCCAACCCCAACGTAGATTAAGCAAGTTTAGTTCATTGAAAAAAACATCAAAATCCAGATTGCCGGAAAAACTATGTATTTTGGCGGTATAGCGGAAATCCCCACCCAAGGCCTGCCTGTCGGTATCGCCCTCCACGTTCTGCGACACAACAAAAACGTTTCCCGTGAGTTTGGCTTTGCGTTTACCCAATTCCGTTCTGATGGCACCAAACTGTTTACTATAATCGACGTCATAATAAGATACGTTTTGCCCAACCAGTAGGTGAGGTTTGATGCCATCGACCACGGTATAACCCAGATCCAGACCGTCGTAGCGTTCATACACACCGCTGCTGCGGGCCCGCTGCCGCCCCAATACGCCAGTCAATCCCAATTTGATCTCGTCCCAGTCGATATACATATCGGAGATCCGCCCTTGGGTATAATAACTGTTCTGGAAATCGTAGTTATGGCTGCCAATAAACACGGTTTGTACGATGCGATCATTCGCTCGGTAACGGCCGCGTAAGCTGGCGTGCGTGCTGGCTCTTTCAGAGGTTACCACGGTACCTAGAATCGTAGGTTCTTCTTCGTTGGGATCATCCACATTTTGTTCAAGAAGGCGCAAGCTATAGTCTTGTGACCAACGGCCGAAGAGTTTGTACTCTTCCACTTTGCGCGCCCGCTTGGGTACCCGCAACTTTTCCCTCCTTTCCACCGCGCCGATATTCTCCAATGCCGTCAACCGTTGTTGCACGCGCACTGGGCCTGCGCCCTCTTTATATAATTCTAAATACTTTTTGTATTCGAATTTAGCGCGGGGAATCTGGCCGCTGCGCTCCAGTGCCAAACCCAATAATTCCCTGGCGTCTTGTTCGTGAGGATTGCCTGAAACGGCGATGATTTTGCGTAACAACCGGATTGCGCTTTCGTTATCACCAAAAGTCAGCGCTTGACGCGCTTTGGCCATGAGTTGCCCTAAATCGGCATCTGGTGCTTCAGGCTGTGTCGGTGCTGCAGGTTGCGGTTTTTCACCTTCTACAAGCTCCACATCTGGTGTTTTTACTTCTTTCTTGGGTTCTCCGAAAACCGTAATAGACAACTGAGTTGGACTGGTTTGGGCTTCTACTCTAAAACGTAACGGTTTAACAAATCGAAATGTTAAGTAGGGTCCGCCTGGAACGCCCTCTTCATAGGTAACATAGATTAATAAGGGCTCGGTTCCGGCGGGTGTTTTTAACTCGCTGCCTTGGCGAACTTCTTTATGAATTTCGCGGCTGCGGTCGGTGGTAAGCTTCAATTGGATTTGGATGATCTCCCCGAAGGATTGTGGAAAGTGTTTCACGTATTCCAGCGGTGTTCCCAGATCAATATTGATCTTGGTGTCTTCTTCCCGGGCGCTTATGTTTATTTCTTTTAATATCACTTCTGCGGCGGTAACCGAAGTGCCATACAACATGAAAAGCACAAACAGCAAAGTACGCAGCCATTCAGTGCGCAGAAACCGAACACTAATAAAACACCGTTTACCGTGGACCCCACAGTCGCGGTAATGACACAAAACCTTGCTTAACATGTGTTTTTTGTTATAGACCTCTCACTACTCAACGCCTTTCCAATAATTAGCCTTTGAATCCTTTTTCTTCATTCTGATTTGATTCATAGTGCCCACGCTTAAGCGGCTGGAATGGATTGAGATTATCACAAAGACTGATAACTTATCTTTTTAATCAGATATATCATATTGTTTTGTAATTTATCAACATGGCTTTTAAACCATCGCCTTCATCGACTTGATAGGAGACTGGCTGGGAAAACTTAATGATGAGAAAAGGTCCCCCCGGTACGTTACCCTCGTAACGAATATCCTTTATATGGTTGTCTTTCGCTTCGGCTGTCTGCAACAAAGTGTCGATAAGCGAATAATTTTCCGAAAAGTCATGGAATGATATGGCTCGCAACTTTATCTGGAGAATATCGCCATCCTTCTCGGGAAAGTGACCTATGTATCTTACCGGACTGGCGAAATCCACTTGCAAGTTACGCAATTCCTTATCTTTGGTTAATACAACTTCTGCCACCAAGGATTCGGGTTTCTCACCGAAAAAAGTAATATAAATAAATCCCGCTGTGATCAATGCCATGATCAACAAAATATTTTTAAACGTCACGGCCTATGCTCCAAATATCCATAACCAATAAAACCTGTAGCGTATATAATAAATAGTTTATAACGATCATACTAAGTTTAGTTACAAAGTTTTTCACTGTCCCAATCGCCGCTGTGGTGACAGGATTGGCAAGGCTGTGCCGTTTGGCAGTGACGCTGCGCTTTACCATCCGCGAACGCGCCGTTATGGCAAACCTGACAGTCTATAGCGCTCAATTTTCCATGATCCGGGTGTACCTCGCTGAATCCGCGCACCGTATGACAATCCATGCATTGTTTAATCATGGGAGGATGATTATGGGGCATTACATGGCATTGGGTACAACTGCCCAAGACGTCATCATGATTGACCAAAATATTGCTTTGCCAACTGGCGTAGTCAAGATGGCAGCTGCCGCAATTCGTGCTGGTGTGCGCATGGCTGCCGGGTAAATCCGCCCGATGGCAATCGTCACATCGCCCTAACAAATGGCCGTGTTGCACATGGGCAACGGGTTTCCACTGCGGGCTTGAATGGCAACTTTCACACACGACCGTGGATCGCGGATGCACCATAGGCATACTGTGGCACGTGTTGCAGGAGCCAAAAATATGCTCATGATTCGGCCTGCCCGCTATCCCCCAATTGTCGGTGTCATGGCATGCTTCACACACCGCACTAGTGTTGCCATGATTGTTGTTGAATCGATGGCAGTTTGAACACGTTCCGCGCACTTGATCGTGCTGTAAAACCGCCGGTAACCATGCACTGGTGGACTGGTGGCAAATTTCGCATTGATCGGTGCTAACGATGTGGGTGGCGTGTTTTCCGATCGCTTTGATGCCGTCATGACACTCTCTGCATTGGGCTTGCAGTTGCGTATGATCCAATTGCTTTAAAGGCGACCACTGGGCCGTGTTGTGACACGCATCGCATAGATTGCTGCTAAGCACATGACCTGGATGTTTGCCCTTCAATGAGCGACCGTTATGGCACATTAAACAAGCTCCCTCCACAAAACTATGATCCATCATAAAATTCTCGATAAATCCTGTGGTGGTATGGCATATATCGCAAGGCCCGGTTACTTGCACATGGCCCGCTGGCATACCGGAAGCACTTTGATTGTCATGGCAATAGTCACAGCGGGAGGGCAATTTTTCATAAAAACCGCTGGTATGACACTGTTTGCAATCCAGTAAATCATGGTCTCCGGTTAGAGGAAAACCCGTAGACAAGTGATCAAATGCTTCGATGGCATTGGTCTCAGGTGCGATAAAGTCTTCCAAAATAATGTCCGATTGCGCGTGAACCGAAGCGCAAATTACCATTAAACCTGCAAACCATAGTACGCCCTTTTTTTTAATTGTTGTTGTAAACGCCAAAGGCCGATATTCCAGTACTTTTGCCATTATAGGGAGTCATCAGGACTGTTCAGACGCTGTTGATACCGTTGTTGGTATCGATGTTGATACCGCCCCTTTCCGCTCTGTTGTGTCAGTCGCCCTATTCTACTGGAATATGGTCATAAATGCCTAGTTCTGGATAAGATTCTTCCTCGTTAAAAATTTCAGGGTTATTATGGTCTTACGCGGTGTTCGGAGCCTCAACAACCGCTGACATTCTGCTCCCAATCGTTAAAACTGCCATGGCACACATCACATTCGGCCGCCGTGGGACAATGGTCCCTGGGTTTACCCCTGGCCACTCCACCATCATGGCAACTGGAGCAACTTCTGGCGGGAATATTGGCATGTAATACTGAGCTGTCTGCGAGACTGCTCCAACGGTCGACACTGTGACAGGCCTGGCAATTGTCGTTAGTAATCGGGTGGTTATTGGACTTGCTATGGCAATCTGCACACCCGCCGTTGACTTGACCATGATCCACGGTAAACACATCCTGCCAATTGCTACCGGGTGTGTGGCAGGCGCCACACACATTGGAAGTATTAGCATGATTGGCCGATTTATCGTTGACATGGCAGTTTTCACAATTGCCGTTGACTTGATCATGATCTACCGTAAATACGGCGTTCCACTGTCCTCCCGCACTGTGACAAGCCTCGCATACATTGGAAGTATCAGGATGATTGGTTGATTTGTCGCCGCTATGACAGGACTCGCAGGTACCATTGACCTGCGCGTGATCCACTCTATCCAAGGGGATCCACGCTGTATAGTTATGGCACGTTTCACATTGGTTGGAAGAATTGATGTGATTAGCGGATTTACCGGTCGCCGTCGTGCCATTGTGGCAATTGAAACAGGCTTGCCCCAGTACGGTGGTGTGATCAAACTGTGAATTCCAGTCGTTGGTATTGTGGCAAGAATCACAAGCTTCATTGGTGGGCAAATGGTTAGGCCCTTTCCCTATGGCGATGATATTGTTATGGCAATCGGCACACTGACCAATCACTTGGGCGTGATCCACGTTGTTAACTTGCCATGAGCCGCCTGCCGTATGACACGCTTCGCAAACATCGGTGGCATTAATATGATCGGGTGATTTGCCTGTCGCGTTAGTGCCGTTATGACACTGCACACAAGGCTGTCCGATAACACCACTGTGATCAAATTGCGAGGTCCAATTGGTGGTGTTATGGCAGATATCGCAAGGATCGGTCGTGGGTAAGTGATTCGGTCCTTGACCAATGGTGATGACATTGTTGTGGCAGTCAGCACAAGCGCCTACCACCTGGGTATGATCGACTTGATCAACTTGTTCCCAACCTTCATAGCGATGACACAACTCACAACTATTGCTGGTGTTGATATGATCGATTGGTTTACCGGTGGCATCGATACCGTTATGACAGCCGTAACATGGTTGGCCCAGCACGCTACTGTGATCGAATTGAGACTCCCAGCTCAAGGTATTATGGCATACGTCACAGGCCTGATTGGTATTGATATGATTCGGCCCTTTGCCTATGGCATCCACGTTGTTATGGCAACTTTCGCAGCTTCCGATCACCTCATCATGATTAACATCTATTGCCGGTTGCCACGAAACCACGCTATGGCAAGCGGCACAGCGATCGCTGGTGTTGAGGTGAGCGGTTGGTTTGCCTAGTGCCGTGACGTTGTTGTGGCACTCCTCGCAGGATCCCAATACTTGGTCGTGGTCGACGGTAACAACCGGAATCCAGTCGTTGTAGTTATGGCAGGCTTCGCATAGATCGCTGGTGTTTACGTGATCTGGAGTTTTGCCCGTGGCGTCAACACCGTTGTGGCAGGTAAAACACGTCCTGCCGTTTATATAGGAGTGATCGAATGCGCGGGCGTTCCAATTGAAGGTATCGTGACAGGTATCGCACTCCATGGTGGTTTCAATGTGGTTTGGCCCCTTACCGATGGCAATAACATTATTGTGGCAGGTAGAACACTCACCAATGACTTCATCGTGATCCACACGAATGACTGGCACCCAGGCATTGGGCGTATGACAGGCCTCGCACAGATTGCTGCTATTAATATGGTCAATCGACTTGCCTTGCGCGGTCAATCCATCGTGACAGCCAAAACACTGGTTGGTAACGGTGGAATGATCCATCACGGCGGAAGTCACAAAACCGTTAGTGGTATGGCAAACATCACAAGGTAAGTTGTTAGTGGGTATGTGTGTAGGCGTGATACCCGGCGCGATAGTATTGTCATGACAGGATTCACATAGCGTCGATAACGACTCAAATATACCGCCGATATGACAGGATTCACATTGCACGTGTTGATGATCACCGGTTAAATCGAAGCCGGTGGTCATATGATCGAAGGCCGCGCGATTCAGCTGATCGTTAAAAAGTTCGTTGATATTGGCTCCATGGACGGTTGAGATCATGGATAGCGTGACGATGACAGCCTGAACCAGCTGTTTCGCCAGTTGTGCCCACAGCATACTGTCCTTACCACCCATATTACCGCCCCTTTGTCACCAACATCCCATCCCATCCCATCTCATCCAGCAAAGCGCACCGCGGCGGTCATGACAAGGCCGCTGCCTAAGTGGAATTTCATCTCAATCAAGAAGTTAGAAACCGATGAGTTCCCAGCAAAGAACGCACAACGTCAGAGTTCGGGAAAAGATTCCAGAAATGCACAAATGCGCTACATCTTACGGAGGTGAACAGCGCGGGAGGTTATTTTATTTCAATATCTTTAAAAGATTTTGTGATATGACATTTTTCACATTGTTTGCCCAATTGACCATTGTGATTATCATCTTTTTCATGACAACCGAAACAATTGGTCGGCAACTCAATCTCGTCTTCAACGGGGTCTTTATGGCAGGCGTGGCAATCCAAACCGTCATGGGCGCCATCCAAGGGATAATCTGTTTGGTCATCATGATCGAATCTCCACACCAACCAATCCAATGGACCATGACACAACTCACACTGCTTGGTGAGTTTGCGTTCGTGCACGTCATCTTTCTCATGGCAGGCATCGCACATGATTTCCTCGTCTTTGTATTTACCCGAAGCGTGACAGTCTTCGCATGTCAACAAAGGATGGGAGCCTAGCAAAGGAAATTTGGTAATATCATGATCGAAAATCACTTTTTTGATCCAGCTTTTCTCGTCATGACATTGCGCACAGTTGTCACCTTCCTGACCATCGTGTACGTCATCAAGTTTGTGGCAACCATCGCATTTAACCGGCGTTTTTTCGTTAAATACATGGCCTTTATGACAGGCATTGCACTGCAATTCTTTGTGTTCGCCCTTCAGCTTAAACGTGGTATCCACATCATGATCGAACTTGAGCTTTTTCCATTCTTTTTCGGTATGACAGTCGCCGCATTTTTTACCATATAAGTCGTTATGCGTATCATGGTCTTCATGACAACCAAAGCAATGATTGGGCGTTTCGTCCTCAAAGACATTACCCTCGTGACAGCTCTTGCAAAGCAAACGTTTGTGCGCGTCCTTGATTTCATAATCGGTATCGTCGTTATGATCGAACTCTATTCTTGACCAGCGTTCATCATTATGGCACTCGTGACATTTAATGCCGTGATCACCATCGTGTACATCGCTTAGGTAGTGGCAAAAATAACAGTTTTTAGGAGTGTCTTTATAACGTTCATTGACATGGCAATATTGGCACCCGACGTTTTGGTGATTATTTCTTAATGGAAAATCGGTCTTAGCATGATTGAAATAGGAAGGCATCCACGCCGATTCTATATGGCAGTTTTCACATTTCCTCCCCATGCTTTCCTTGTGCGGATCATCTTTTTCGTGACAATCTATGCAATCGTGTTTCGGCAGTCGGTAAAAACGTTCTTTTTTGTGACAACTCTTGCAAGGAATCGAAACATGGTTGCCTCTTAGTTTGAAATTGGTACGATCATGATCGAAAGTCTCTTCATCCAACTGCACGATATCCATATCTCGCCCCTTGTGATCCGTGTGGCAGGAATGACATTCGCGTTCCGCGATATCGTGAATGTGCCCATGAAACCCGGATTTCTTTTTGATGTCTTGGTCAATTTCTTCGTGGCACTCACGGCATAGCATTTTTTGTTGGGTTTTATCAAAAGGTTCGTGGCATTTTTCACATTTCTTTTCGAAACGCTCGTGTCCCTTAATCAAATCACCAGGCTTGACCAAACCCTCCATTCTCTGGACGGGATCTTGTGCATTTGAATCGGAGATGGATAAAACGAACGAAAAGAGAACTGCGCAGAAAATTAGAGCGACAGTCCTCGAAAAAAACATTGGCATAATTGATGAGCAGTTCTAATACATATGTACGGCTAACACGTGAGCGCATCCCGTAATGAACAAAATATACAGTAATGGAATATGCAAAATGCGCCAGCGAACTAGAATCCGTTCGTACACGTGCACATGAGCGATTTGCACCACCGCATTGATGTGTTCACGCAATAGCCGCTTTTCTTCGTCTAACAAGTTTTTATAGACTTGCATGGTCCAAGCTTGGTCTTGCGCGTGAATTTTCAACATCTTGGACATGTCTTCTGAAGCGGTTACATAACAAGTGGCGGACGCGGCACGTATCGCTAAAAACCGCAAAGGTAGCTTTATAAATGATTTTGGCCCGGCTAAGCACGCCAATGCGAATGTCGACAACCGTCGTTCTATACTCTCGACGAAGTCCGAATCGTATTTGCGGATGGATTCGATCAAAGTGCTTTCAGTTTCTTTGATGCTATCGATTTTGCTATGTAATCCGTAACCGATTCGCGTATAAATGTATCGGCCGAACAGCCCGCTGACCACAACCAGCATCATCGCTATAAATGCCATGGTACTGTTTATCGAACGCAAGGAAAATGCAGAATGGAATATGATCACAAACGGGCCGACTACGCCACCAATGAGGTGAAAGTAATACCACCCTTCCATTCCCCCTAACTTCTTCAAAATTTTAATTCGCTTGCGAAGCGCATATAACAGCGTCAACAGCATCAATATGCCGCCAATGAGGCCGGAATTGTAGGTAAAATCGAAGGAAGCGCGGAAATTGATCTGACTCCATGTCGACCAGCCATAAGCGATCAAGCCAATGAGTGCAGCGGTGATCAACATCACGACTCGGGTTTCTAATCGGGAACGGCGGTCGTTTTTACCGGTAAAATGCGAAGGGTATTTCGCCGCCAATAGCGCTGTAGCACCGATGATGGGCGACGCGCTGCCGCCAGGCGCATTCAACCCACTGGAATTTTGCCGCGGCTTTCTATCTCTTTGGAACCCGGTGTTTTCTCCAGGAGTGAAGCCAGCTTCTTTTTGGCCAGAGTCTCTTGGACCAGGGTCTTTCGGGTCCTGTCTTTTAGAAGTATTACCACCTCCCAGGATCCCCATATCGGCATCGTAGGCCGTCATGGAGTTTTGGCCCAAGCCTAAAGATTGTTTAATATCGTTTTCGAACTTTGACATGATTGACGCTACTTCCTAGACTACACAGTGATCGCAAATATACTGCTGTATCAAGATTCCGGCGGCACGGTCTTTGAGACGCCACTCGTCAAGTCCATAACCTTTTTCTCTAAATCCATGTAACGAGCATCCGACTCTGGCATGGAAGCCAAAGCTTGTTTCCAACTCTCTAATGCAGCTTCATGATTCTGCTGGCGAATCAGTGCATCGCCTCGGTACATATGAACCAAATAAGGCTGAATGCTGACGTCTTCTTTAACTTTGGCCAATAATTGCAGCGATTCCTCCAGCTCCTTACTATCGCTGCTTTGACTAAGAATAGAGGCCAATACAAAATTGACACGTGAATTGTCCGGATGTTGCTGTTGAATACTGCGCAGCTCTTGTAAAGCATCCGATGTCCTGCCCAACTCTTTGTAAGTCTGGGCAAGCAATATTCTATTATCTAAATTGCTGGGATCCGTCTTGACTTTGTCTTCCAATCTTCCCAACAACGATTCAATAGCAGGCGCGCCCGATTGTTGTGCGTTGGAGTCAAACTCATCCGTGATTTTCGCTTGAGTACCGGGTGGTGATAAAGCGATGGGTCGCGGAACAGATACCATGCCGCCGGTTTGGGTTTCCTCAACCGGCGCAATCGCCGACGGCGCTTGTGTTGATTTGTAGTCAAACCAAACGATTAAAATCACCACGCTTAAAATCAGAATAGAAAAGCTTACCGGGTGGCGAATGATTGAAGTCAGCGTTGATGGTGTTTCTGCCAAAATCTATTCCTCGAGTACCATGCTATTTAATGTTCGATGAATTTCACCGCCTATATTCCCCGGATATCCGCTTTTTCAACTTAGTTCGCGATTGAAGAAAGAGCTTTCCCCCTAACCGGCAAAGGCGTAATTATAAAGAAAATTTAATAGTAATTCTTGCTTTTTATTAGACTACTTAGATACCACTTATGAGTCTTTGGTGTCAACGATTAGCACAAGCGCGGCAACACAGGGAAAGTTATTCAGACTTTCGCATATTATGACTAGGTCTATATATTAAATAGTAATATTTCAAATCGGGGCTATTATCGCGGTAAAGCTAAACTTTTCATTTAGCGCCTTACCTACAATTCTTCCGCATGAACTGGTTCGACCAAGCCACTCCTGCCCCGGTATACACCGAATAAGTACTTACGTATTGGCAGATATCAACGGATCTTATCCCGTGAAAATTACGCCGTGAAGGAAATGATTGATATAATACGAGAATTGTTTTACAAAACTCTGAAGACTCACTGTGCTGATATCTATGATAAAATTTCGCGCAAGCGCATCACTTGAAACATTTTAATTAGTAGAAATAATAAGCGGTATGGAAGATAAATCACAGTTTATTGCTGATTTGCTGTATCTATTGTCGGTTACCGGCCTGGAAGATGCGCCTAAGATACTCATTTATTTGTTACCCATCCTTCTTTCCTGGGCTATTTATAGAAAAGTAAAGGCCAGACGCGACCGGGAAAGCACCACGAGTTTATTGTCCAGTCAAGAGGCAGGATTTTTCGAACCGGTTTCTTTACATCCGGTTATTGATCGAAATCTGTGTTTAGGCTGCGCCACTTGTGTAGATGCATGCCCTGAAGGCAATGTTTTAGGAGTCATCAAAGAAAAAGCACAATTGGTCAATCCCTCCCACTGTATTGGTCACGGCGCGTGTAAAACAGCGTGCCCAACCGACGCGATTTCACTGGTACTCGGCACGGAAACCCGCGGTGTTGACATCCCCTATGTGCAACCGAACTTTGAGACCAACGTGCCAGGGATATTTGTTGCCGGTGAGCTGGGTGGAATGGGATTAATACGCAATGCCATAGAGCAAGGCCGCCAGGCCATGGAAAATCTCAGCAAAGCAATAAAAACCGCCAATAGCCAAGCACCTTATGATGTCGCCATCATAGGCGCAGGCCCCGCTGGTTTTTCCGCCTCCCTGTATGCGCACGAACACGGGTTAAAATACGTGACTTTCGAACAAGAAACCTTGGGGGGCACCGTTGCCCATTATCCACGCGGCAAAATCGTCATGACGGCACCAGTGAAACTTCCCATAATCGGCCAGGTTAAGTTTGGTGAAACCACCAAAGAAGTGCTGATGAATTTCTGGAATGCGGCGCAACAGAAATCAGGAGTTCGCATCAACACCAAAGAACGTATGGAAACTATAAACAAAGTGGAAGATGGTTACGTCGTCCATACACCTAAAGGCCAGTACCATACCAAAGCTATATTGTTGGCCATAGGCCGCCGCGGCTCACCGCGCAAACTTGGCGTGCCCGGTGAAGACAATCAAAAAGTCGTCTACAAGCTGGATGATGCCGCCCAATACAGAAACCAAAGAGTTTTGGTTGTCGGTGGAGGTAACAGTGCTTTAGAAGCGGCATTACAAATTTCGGACGAACCAGGAACCACGGTCACGTTGTCATATCGCGGCAGCGCATTTCAGAAAGCCAATCCAAAGAATGTTGTGAAAGTGGATGAAGCCGCCAAAGCAGGCAGGTTACAGGTATTGTTGAATTCCAACATCCTGCGTATTGATCCGAAATCGGCGATACTCAAACAAAAAGATAAAGAATTTGAGCTGGGCAACGATACGGTCATTGTTTGCGCGGGCGGCATTCTACCCACACCCCTGTTAAAACAACTCGGTATCCAAATCGAAACTAAGTTTGGGACGGCTTAATCTTCAACCCATCGCCGTTTCGGTTATAACACCGAATCGTGCCGCTGGTTACCGCGCATCCAACGGAACACTAAAAATCCCATAAACAGTCCTAAAATCAACAATGCCACTGGTGTCAATACATCTTTGGCTTTGGCCACCGATGATATGTCCGGCATGCCCACCGACGGTTCGCTGGGACTTTCTTGCTCTTCGAGCTGACTTTGCTGGTCACTTAATGTCGCCTCACGTTTAAGCGTGGTTGTTTGCATATCGGAAATATCATGCGGTTCCGTGTCGGCTTCGACTACTGCCCCGGCCTTCATTTGCCGCAAACGTTTTGCCGCGCCTTTAGTACCAGCGGATCGCGCTTTCGCGTACCAGCGTTTCGCCACATCCGTGTCTTGCTGTATACCCCACCCATACTCAAACATGTGCCCCAAACCCAACATAGCTTCTCCGTCGCCATCGACAGAACGTTCTAGGTACCAACTCAGCAAAATAGAGTGTGGTTTATCGATAACATTGTTTCGTGTCGAAGAGATAGCGTTAATCAAGAGTGTCGCCACCGGCTGCATTTTGTCCTTGGCTTTATTGAGCCATACACCCGCTTGAGCAATGCTTTGTTGGGTACCTATACCGTAGAGATAAGCCAAACCTAACCGATACTGCGCATCCGGATAGCCTTGTGCGGCCGATGCGGAATACCATTTAAACGCTTCTTCGGCGCTTTCTTCGACTTGATCGCCGGTTTCATACATGCGACCCAATTCGTATTCTGCTTTTGGATCGCCGTCCCTCGCGCGTCGATTTATTGCAGAATAGGAATCTTCAGGCGGTCCCAGAGCTTGTGGATTGGTTTTCAGGAAATCTGGTACTTGGTTTTTCACCGTGCCCTCTTTGGCCGCAGAACCTGTGACCGTTCCGGCGAATCGGGGTTTTTCTTCTGCATTACGCCGGGCTCTTTCGATCTTCTGCAGTTCCAGCCGCAAAGTTTCTTCGGCATTGATCTGCCCTTTTTCGAAAGCGCGCAAGGTCTTGCTTATGAGTTTCGCTGGCTCAATATCTTTTTCCACATCGTGAGCAATGACTTCTTCCTGCAGCAGAATAGCCAATTCATTGCCCGATTTCGCCGCGTCGCGTATCCACTTATTGCCTTTAATCGTGCTTTGTTCGGCGCCCCTGCCTAAGTGAAATAACATGCCCAATTTTAATTGTGCTATTTGGTGTCCCTGCATTGCGGCCTTGTTGTACCATTTGACCGCCTCTTTCATATCGATATTTACACCAAAACCGGTTTCATAAATGGAACCCAGGTTATATTGCGCATCCTTGTCACCCTGCTCCGCCATTTCTAAATACCACACTACAGCTGCAGGTAAATTCTCGACTTGAGAATCATTTGCCGCCAGTAATTGTGGTTTTGAATTCTCAGCGATTTGTGAATATACCGGGAATGAAGTGAAAACTAATAGGAAAACAATAAGTTTTAGGTGATTTTGAAAGTAAGCTTGGAGAAACATTTATAACTACGTCCTGGACGGAAATCTCTAGCAGTCTGCTATCTAACATGATCATGGAATTAATATTCCCTTTACGGTATAACCTTCCTAGTGCCGATCGCAAATATTACAATATCTTAGATCTGGATTTCACTTAAAACAGCAGAAATTATCGAAATATGATTACAAATCACTCAGAATTTTTCGCACATCCACCCGTTTAAATAGATATTGAAATTATGAGGTCTCTTTTTCTTCTGATTTGTCTGGTTATATCCCCGCTCAGCACTGCTGAGGATAACGTGGAAATCGCCAGCGGCGTGAAATTGTACGATGGTTGGACGGAACTGATGTACGCCGCGTGGAAAGGCAACCTGGATGCAATAAAAAGTATGCTGGCAAAACCCCACAAAATTAACGCTCAAGGCGAAGACGGTCGTACGGCGCTTAGCTATGCAGCTTGGCGTGGTCATGCCAGTACTATTCGTCTGCTATTGAAAGAAGGCGCAGACATCAATCACGCCGACGCGAGCGGGTTTACCCCACTCATATTAGCGGCGAAAAATGGTCGATTGGCCGCAGTGGATGAACTAGTGGCACGGGGTGCCAGCCTAAACTCCACCGACAAGGCCGGCCGTACAGCACTAATTTGGGCCGCCCGCATGGGCTATGGCGACGTGACATCTTATTTGGCGGAAAAAGGCGCTAATCCCAACATCCAAGACAAAACCAATATGACCGCGTTAACCACAGCGGCCCGGTTTGGTTATGAAAAGATAGCGCTCAAGCTGATATTTTCCGGCGCCAATCCTAATACAACCGATGGCTATGGCCGCTCGGCTTTGTGGTTTGCCGCCGACAGCGGCGCCACTGAAATGACGCAATTGCTACTCAAACAAAATGTAAATGTTAATGTACGCGACAGCAACAACCAGACACCGCTAATGCGCGCAGCAAGAAACGGACATCACGACGTGGTGAAAATGCTGCTATTAAAAGGCGCAAACGTCAATTTGCAATCGGACAACGGCAATACCGCACTGATGTTTGCTACCGTAGGCGGCCACGATACTATAGCGAAGACCTTACTGGAGTCCCGGGCGGACGTAAACATCACTAACGCCTCCGACAACACAGCGTTGTTGATCGCCTCAGAACTCGGCCATGTCGATATAATCCACACGTTACTGAACTACGGCGCCACCACCACCCAAGTAAACAAACTGGGCAACACCGCCTTTTCTGTTGCCAAAAACGAAGGGCATAATAAAGCGGTGGAAGTACTGGATGAATTTGAAAAAGCGGAATTGGGATTGTTGAAGCAGTTTTTGGAATAGCGCCTGTTTTTGCTATACCCTAATAAAAAGGGCTCCTTCAGAAGCCCTTTTTATTCGTAATCGCCGATATAAACCTAAAACAAGTAGGAATACATCAATTGCCAATTAATTTGGCTATGTTTGATCGTATTCGGGGAAGTAGTACCAAGATTATTTGATTCGGTCTTAGACTCTGTCACTTCCACAGAAGGTGCATAGCCTAATGAAAAGTTTATGTCCGAAGATTTGTCAATAAGATATCCAAATCCTGCTGTAATATGCGACTCAACCGTAGCCGGGAACAAAAAGTTTACCGTATCAGATGGTACCGGGTTACTTGAGTAGTTATAGCCGGCTCTTAAGGTCAACTTGTTGCTTTGCTTATATCCAAAACCCAACTGAAGTACATCTTGGTCATCCCAATTTTGATAGTAAACAAAATCCAATTCGGATCCTGCAAAAGCAGCAGCAGTTGGATTCGCCTGACTACTATCGGCTTTTACTCTCAAATGGAAATTTTCCATTACATCCGCCCAACCGATTCTTTTATAGTCCGCCACAACGGTTAACTTTTCAGTTGCCTTATATGCCATACCTAAACCAAAGGTTTCAGGCCACTGGAAATCAACAACTGAAACTTCTGCACTAACAGGAATTACCGCGCCCGTAACCGCTTGCCCGGCCAAAGCGGTAGTATCAACCTTCCAAGACACTGTAGCATCGCCTTTGAAATCATCCATAGCGGTTTTAGTGTGATAAGTTGCACCTACAATCAATTGATCGTTGATTTGATAAGTCGCGCCCAACTTGCCACCAAATCCGGTACCCATGGCTTCTTGTGTGAAAGAACTGCTGTCACTAAAATCAAAGTGTCCCCAGTAGAAATTTGAAAAATAACCTGGATTGCCGTTAACCGGATCCAGTCCTGTGGTGTCAAAAGCGGCGACAAATCGATCCACCATACTTCCTGACACTTTACCGCGGATGTTTTTAGGCCCAACAGCCCCAGATAAATAGGCTAAATTTCCATTAACATCGTTTATTTTGTCGACGTCCATTGCACCAAGAAAATTTCTTG